>Ga0209281_1000903_pt1 | contig 24832 bp, 26 predicted proteins | sample MedtruBG_FD_187514 | JGI IMG/M metagenome (GOLD analysis project Ga0209281, IMG submission 187514) | Root nodule microbial communities of legume samples collected from California, USA - Medicago truncatula BG (SPAdes) (version 2) | ecosystem: Host-associated > Plants > Roots > Nodule | place... | reverse complement strand
GTTATGTTTTGGTTTGGCGATTAAATCATAACACAGAATAATCACTATGGATTTTTTATTAGTTCAATTTCATTTTACAACTAGTCAAAATAATAATTATATGGAAACAAGCAAAACAGTAAATAATTTTGCGTAAGGCAATATTATCTACTGTTCAAAAGTAATTGCTTATTTAATATCAAATTATCCTCTATTTAGAAATATGTTTATAAAGTATGAATGAAAAAAAGTTAGAGCTTGATTTATACTTTATCACCAACTAGGGCATCACGATTCTAATTATAAATGAATACTATTATATTAGAAAAGAGATAATTTTATAAATGAAATTTGAATGAGAATACTCCTTTAGCAATGTAAACATTTTATACAATAAATGCAGAAGGTTCCAATATTGTCATTCTATCTTTATACTGAAAGATTATAGTACATTTAATGGTATTATCAAAAATGTAGATAAAAATCATATCATTGCCTTAGTTGGCAAGGATGTCTTTGAAACAGAATATAAGAATCTTTCCAACAACCAACGGCAATATGATGAAGATAACAAATATATTAAATATCCTTAATTATTATTTGTAAATGACCTTTTATTATACTAACTACAAAACTAATAACTAGTCATTTTCTATTTCCTTATCTAACTAAAAAGAAGTTAATGGTTCCCTAAAATTCCCATTAACTTCTTTTTAATAATCTTCTTATTTTATTCCTTAAGGAATATTCTATTAGACTATTGCTCTATTTTGTTTGGATTTTCATTCACTTCTTTCTTTTCACTACAACATCCTCCATGCTTACCTTTAAACATCATTCCCATCATAAGTACCATCATTATTGGACATATGAAAGGTGCTATTCCACCTATTGCTGTTCTAAGTCCTATTCCAATATTTAAAAAAGGAAGTGCTGCTATAATTATAAACGGTAACCCACAACAAAGCACCATCATTAGCATATGCTTAATTGGATTGTGTTTTTTACTTTCTCCATTTTTATTATTTCCATGACAATTCATAATAATTTCCTCCTCATATTTTCATTACAATTAGTGTTCAAGCTTAATTACTTTACCACTTAAAATCGATCTATTTACTATTTCTTTAATATTGTTTCTTGATATTTCTTTATCTCTATAGATTACTTTAATTTTCTTTGATTCTAAATTAACATCAACTCCTAATAAACCTTGAAGGGAGCTTAATGTTTTTACAACATTCATTAGACATCTATGACAAAGCATATTTTCTTGTTTAAAACTTAAACTATAGCTTTTCATCACTATCGCCTCCTTATAAATACATTATAAATAAATGTTATGAAGATATTATGAATATAAAAATCAATTTTAAATATTAATTAAAATTCTAATTATCAAGATAATTAAACTGGCTATATAAATTATGCCTAAATTATATACATAACTTTAGCAATAAAAAGTTGGTATCTATTTATGTAGTAGACACCAACTTTTTCAAAACCAAATTTATCCATTTATTAATTTTTTACGAATATCTTCTAAGTTCGCTGTTTTTAACGAATCCGTAACTTCAAGACCAACTGCTGCTACATTATCTTTAATAATAAGATATGTCCCAACTGCATCTATCTTAAATTCAACATTAACTATGCCTTTTTTCCCTGTAAATGAACTCACCCTCTCGCCATTATCTGCATTTAATATAGTAAATTCACCGTTAGGATTATCAAAATCATTAAGATCAATAGCTAGATTAGTTTTTACTCCCTTTTCCAACACTACTACAAGTGGTTCAAACTCATAGCCAGTTCCCTTTATATTTAAGCTTTGAGTACTTCCTAAAATAGTAGCCTTTTTAACTAATCTATCAGTAGAAACTTTACTTAAATCATTACCATATATGCTTGGCGTTTGTGGTGCAGTACTTGCAGCCCCAGTTCCACCGGTACAGCAGCTCATTCCACTGCTTGGAGCTGGAATTGATGAATCTGCCTTAGATGTATCTACAGAATCAAGATTATCTGTAACTTTAATTATTCCTCTTATCATTCCCATCCAGCAGCTAAAATTCATATCTTCGTCTTTTGGAGTAAATTCTATTATATTCTCACCAGATTTTAAAGTTTTTTGTATATTAAGAGATGGTACTACTACTGCATTATTACAAGAATTTATCTGACTTCCTGTAATAATCCACTTTACAGGTATGCCTTTTTGTACATAAAATGCATTAGGAGTATAACCGTTATTATCTGCTGTCATCCTAATTACTTGAACGCCATTTTCAATAGTTGCTTTACCTATATTGGCTTGTGATGCATTTGCTTCAGAACCTGAAAGACTTTGTGCTAGTGCGCTAGCATTTGGAACTCCAACTCCTGCAAGTGCAAGCCCTCTATTACCCATTATTAATCCAAGTACCACTACTAATATTCCACTAAACTTTAATAGTTGTTTTGTATAGCCTTTGCTTAGTAAGCCAGATATTGCTCCAAATACCAACATTAAAGGAACTGTTCCTAACGAAAACAAGAACATTGATATAGCTCCAGCTGCTGCACTACCTGTGCCTAAGGCGTATAGCTGCATTGTTTGTAATGGTCCACAAGGCATTAATCCATTTAGAATTCCAACCAAGAAAGGAGCTTTAGGTTTATTTTTTATTTTACATGATGACCATGGTAACTTAATGTTAAACTTTCTAAATAAAGAAAACCCAGCCATATTTAATCCCATTATTACCATAAATACTCCAGCAAATATTTGAAGCCCTGCTTTTACATTAAGTGATAAAGATAATACAGACCCTAACACTCCTACAATACCACCTATTATTGTGTAAGAAGTTACTCTTCCAACATTATATAAAATTGCAGGCATTAAAGCCTTCAGTCTGCTCTGTTTTTCATTTATAATACTATTCTTTGATAAGCTTTGAGTCAGCATTATTCCACCGCACATACCAACGCAATGAATTGATGTAAGCATGCCAACAACAAATAATACTGCATATGATGCATTATTTAATTTAGCACTCATGTCAAAGCCTGCGGTTGAATTACCAAGAAGTAAAACAGCTGCTGCTATAACTAAAAACCCTGCAAATTTCATACTATTTGAACTTTTCGTACTATAACCAGCTTTATTAATAGTTTCCTTTAATTGTTCGCTAGTACAAAGTTTACTGTCATATTCAACTGTAACCTGCTGTGCACTATAGCTAGCCATTGCATTTATAACTCCATCAACTTTTTTTAATGCTTTTTCTACTCTGTTTTCACAAGATGTACAAGTCATGTCATACACTTTAATAATCTCTCTCTTAATGCTCATATTACCCTCCAGAAAATTACTGTAATTTATTTAAATAATAAATTTTGATTATAATTAATCTTTTACCATATTAGTTGATTATAATAAAAAATTATGAAGATTTTATGAGGATTCAAAAAACTAAAAAGAGTTGAATGTTTAGGTGATTTTGCAACATAAACATTCAACTTTTTTTATTTGATCTCTAAACTTCTAATTAAAGTTTTTTAGATTCATTTATAGAATCAATATTATCTGTAACTTTAATTACTCCTTTTATCATCCCCATCCAGCAGCTAAAATCTATATCTTCATCCACTGGTATAAATTCTATTATATTTTCTCCTGGCTTTAAATCTTCCTTTATATTTAAAGATGGAAATATTATTCCATTATCACACGAATTAATCTGATTCCCTTGAATTATTAACTTAACAGGCATATTTTTTTGAACATAGAATGCGTCAGGAGTATAGCCGTTATTATCTGCTGTGATTCTTATTATTTGAACTCCATTTTCAACAGCTGCCTTAGACATATTTATTTGAAGCGCACTAGACTCACTTCCTGATAAATTTTGTTTTAAATTTGCACTCATATCAAAACTTAATATAAAGCTACTAAGTAATAAAATAGCTGCACCTACAACAAATGCTTTTACATATTTTATGTTGCTTAAACATTTGACATTATATATTGCTTTATTTACTTTACTTCTAATATTCATGCTTATCACCTCTATAACTATAAATATTTTATCTCAAAAATTCATCTCACTCAAAAGCTCTTCTAATATAATAAAGTATAATAAAAAGTTATGAAGATTCTATGAGGATTTGATATAAAATTTTTGTTAAATTTTATTCTTAAATGTACATTATTATCAAAAAAATAAAATATTTATGTTATAGCTGAAGTTAACTGCTATTAGGTTTAACTCGTTTCACTACTTTTATTTATACTTACAGTAAATATAGTTCCTTTATTCTCCTTGCTTTCTACATCTATTGTACCTGAATGTAAAGTTAGTATCTTCTTCACGAGAGTAAGACCGATTCCACTTCCTTCAATCTTTTGCCTGCTTTTATCCCCTCGGTACATTCTTTCAAAAACATAAGGTAAATCTTCTTTTTTAATACCTATACCGTTATCCTTAATTTCAATTATAACAGAGTTCATATCGCTACTGACATTAACCCATACAGTTCCATTTATATTATTAAATTTAATTGCATTAGACATAAGATTTATAAATACTTGTTTCAATTTATCATAATCACCTAATACAATAAAATTTTTGCCCTCTTCTTTATTAATAATTAACTTTATATTTTTTTCATTAGCAGCAATATTAAAATCACTAATTACATTTGAAATAAGTTCACCTATATTAACACGTCCTAATTTAAGAATTATTTCATCTGACTCTATTTGTTTTAGTGCATTTAAATTGTTTAAAAGCTTACCAAATCTTATTACTTCATCATTTAGGTTATTGAGTTTATCAGTAGTTACAGGTATAATTCCATCTATCATAGCTTCTAAATTATTCTGAAGCACATTCAAAGGAGTTCTTATTTCGTGGGATATATCTGAAATAAGACGCTTTCGTAGTAAATCCTGACTATTTAATTTCTCACCTAGATCATTTATACTTTCAGTCAAATTTCTAATTTCTTCAATATTACTTTTTATATTTGATCTAGAATCATAGTTTCCTTTAGATAAACTAACAGATGTTTTTGAAACTTCTTTTATAGGTTCAGAAAACTGCTTCGATAAAATTAAACTTATCACTGCTACTATTAGTAGAGTTAATGCACCACTAAATACAATACTCTTATTAATTTGTGTTTTGAAATTTATATCTTCCTGAGAAAGTAATACAGGAGAATATTGACCTACCATGATATATCCTACTGCTTTATTATTTACGTTTATATCAAAAGTATTAGTAGTGTAAACTCCTGTTTCCTCCATTCCATTAATCGAGATATGATTTTTTTCTCTTATATCTTCATGATTCATTTCCCATACAACTTTTTTATTTTCATCTAAAAGAGTCAAGCAGTAGTTACTCATATATGCTTCATGCATCATCTCTTCTCCAGAAGCACTATTCCATCCTCCATCACTTTTATAAACTTGTTGAAAGTACTCTACTAACCTTTCATTTCTTTGTGTTTGAATATTTTCCATATACTTATTAAATGTATCAGTTATAGTTTTGTTTACAATTAATGCTGATAATAATACAGCAGTTACAGCACAAAATATTATAATTAAACTTAATCTTCCTCTAATACTTTGTTTCATAATTCATCACCAAATTTATAACCGATTTTTGTAACAGTAAGTATATATCTTGGAGATTTAGTATCTTCCTCGATTTTCTTACGTAAATTTTTTATATGAACATCTATAATTCTATCTGAACCATCGAAATCAATACCAAAAGCCCTCTCTATTATTGCTTCCCTTGTAAATACTTTTCCTTTGTTTGATGCTAAAACATATAATATATCAAATTCATTTGGAGTTAAACTTACTTCCTCCTCATTTAATTTGACTAATCTCTTATCAATATCAATTATTAATTTATTATTATCAAAAGAAAGAATATTTTCTTTATTTCCTCCGATTCTTCTAAATAATGCATTTACACGGGCAGTAAGTTCTCTTGGGCTTAAAGGTTTTGTTAAATATTCATCAGCTCCAATGTTTAACCCTTCTATTCTATCACTTAATGTGCTTTTAGCAGTTAACATAAAAATATAGACATCTGATATTTTCCTAAGTATTTTGCAAACTTCCTCACCATCTATATCTGGCAACATTAAATCTAAAATCACAAGATCAATTTTTTCTTTTCTAAAAATTTCGATTCCATCTAATCCATTTTCAGTAGAATACACTCCATATCCTTCTTTTTCTAAATATGCTTTTAAAACATCTGATACGCTTTTTTCATCTTCAATTATTAGAATATTATTCATAATATTAACCTCTTAAACTTTTTATATTTTATTATACTTTCGTATATTTAGTATTTTAACATCAACTTATGAATTTTATATGTAGGTAATAACATTCAAGATTTAATAAAGCCCCTGTGCCTTTAACACAAGAGTTTATAATTACATTACATTAAAAATGCTTTTGAAACTGTTAAAACCACGTCTATTACTTGAGTAGGATAAATCCCAAGAACAACAAGTACTATCATAGATATAATTAATGATAATTTGGTACCTATAGATACCGGAATTGATTCAAGTTTTTCAGGACTTTCTCCAAAATACATAACTTTAACAACTTTAAGATAGTAATAGACAGATACAACACTCATAACAATGCTTAAAAATGCCAACCATATCTGTCCTTTTTCTATTATAGATAAAAATAAATAAAACTTACCTATGAATCCAGCTAAAGGTGGAATTCCTGCTAAAGAAAGCAATGATATAAGCATAACAGCAGCTAAGAAAGGCGATCTCTTTGCTAAATAAGCGTAATCTTTAATTTCATTGCTGCCTGTTGCCTTTGATACAGCAATTACAACGCCGAAGGCTCCAATGTTTGCAAACAAATAAAACAAACTGTAAAGTAAAACTGATGCTACACCAAGACTTGAATTTGCAATAATCCCAAGTAAAAAATAACCAGCCTGAGAAATGCTTGAGTAAGCAAGCAGTCTTTTAATATTGGTTTGAGGAATAGCAACTAAATTTCCAAGAACTAAGGTTATAACAGATAAAACAACTAATAGTTCAATCCAGTAGCTAGACACAGATGACATGCCAGTCATAAAAAGTCTTATTAGCACTGCTAAACCTGCTGTTTTCGATGCTACTGCTAAAAATACAGTGATTGAAGTAGGTGCTCCTTCATAAATATCTGGAGCCCACATATGAAAAGGAACAATTGCTATTTTAAAGGCAAAACCTGCAATTAAAAATATCATGCCTAGTATTTCTAATGGTGCTACCTGTCCTGATGCCAATACTTCTGCTATTTCCTTAATAACCATTGTTTGTGTTATGCCATATATTAAGCTTAATCCGTACAAGAAAATTGCTGAGGACATAGCACCTAAAATAATGTACTTTAAACTTGCTTCTTTTGATTTTTCATCACCTCGATAAGCAATTAAAATACAAAATGATATAGTCATTAATTCTAATCCTACATATATGGTAATAAGCTCTCCCGATGACACCATCACCATCATTCCAAGTAGTGCAGACACAATTAACGCATAGAACTCACCTTGTTTAGAAACTAAATGATCTTTAGAAATTAATATTGTTAGAATCGCAGCTATTAAAAATAACTGTTTGAAAAATATACTAAAGGAATCAATAACATAAGCTCCACCAAAAAGAGATTGTGGCTGACTTCCATTCAATAGTGGTCCATTAAATATTGATATTATCAAAATTATAAAAAGACATATTCCCGTAAATAAACCCAGCTTTTCTTTATACTTTGGCAGCAATAAACTTACTACCAAAAGTACAAGACATAAAACTGCAGTTAAAAGTTCAACTATATAACTCATAATTAAAATCCTCCCATTATCATTCCCACATCTGATATCTTACCCATAAGTGACATTGCTCCACTATGAATAAGATCAATTAATGGCGATGGGAATAAACCGAAAAATATTAATATACCTGCTAGCATCACTATAGGTATCATTTCCACTCCTCTTGCATCCTCTAAATGATCCCATTCTTCTTTCCTTGGACCAAAGAAAGTATCTTGAATCACTTTAAGCACATAAGCCGCCGTAATAACAATTCCTAAAATAGCTAATATTGAGATTGCTTTAAAAGGTATTATTGAAAATAATGTTCTTGGTTCATCATGAGATCCTAAAAATATTAGAAATTCAGCCACAAAATTATTTAAGCCTGGTAGCCCCAATGATGCAAAACCAGCAATTATAAAACCAATAGCCACTCTCGGCATCTGATGTATTAAGCCGCCAAATTTTGCAATTTCTCTTGTATGTGCCTGGTGATAAATATTTCCTATTAAAGTAAAGAATAATGCTGTCATAATTCCATGAGCAAACATCTGAGCTACGGCTCCATCTATTCCTTCAAAGTTTAATGAAGCAATTCCGAGTAGCACATACCCCATATGACTTACACTTGAATAACCAATTACAAATTTTAAATCCTTTTGAGCCATAGCAACCATAGCACCATATACTATATTAGCTATTGATAGCACTGCAATTAAAGGAACCCAGTATTTTGCCCCTTCTGGAAATAAAAACACACCCGCGCGAATAATTCCATAACCACCTAGTTTCATTAAAACCCCTGCATGAAGCATACTTACAGCTGTTGGCGCAGCTACATGTCCATCTGGAGACCATGTATGAAAAGGCCACATAGGAACTAATATACCAAAACCTATTAACATAAGGAAAAATGCAAATCTTTGAAAGCTCTCACTATATTCAATAGTGCTAAGAGTTTGTATATCAAAACTTCTTACTCCTAAATTATTAGCATATACAAAAGTTGCAATAATTCCTATTAGAATAAATGCACTTCCTACTAATAAATATAAGGTTAGCTTCATTGCTGCGTAATCTTTTCTAGTACTTCCCCAAACTCCAATTAATATATACATTGGAATAACAGCTATTTCAAAGAATAAATAGAAGAAAAATAAATCCCTTGAAATAAATACGCCAAAAACACCTGCAACCAATAAAAGCAAGAATATGAAAAATTCCTTTATTCTTTTTTCCATTTTCCATGATGCAAAAACACCCGCAAAAATAACAATGGCAGTAAGCAATACTAAAGGTATGCTTAAACCATCCACCCCTACAGAATAATTAATTCCAAAGGCAGGTATCCATGAATAGGTTTCTTGAAATTGAAGTCCGCCTATTTCCTTATTGTAAGTTACGAAAGCTACAATCGAAAGTAATAATGAAATAAACGTGACAATTGCTGCAATCACTTTTATTTCTTTTTTCTTAGTTTCTGGAAACAAAAGTATTATGATAATCCCCAAAATGGGTGCTAATAGTATTGATGTTAATATCGGAAATTCCATCTATATCCCTCCTAAAATCGGTGCTGCGAGCCAAAGAATTATTAATGCAATTGCAATGAAAAAAATCAGAGCATAATTTTGCAAACGTCCTGAATGAATAAGTCTAAGTTTAGCTCCCATTCTCCATATCAAAGAAGTAGTATTATCAAAAATTCCATCTACTAGGTTTCTATCACACCATTGGAATAAGCGTGAAGTATTTAAAATTACTTTTTCATATATTAAGCGGTAAAGTTCATTCAAATAGTATTGATTAAAAAGAATTTGATGTATTGGTCTAAACTTCACACTTAGAGCTTCACTTGATATTACTTTCTTACCATAGATAAGCCATCCGAGTAGTATTCCTCCAGATGCCGCTGCTACTGATTCACCCATAACTATTAAATTTGCTTTAGGAATTTGCGATTCTTGAAAGTATATATATGAAGCAAATGTTTCATTTATAAAACCATAGAATATTGCAAAAACTGATAATATGATTAATGGCACATTCATACACCAAGGAGTTTTATGCACAGAGTATCGTTCTCTTTCCTTACCAAAGAAAACTATAAAAACTAAACGCGACATATACAAAGCTGTTAAAAATGCAGTAGCTAAACCTAAATAGTATAAAAATACATAACCATGTTCATAAGTTACAGATAAAATTTCATCCTTACTGAAAAAACCAGCTAGTGGTGGAATACCAGCCAATGATAAAGAAGCAATAATAAATGTCAGGCTAGTAATCTTCATTTTTTTAATTAAGCCACCCATTTTAAAAATGTCTTGTACACCAATAGCATGAATAATGCTACCCGCACCTAAAAATAATAAAGCTTTAAAGAATGCGTGACTTGTAAGATGAAACACTCCTGAAGTAAATCCCCCTACTCCCATTGCCATAACCATGTACCCTAACTGACTCATAGTTGAAAATGCTAATATCCTTTTTAAATCTCTTTGTACTAAAGCAATAGTACCAGCCATAAAGGCAGTAATACCTCCAATATACGCAATTATAAGGCTTACTTCATGTAGTGAAGAAAATAAAATATAGCCACGTGCTAAAAGATATACACCTGCTGCAACCATGGTAGCAGCGTGAATTAAAGCACTTACTGGTGTTGGCCCTTCCATCGCATCTGGAAGCCAAACATGAAGTGGAAATTGAGCTGACTTTGCCACTGGTCCTGCAAAAATCAATAATGCTATAATAGATAGATACACAACATCTTGATAAGCCGGAATATTAGCAGCCAATTCTCTAAAGTTAAAAGTTCCAAAAGCCATGAAAAGACAAAGCATTCCGGCTAAAAATCCAAAATCTCCAACTCTGTTAGCTACAAATGCTTTCTTATTAGCTTTTACAGCTGAAGGTCTTTCGTAGTAAAAACCAATTAAAAGGTAAGAGCATAATCCTACAAGTTCCCAGAAAAAGAACATTTGAAAATAGTTATTGGAAATTATGAGTCCCAACATAGAACTGCTAAATAATGATAAATTTGCAAAGAATCTAGAAAAGCCTTGCTCTCCTTTCATGTATCCCAAAGAATATATTTCAACTAATAGACCTATAAAAGTCACAATTAAGAGCATAATTGCTGTAAGCGGATCAATTAACACCCCAGCTTCAATCTTAATTGGTACTGAAAGCCAGGAAACAGCATATTCAATAGGCTGATTAATGCTAACTTTTGAAGTAATAACCTCATAAAAAATACCTAAAGAAAATATAAAAGATAGAGCCATTTCACCTATTGCAATAGCTGAACTAATCCCTTTTAATTTTTTTGTAATGAACCCAATAATCAGAAATGCAATTGCAGGAAATATGGGAATCATCCAAGCTAAATCTATAAATTTCATCATAACACCTACCATTTTAAAATATTGAAATCTTCTACATTAGATGTAGTATGACTACGGTAAATATTTAGGATAATAGCTAATCCTACAGCAATTTCAGCTGCCGCAACTACAATAACAAAGATAGCAAAAAGGTGTCCTGTAACCTTTTCTGGTGCTAAAAATTTATTGAAAGCTACTAAATTAATATTGACTGCATTCATCATGATTTCCACCGACATTAATACACTTATAACATTTCTTTTAGCAATAGCCCCATAAAGACCAATGCAAAACAAAGCTGCTGCGAGTATTAAATAATCTCCTAAACCAACCATCTAATTTTTCACTCCTTTTGCTAAAATAATAGCGCCTACCAAGGCTATCAATAAGAGTAATGCAGAAACTTCAAAGGGAATCATATAATTTCCAAAGAATCCATCTGCAATAGCACTAATGGTATTTTCTATATTTAAATTCTTATAAGTAAAGTTACTACGTAAAATTAAACGTGTAATAAGCCCAAAGAATCCTAAACAAAATACTAACCCTGTCCATCTTAATTTATTAAATGGATTACTGTTTTTCATATCATTTTTTCGCGTAAGCATTATAGCAAATACGATTAAGATTGAAACTGCTCCAGCATAAATTAAAATCTGTGCTAAAGCTAGAAAGTCAGCTTGAAGTAAAATAAATACCACTGCGATGCCTATAAAGGTTAAAATCATTGATAAAGCACTATGGATAATATTTTTTGAATGAACAACGCCTATAGCAAAAGCTATAATTAAAAATGCAATAGGCCAAAAAACAAAAGCTGATATCATAATGATCCCTCCTGATTATTATTAAATAGGGTAAGCTTAGTTTCAGCCCTACTATAAGCACTTAATTCAAAATCTGAAGTAAACTGTAGTGCCTTACTTGGACAGCTTTCAACGCATAGACCACAAAATAGACAATACTCTAATTTCATTTCGTATTTAGTTAAATGCTTTTTTTTATTTTCATCTTTATAACTATCAATATTAATAACTCTATTCGGGCAACTTAAAGCACAAATGCCGCAAGATGTACACTTTTCTGAATCCAATTGAAAAGAACAACGAGAACGTGATGGAAGCTTTGGATGTTCTTCTGGATACTGCTGAGTTATATTTTTTTCAAATAAATGTCCAAGAGTTACTCTAAGACCATTAATTAATCCTTTACCAAACATTAAATTCACCTCTTAACTAATTAACTGAAATATTTTAATCCCTATTCCAGTAAACAGAATATTAATTAAAGAAATAGGAATAAGGTATTTCCAGTTTAAAGACATCATATGGTCTAATCTGAATCTAGGAAAAGTCCATCGAACCAACATAAGCAGTAACACTATTACGTAAGTTTTCAAGATAAACCAAATCCAAGAAGGTAATATAGGTCCACTGGCCCCACCTAAAAATAACGTAGCTGTAATGGCTGAAACAGCAAACATATTAGTATACTCTGCAAGATAAAAAAGCGCATATCTCATTCCACTATATTCTGTAAATGGACCTGCTACTATTTCCTGCTCCCCTTCAGCTAAATCAAAAGGAGCTCTATTTAACTCTGCTGTTGCAGCAATAAGGTAAATAATAAATGCCACAGGCTGCAGAAAAATGAACCAAATTTTATTTTGTGCTGTTATAATTTCCGTCAAGTTTAAAGAACCACTTATCATAACTACTCCAAGAAGAGAAAAAATCATAGGTATCTCATAACTTATCATTTGAGCAACTACTCTCATTCCACCTAAAAGGGAGTACTTATTCTTAGATCCCCAACCTGCCATTAATATGGGTATTGAAGAAACTCCAGATACAGCTAAAAAATAAATCAATCCCAAGTTTAAATTTACAGCAACCATATTTTCCCCAAACGGTAGCACAGCATATATTAGTAAAGCTGGAACCATAACTAACAATGATGCCATTACAAAAACTAATTTATCTGTTTTTTCTGGAATAATATCTTCTTTACCTAGAAGCTTAACAACGTCAGCTACACTTTGAAATATACCTTGTGGGCCAAACCTATTAGGCCCTGGACGTTGTTGCAGATAGCCACAAAATTTTCTTTCTAGATAAATCAAAAACATAGCATTCAATAAAACAAAAGCTACAATCCCAATAAAATAAACTAAGCTCATAATAATGCTTATCAAAGCATTAGGTATTCCTAATGCTAAAGTTAATCCTTTAACCCAATTAGATATATTTATAAATATATTTTCCATTTCTACCTCCTAAGGCACATGAAAATAAATAATAAGTTCAAAGTTGCCATGATTATTTTTCATCAGACAAGGAGACAAATTGCCCTCATAGCGGACCTATTAGGTCAATTTGCCGACGTAGCATGATGGAAAATAAGCTGGCAAATGGACTTGTTATTTTTTGAGTGTGCCTGAATTATCGATCAATTTCTCCTAATATAGGATCAAGTGATGCGAGGATTGCCACTGCATCCTGAATTGTACTTCCCTTAGCCATTTCTGGAAAAGCACCTATATTAACAAAAGATGGTCCATGAATATGAATTCTATAAGGTTTATCTGATCCATCACTTACTAGATAGTAACCTAAAGAACCTTTAGATCCTTCAATTTGATGATAAATATCTCCTTTTGGTGGCTTTATCATCTTCGGAACTTTAGCTAAAACTGGCCCATCTTCAATTAGTTCTAATGCTTGCTTAATTATTTTTATACTCTCTTCCATTTCTCCAACACGCATTATCCATCTTTCATAACAATCGCCATCTTTTCCGACAATTACTTTAAACTTAAAACGCTCATAAATACCGTATGGTACATCACGTCTTAAATCTAAATCTACACCAGAAGCTCTAAGGTTTGGACCTGTTAAACCATAAGCTAAAGCTTTTTCCCCACTAATTATTCCAACACCTTTTGTTCTGGCTTGAAAAATTTCATTACCAGTAATGATGCGTTCATATTCAACAAAACTTCTATCCATATCATTAAGGAAGCTTCTTAACTTTGGAATAAATTCGTCAGGCAGATCATAACTTACTCCACCGATACGCATATAATTTGTAGTCATTCTTGAACCACAAACCATCTCAAATAAATCAAGTATTTTTTCTCTATCTCTAAAGAAATACATCCACGGTGTATGTCCATTTAAATCAAGAGCCATACTCCCTAAGAAAACTTGGTGACTTGCAACTCTTTGAAGTTCAGCCATTATTATTCGAAGATACTCTGCCCTTTCTGGAACTTCGATTCTCATAAGCCTTTCCACCGCTTGAACATACCCTAATTCATTTAACATTCCAGATAAATAATCAAGTCTATCAGTGTAAGGAATAAATTGAGTATAAGTTCTAGATTCAGCTAACTTTTCCATTCCTCTATGCAAGTATCCTATGACATTTTCAACATTTACAATATGCTCTCCATCTAAAGTAAAAATTGCTCTATATACACCATGAGTACTTGGATGCTGGGGACCGAAATTTAAATTCATTTCTTCAGTATGCAAATCTTTATTATGTTCTGTCATTAAAATTCCTCCCTTCTACCTTCGCCTATCAACCTTAAAATCTTTTCTAAGCGGATGTCCTACAAAATCAGCTGGACACAATATTCTTTTTAAATCTGGATGTCCTATAAACCTAATACCAAATAAATCATAAACTTCTCTTTCCTGAACATTTGCTGCAAGCCAATATTTAGTTAATGAAGGAATTTCAAGTTTTTCATCTAAGTTTACCTTGATTCTAATTAACTCATGAGTTGTTAAGGACATAAAGTGATAAACGCAGCTTAATCTATCTTCTTCAATAGCTGTTAAATCAACTAAAAAATCAAATCTATAATCTTTTACCTTTTTTATAACATTCATAAAAATATCTAATTTTATATGAATAGCAATCTGCGTATTTTCTATAATTTCAATATCTTGCTTAAACTCTTCTTTTAATTCTGAAATTAAATTTTCACTAGTTTTACTCACCTTTGCCCACCTCTTTCGGATTAATAATTTTTTCTTTTAAAGTTAAAAGACCATGAATTAAAGCTTCTGGACGTGGAGGGCAACCTGGGATATAAACATCTACAGGTAAAAATGTATCTGCACCAGGTACAACATTGTAGGAGTCTACAAAAGGTCCTCCACTAGTAGCACAACTTCCCATAGCAATTACCCATTTTGGCTCAGGCATTTGTTCATATATCTTTTTCACTACAGGAGCCATTTTTTCAGTGATTGTTCCTGCAACTATCATTAAATCAGCTTGCCTTGGTGAAGCTCGGAAAACTTCATATCCAAAACGTGCAATATCATAACGAGCGCCTCCTGCTGCCATCATTTCAATAGCACAACATGCAAGCCCAAATGTTAAAGGCCAAAAAGAATGGGCACGACAGAAATTCAATGCATCATCTAATTTGGTTAAAATAATGTTTTTTTCTACTTGTTCTTGAATATCTTTATCTTGTTTGAAATTTATTTCCACTCCAATGCCCCCTCTTTCCACGCATACCATAAACCAATGATTAAAATGCCTATAAAAATAACCATCTCAAAAAGTGCGAATAAACCTAGTGATTTAAATTTCACTGCCCATGGTAATAGAAATATTGTTTCAACATCAAAGAGTAGAAACACTAGGCCATACATAAAATAACTAACCTTAAATCTAATCCAAGTTGAACCTTTCGTCTCAACGCCACACTCATAAGTAGATAACTTTTCTTTGTTTGGCTTCTTTGGTCTTACAAAAGAAGCAGTTAACAAAACAACCATTCCAAATATGAATGAAGCTATAAGAAAAATTCCAATAATTAAATAATCCTGTATCATTTTTATCTCCTTTTCTTTAATATTTTAATTAAAATCTTTTATCTACTGCTTTAAGATGATTTACAGTAGATTTCTTAAAAACTATTGAGATTATTTATAATTTCTATTGGATTAAATATTACCAATTTTTTATGTAGTTATTGTGTAGAAAATCTATAAGAAAACTTTTTATTTATTATTAAATTTAAAATTGTATGCATTTATATTTAAACGAAAAAATAGAAGCTTATATAATATAAACTTCTGCTTTTTATTAAAATATTATTGCTATTAGTAATCCAATAGTCACGGATAGATGATATTTGAGCCCAACCTGCCCTATAAGTCCCATACTTCTTCCTTTAGTACTAATACTTTTTTCGTAAGATAAAAAACTACGAATTAATTTAAAAGGATATATTAAAACTACAGGAACTAGTACAACTACAGGATAAATGTGCATTAATACTAAACAAAGTGTTAATAAAAGTAACATTATTACACTAATAATCCATAACTTCTCCGCATTTTTTCTGCCTATAATAATAGGTAAGGTTTTTCTACCTGCTTCCCTATCCTCTTCCATATCACTTAAATTATTAGTTAGCAGTATCGTACCAATAAATAATGCTGTAGGAACTGCCACTAAAATTGTATTTAAATTAATTATTCCTGATTGAATATAAATCACTGTACTTGTTATACCAATTCCCATAGTAATTCCAGATATAATCTCTCCAAATGGAGTATATGAAATAGGAAAAGGTCCAAAAGCATATAAAATCGAAATAAGACCTCCTATTACAGCGACTAGTAAAATGTAATAGCTTGTTTGGCTAGCTAAAAAAATACCAATCATAAGAGCAATAAACTGATATAAGACTATTATAAACAATACTTGCTTAGATGTAGTTTCACCACTAACTAGAGCTTTTTCATCCCCACTCTTATTACTGTCTGCTCCACGTTTATAGTCAAAGTAGTCATTAATCATATTAGTAGCACTTTGAATTAATATCATAGCAATTGCTAATAATATAACATACAAAGCATTTAACTTTCCAAAAGCATACTTTGAATAAACTGAACCTAAAATTACAGGAACTAATCCTGCAACAAGGGTTTTTATATCCATAAGTTTTATTATCGTTTTAAATCCCATTGTTCTCTTCTCCTCATCACGACATTTAATTTTTTATTTTATATTTCATAATACAAAATATTTGTAAAGATTTTATGAAGAACGTAACTATAATAATACAAATTTTATTTTAATCTAGATTTTGAAAAGTTTAATTCATCTAAATTAAACTATTGGTTATTGTGAATCAAATGTTTTTATAAATAATGGAGTTTATTGTTTAAAACCTATATACATAAAAGGTCATGTAAAAAAAGATTAGTTATCTCTCTTTTTACATGACTATAATTTTATTATCCATTATTTAATGTATTTTTTATTCTATAAAATTCATCTTCAGTTATTTCTCCACTAGCAAATCTTTCTTTTAATATATTTAATGAATTGTCGCTAACTCTGCAAACTTTAACATAACTTTTTTCCTCTTGCTTAATAATTACATACATAACAGCTGCAATTAAAAGTATAGGTATAATCATCATACCACTCCAAATTCCCATCATATGATATCCATATCCCATCATATCTAATCATCCTTTCACTTTCATCTTTATATCCATTCATCTGTGTCAATTCATGTTTAAATTCAATTATACTAATTCCCCATCATACTTTGATGTACCTTTGCCATATTTTCCTTGCCTATAGATTGCATCATTTTAGCCATATCTTCATATCCATTGCCTTTCATTACATCAATCATCTTTTTATAATTATCATCACTTATATTATTCATTAATTTTTTCATGGCATCAACATCTCTATTTTCCATAGCCATTGCTTCATCAGTAAAACCATTTTCCTTCATTATATCTATCATCTTATTAATATCATCACTAGATTGAACTCCAGATCCCATCATACCCACCATTTTTCCATTATAATTATTTAAATCTATATCATTTCTATTTGCTGCATATGCAAGAGACACGCCACTTATAGTTATTATTCCTGCCAATGCTAAGACTATAATTTTCTTTTTCATCATATATCACTCCTCGTATTCTCTTTATATATTTATCTTACTACTCAATTATGGAGAAATTATGAAGATAGTACATTTATGATAAATTTTTATATCTACAATTAATAAAAGGTCCAAGTGCTATTTTTATTCAACACTTGAACCTTTTGAATTTAATTTTTCTCACAAGATTGACATATGCAATTACACTTAAGTGCATTTTCACTAGGGATAATTTCATCAATTTTAATATTCCTTGTTTCCAATTGTGAAGTTCATCAGGCGCAATATTCAAATTTGATACTTCAAAATATGCTTCTGAAATCATTTGAATTAGTATTTTCATTTTTTGCATCATAACATCTTTTGTAATATTTTGATTTTTCAATTTATTTATTCTCTTTTACATTCAATATTATCTTCAAATATAAAAGAGAATACACGAAACTATTGTTGCTCTAAATATTCCACTTAATTCGGATTTTGCAGGAAAGAGCGTTTCCACAGTAAGTTTAAAGTATAGACACATAAAAACTAAACATTGTAATCCTCAACATCAAACTCGTTGTTTTTATAATAATATTTACGATCTTCTTCAGTAATCTCACGTATAACCTTACATGGATTTCCTACTGCTATCACATTATCTGGAATGTCTTTAGTAACTACGCTTCCTGCTCCAATAACAACATTATTTCCAATATGAACTCCAGGATTTACAACAACATTTCCACCAAGCCAAACATTATCTCCTATTGTTATACCAATACCATATTCATATCCAGAATTTCGTGAATCAGGATGTATTGGATGTCCTGCCGTATATAGAGAAACATTTGGTGCAAATTGTACATTCTCACCTATTATTACCTTTCCAACATCTAATATTGTACAATTGTAATTAGCGAAAAAGTTATTACCAATCTCAATGTTTTTTCCATAATCACAGTGAAATGGCTGCTCTATAAAAACTTTATCGTCAGTTTTTCCTATGATGTCTTTAATCAATTCGTCCATCCTATTTACTTCATCTGGACGAAGTAAATTATACTCATGTATTTTTAACTTGTTTTCCATTCTTTCTTCGCTAAGTCCATCTAACCAAGCTTTATATGGTAACCCTGATAACATTCTTTCTTTTTGGTTCATTTCCTTATTCTCCTTTTCTTTATCCATATTTATATAATTATTTTCTACGATCTTTTTAAACTTTTCATAATTAACTATGTACTACTTATTACATTATTAGAATTTTATTTCTATTAAAACTAATCAGCTTGCGGTTCTTTATATTTTAAAATAGTAATTAAGATTAAAGTTATACTATAAACTACTGTAAACGCCAATGAAAATGCGATTCCATTTCTCATAGTTCCTGAATATATCATACCTGCAATCACCCCTGCAATGCCTTGTACAAAGCTAATAAATGATATTCCCTCTGCAATTAGCTTCTCGTCTAAATGCCTTTGTGCAAATGCAAATGGAACAACTTGATGTATCCCAACTCCAATACCAATAATTGCAGTAGATAATATAATAATAAAGTAACTTGATACAAATAATGTTACTACATAAATAAATGTTCCAATCAAAATAGTTCCTGACATCAGCATAATAATAGTCTTTGTGCAGCCTTTCTTTGAAATATATATGCCTACCAAACTCGATAAAGTCATAACGAAAATATTGCAAGGAGCAAGCACAATAGCACTAATAGTTGTATTAGCCCCTAATACAGTCTGCGCATAAAGAGGTATATAATTACCACTACACGAAATACATGTAGCTATAAAAGTAATTAAAATAATTATAATATATCCTTTTTGTTTTAGTAATTTTACAATCATTAATTCTTTTGTATTATTTGTATTTTCATGTAGAGTTTGTCCCCTCGAATCTTCCTTTATACTGCTTATGCCCATTTTCTTTTTCGTCTTACTTCTCGGCATAAAACAGCCTACAAGCATCATCCCAAGTACAAATAAAGGGAGTAATATGGCAAGGGATATTCGCCAATTCCACCTTTCTGTAAATATTCCACAAAGTACTGGTCCCAAAATGAGTGTCAAAGAATAAATGGTCTGCATAATGCCAATTTTAACTGGGTACTCCTCTTCTGATACTATGTCATTTACCATAGTAAACACATTTGCAAAAAATAATCCCCAAAAGAAGCCCGAAGCACCTCTAGCAAACAAGAATATAGTTCCACTTGATGCTCCTGCACTAATTGCAACACTTAAAGCAAAAGCACCCACGCTCCATATATATAATTGTTTACGACCAAAATATTCTCCTGTTCTACCAGAAATAAGTAATGAAATACTTCTTGCTAGCGGCTCTATTACAAACATGGCATTGAACAAATCTAGTCTACCATATTCACGAAAAGCTGTAGCCGCATAAATTCCTGTGCTACCAGCAAGATAGGATGCACATATATTTATTATAACCAATCCAATAAACACTATATTTGTTCTATTTAGATTTAGTACTTTGGTTTTCATATCTCTTTTCCACCCCACCTTTTGAAATTAATGTGACTATAGAAAAGAGTTCAATTCTGATATAATATTCTCTTCATTCCCTTCACAATCTGTTCCACCTATAGATATACTAGGTTTAGTTTTTCCATGAAAATCACTTCCACATGTTAAAAGTAATTTTTGTTTTAAAGCAAATTCCTTATAAAATGCCACTTGTTCTTTGCTGTGATAACTACTATAAACTTCTACTCCCTTAATGCCATACGAAATTATATTTTTTAATAAGTTCATATTTTCTTTAACATTGTTTCCAGGATGGGCCAAAACCGGTATTCCACCACTTTCTTCAATAACTCTAATTGCTTCTTGCAAACTTATAAACTTTACTTCAGCATAAGCAGGTTTGCCTTGAGCACAATAATCCCAATAAAAATTAACATACGGATTATCATGTCTTGACCCATTTTCATAATATGGAATAAGTAATGGATTTTCATGGTTCCTATCAAATTCCATTGCTGCTTCAGCAATCATCTCCCCGTTAACTACTCCATTCCTAGATAATGAAGCAATTACTTCATCAGAAAAGTCTATTCCTAATTCTCGAATCAATCTCATACGTTTTTTTGAAGCCTCTTGTTCTTGAAGTATAATATTCTCTTCAATTTCATGAAAAATTGGTTTTTGATAATCTATACCATACCCCAGAACATGTAAATTAACTTTATCAATAGTGCAGTCTAATTCAATTGCTGGAATAATCTCAATATCTTTACCAGTACAATACACTTTCGCTTCTTCTATTCCTTTTACACAATTATGGTCTGCAATAGAAAAATACTTTATGTTTCTTTCTAAACATAAATCAACTAATTTTTGAGGCTTAAATTCCCCATCATCACTGCAAATAGAATGCATATGTAAATCTATATAACTCATTTTAACTCTCTCCTTCTCAGTCAAAGTCATTTTTAAATCTTTCTTGTATTATATATATTATAATGATATTCCATAATATTTAATAATAATATAAGAATAAGCTATATTTTTATAACAATCGTATATTTATAAAAATCCTAATTTCGAGAGGCCGCCACCATCCCCTATTTCTAGTATTACAAGAATCAAAAAAATTATTTACCGACAGTATGTTTAAATACCGCCTATCCTTTTCTTATATTGCATCCGGAAATCACCTAGCAGTGAAACCTGATTGAGATTTTGAAAAATATTAATAAGTTATGTAACGAATAAAAAAGTGGCTTTGAGTTGCATATCATGAGTTTTTTCATTGCTTATATTACATTCTCTATGGCAATATTAAATATAATATACAATTGTTATAAAAATTATATTCTATTATGATATTATATATCTTTTAATTGGAATATTATTATAATTATTAAGACTAACTTAATGGAGGAAAAAATATGATTTCTATTTTACTTGTTGTTATTTATATTGCATTTATCAGTCTGGGATTGCCTGATTCTATATTAGGGTCAGCATGGCCTTCCATGTATGAAGAATTAAATGTATCGGTATCATTCGCCGGAATCATTACTATGATTATTGCTGGAGGAACTATTATATCTAGCCTTTTCAGTGATAGATTAATAAAAAGATTTGGAACTGGTGTTGTAACTTCAGTAAGCGTGGGCACGACAGCAATAGCCTTGCTAGGCTTTTCCTTTTCACATTCCTTTTGGCAGTTATGTGTTTGGGGAATACCGTATGGACTTGGAGCAGGAAGCGTTGACGTAGCACTTAATAATTTTGTAGCTTTGCATTATAAGTCACGTCATATGAGCTGGCTGCATTGCTTTTGGGGAATAGGAGCAACTGCTGGTCCATATATCATGGGATTGTTTCTTACAAATAGCTTAAGATGGAACTTAGGATATCAAGCTATTGGAACTATCCAGATAATACTGGTAATTTGCCTGATTATATCTTTACCTTTATGGAAGAAAAAACAGGATGAAAAAGAAATGGAAGTTCAGAATAGCCAAAATATTGGAGTGAAAGAAGCACTCCGTTTACCAGGTGCGAAAGCCATTCTCACAGCTTTTTTCTGTTACTGTTCGTTGGAAGCAACTGCCGGTCTTTGGGCAAGTAGTTATATGGTTCTTTATAAAGGCATTGACCCACAAACTGCAGCTAAATGGGCGGCAATCTTTTATCTTGGAATAACCATTGGACGATTTATATGTGGATTCATCACAGATAAAATCGGCGATAAAAATATGGTACGTATAGGCCAAGTCATAGCAGGGATTGGAACTATTATTATCCTGCTTCCATTTGGAAACACAGTGACTTTTACTGGATTGATATTAGTTGGATTAGGATGTGCTCCAATCTATCCTAGCCTTCTTCATGAAACACCAGATAATTTTGGAGCGGATAAATCACAAGCACTTATGGGATTACAAATGGCATGTGCTTATGTAGGTTCAACATTTATGCCACCAGTCTTTGGGTTTATAGCAGAAAAAACTACTATTCAGCTATATCCAATATTTTTAATGATATTCGTTATACTAATGTTCTTAATGGTTGAGAGATTAAATACTACTCTACGCAAAAAAATAACGTAACTCTACTCTTAAAACAGATGTTGCTTAAATGCCATCATTTCCATACCAAATTCAGTAAAGTTCTAAAAAGAATGATAGACTTGTTTCACTTTTTATTTGCTAACTTTATTATTTTTGATAGATACTCTTCATTCTTTAATTAGCCTATTCCTTTCTAAAAATAGTATTAGTATAATCAAATAAAAAACAAGGGGGAAAATATATGAATAATATAAAAGTAATTATCATGGATGTAGATGGTACATTAACTAATAGCAAAAAAGTAATTACTGAAAAGACTAAGGCTGCTTTAATTAAAGCACAAAAGAATGGAGCTATTTTAATTCTAGCTTCAGGAAGACCTACATCTGGATTAATGGATTTTGCCAAGGAATTAAAAATGGATGAAAATCATGGACTTTTAGTTTCTTTTAACGGTGCCAAGGTAATTGATTGTGAAACTAATGGGGTTTTATTTAATGAAACCATGAGTGTTGAACAAGGACAAGCAGTGCTTGAACATATGAAAAAATTTGATGTTAAGCCTATGATTGACAAAGGTGACTATATGTATGTTAATGATGTGTTCAACAATGAGATACATTTCAACGATGCAGCTTTAAACATAATCCAATATGAGGCCCGTGGCGGTAAATTCAAGTTATGTGAAAAAGATGAATTAGCAGCTTTTGCTGACTATCCATTAAATAAAATTTTAACTGCTGGAGATCCTGAATATCTACAGGCTCATTACAAAGAGATGATGGAACCATTTAAAGACACTTTAAGTTGTATGTTTACAGCACCTTTCTACTTTGAATTTACTGCTGAAGGAATTGATAAGGCTAAAGCATTAGATACTGTCCTAATTCCTATGGGATATAAAAAAGAAGAAATGATTGCTTTTGGAGATGGACATAATGATGCCTCAATGGTTAAATATGCTGGCATAGGTGTAGCTATGGCTAATGCCGTAGAGGATTTAAAAGCTATAGCTAATGAAGTGACTTTATCAAATGAAGAAGATGGCATTGCTTATACGTTAAATAAGTACATAGAGAACCTGGATATTTAAACTTAAAACACTAAAATTTAATAAAATATTGTATAATGTTCATGAGGTGATCTTCATGAACATTTTTAGTAAATTAACTAAACTAACTAACCTAACTGAAAATGAGAAAACATTAGTCAGCTATATGCAGGATAATCCTGAAGCATTTGTAAAAATGAGTGCTCTCGAAATTAGTGAAGCATGCTTTATTTCAACTTCAACTATTTATAGACTCTGTCAAAAATTAAATTTATCAGGATTATCCGAATTAAAAGTGCAAGTATCTATGTCTATTAATGAGTATTTAAAAGAAGAGAATTCAATAGATTATAACTACCCGTTTAAGCAAAATGAGACGCAAAATCAAATTGTACTGAAGATGAAAGAATTATATGAACAAACACTAGTGTCTTCATTAAATCTAATAGATCTTGAGCAATTAAGATTGGTTTCTAATGTTTTAGAAAAAGCACAGCACATTGATTTTTATACATCTGCTGGAAATCTTTATTTTGCAGAAAACTTTAAATTTCAAATGCAGGAAATTGG
>Ga0209281_1000902_pt1 | contig 24860 bp, 19 predicted proteins | sample MedtruBG_FD_187514 | JGI IMG/M metagenome (GOLD analysis project Ga0209281, IMG submission 187514) | Root nodule microbial communities of legume samples collected from California, USA - Medicago truncatula BG (SPAdes) (version 2) | ecosystem: Host-associated > Plants > Roots > Nodule | place... | reverse complement strand
AAGGGAAAAATATGACGAAGTCGGAGTTGATCGAACGAATTGTCACCCATCAAGGGCTACTCTCATCCAAGGATGTGGAGCTGGCCATCAAGACCATGCTTGAACAAATGTCTCAGTGCCTCGCCACAGGTGATCGTATCGAGATCCGTGGATTTGGCAGCTTCTCCCTGCACTACCGCGCACCGCGCGTCGGCCGTAATCCAAAGACCGGCCAGTCGGTAAGTCTGGACGGTAAATTCGTTCCGCATTTTAAGCCGGGCAAGGAATTGCGTGATCGCGTGAACGAGGAAGAGGAGGAGGGCGCTTGATCTTCGCTATTCAAATTCGAGGGCGCGTGAATGCGTAATCTGAAACGCATACTGGTTGGCGTTTTTCTTCTGCTGGTGGTTCTGGTTGTCCTAGCGTTTGTGCTGGAAAACCAGCAATCGGTTTCACTTTTGTTTCTGGGTTTTTCCGGCCCGCAGTTGCCGGTGTCGGTTGTTGCGGTGTTGGCGTTGCTGATCGGCATGCTCATCGGTCCAATTTTGGGCTGGTTTCTTGGACGTTCGTCCAGAGCTGCGCGCAAGCGACTGGTCTAAAGGCGACAGGCGCACGGCATCTGTCGAAATTGCGCATCAGCCTGTCTTTATCCATTAGTAAAACCATCATTAAGCTGTAAAATGCGTCCCTTGTTCGATCGTGCCTTATTTGCATGTCGATTCAGACTGACTCTGACGGATGCCAATTGATAGTGGCTTCTGCATTCATGGATTAGACCGCGCTCGCTGGCAGCGCCGTCCGCAGCTCAAGGGTATCGCTTCGCGTGAAAATTCTAGTTACCGGCGGCGCCGGCTTCATTGGCTCGGCAGTCATCCGTCACATCATCTCCAACACTGCCGATGCGGTCGTCAACGTCGATAAGTTGACTTACGCCGGCAACCTGGAGTCCCTGGCAGAAGTCAGCCAGAATTCGCGTTACGCCTTCGAGCGTGTCGATATCTGCGATCGTGATCAGATCGACCGCGTCCTGCGTGAACACCGACCTGATGCAATCATGCACCTGGCCGCAGAATCCCACGTTGACCGTTCGATCTCCGGCCCGTCCGAATTCATCCAGACCAACATCATTGGCACCTACACGCTGCTCGAAGCCGCGCGCCACTACTGGGCTGCGCTGGATGACACGCGCAAAGCCAACTTCCGCTTCCATCACATTTCGACTGACGAAGTTTACGGAGACCTCGAAGGTCCGGAAGACCTCTTCACCGAAACTACGCCTTACCAGCCAAGCTCGCCATACTCGGCCAGCAAGGCCAGCTCCGACCACCTGGTCCGTGCCTGGGCCCGCACTTACGGCCTGCCGACACTTGTCACCAACTGCTCGAACAACTACGGCCCATGCCACTTCCCTGAGAAACTGATCCCGCTGATCATTCTCAACGCGCTGGAAGGCAAACCGCTGCCGGTGTACGGCAAAGGCAACCAGGTTCGCGACTGGCTGTATGTCGAAGATCACGCACGCGCGCTATACAAAGTCGTCACCGAGGGCGTGATCGGCGAGACTTACAACATCGGCGGTCATAACGAAAAACAAAACATTGAGGTAGTGCATACCCTGTGTGCGTTGCTCGATGAGTTGCGTCCTGATTCGGCACATCGTCCGCATGCGAGCCTCATTACCTATGTTCAGGATCGTCCTGGGCATGACGTGCGTTATGCGATCGACGCGAGCAAGATTCAGCGTGAGCTGGGATGGACACCTGAAGAGACGTTTGAGACCGGCATCCGCAAGACGGTCGAATGGTATCTGAACAACACTGAGTGGGTTGAGCACGTAAAGAGCGGTAGCTACCAGCAGTGGATTGATCAGAACTACACAGATCGTACGAACAAGGCATGAAGATCCTTCTACTAGGCAAAAACGGCCAAGTGGGTTGGGAGTTGCAACGCTCCCTGGCTCCGCTTGGCGAACTGGTCGCTCTTGATCGTCACGTTGTTGATGGCCTCAGCGGTGATCTGTCGAATCTTGAATCCTTGCGTAAAACGATTCGTCAGATAAAGCCCGACGTTATAGTTAATGCTGCTGCCTATACGGCGGTCGACAAAGCTGAGTCGGAAACCGAGTTGGCGGATCGCGTGAATGGTCTTGCGAGTGGCGTGATGGCGGAAGAAGCCGCATCGCTGGGCGCATGGCTGGTTCACTACTCAACGGATTACGTCTTCAGTGGTCAAGGCGTCACGCCATGGCAGGAGACAGACGCCGTTGCGCCAGTGAATCATTACGGCTCCAGCAAGCTCGCCGGCGAGCAGGCGATTATCGCATCGGGTTGCAACCATCTGATCTTCCGCACCAGTTGGGTATACGGTGCTCGCGGCAATAACTTCGCCAAGACCATGCTGCGCTTGGCCAAAGATCGCGAAACGTTGAGCGTGATTGCAGATCAGATCGGTGCGCCGACCGGGGCTGATCTGATTGCAGACGTAACGGCGTTGGCTATCCAGCAAGTTACCAAGCAACCAGAATTAGCTGGCCTCTACCACTTGGCCGCTGCTGGCGAAGTGTCCTGGCATGGCTATGCGAGTCTCGTAATCGACTTCGCTAAAGCCCAAGGCGAGGAGTTGGCTGTGACAACGGTCAGTCCTATCGAAACGACTGCATATCCGACACCTGCACATCGCCCTCTGAACTCACGTTTGAATACTCAGAAGCTGCGCAACAATTTTTCTCTACACTTGCCGGATTGGCAAAGTGGTGTAACCCGAATGCTTAGGGAAGTTCTGAACAAATGACCACGACAAATCGTAAAGGCATCATTCTCGCCGGTGGTTCGGGCACCCGATTGCATCCGCTGACGTTAGGCGTCTCCAAGCAAATGCTGCCGATCTACGACAAGCCGATGATCTTTTATCCGCTGTCGGTTCTGATGTTGGCCGGCATGCGCGAGATTCTGATTATCTCCACGCCGGAAGACTTGCCTTGTTTCCGTAAGTTGTTGGGCGACGGCAGTGTGTACGGGATCAAGCTCTCCTACGCTGAACAGCCTAGCCCTGATGGCCTGGCGCAAGCGTTCATCATTGGCGACGAATTCATTGGCAATGATCCTTGCTGTTTGATTCTGGGAGACAACATCTTCTATGGTCAGCACTTCTCCGACAACCTGAGGGCGGCAAGCACTCAGGCGGAAGGGGCGACGGTGTTTGGTTATCACGTATCCGATCCGGAGCGTTTCGGTGTTGTTGAATTCGATGTTCAAGGGCGTGCCTTGAGTATCGAAGAGAAGCCGATGAAGCCGAAGTCCAACTACGCCGTGACGGGGTTGTACTTCTATGACAACCAAGTGGTCGATATTGCCAAAAGCATAAAACCCTCGGCTCGCGGGGAGTTGGAAATTACCGACATCAATCAGGCATACCTCGACAAAAAGATGCTCAATGTGGAAATGCTGGGTCGTGGTTTTGCGTGGCTGGACACGGGAACTCATGATTCGCTTCTTGAAGCCAGTCACTTCGTGCATACCATCGAGCAGCGTCAAGGTTTGAAAGTGGCGTGTCTGGAAGAGATCGCCTACCACAATGGCTGGATCACCGCGCGGCAATTGCGTGCTCAGGCTGATGCGTTGAAAAAGACCGGTTATGGGCAATATCTGCAGAAACTGCTGGACTCACCTTCACGCTGATTGGAAGGGAGACCCTTTCAAGATGAAGCGCTCAATCGGTGCAGCAGGGATTGCATGTCAGTAAAATATCCTCGAATTGCGGTTCTTCTGGCGGCCTATAACGGCATGCATTGGATCGAAGAGCAGTTGAGTTCGATCCTTGCTCAAGAAGGCGTTGATGTAACCGTTTATATCAGCATTGATCCTTCCACGGATGGCACAGAGATTTGGTGCGAACAGTATGCGAGCGATCATGGGTCTGTGATCGTTTTGCCGCCAGCTGGCGCTTTTGGTGGGGCGGCGCGAAACTTTTTCCGCTTGATCCGCGACGTCGATCTGGAGCGCTTCGACTTCGTGGCTTTTGCAGATCAGGATGATATATGGCGTCCAGGCAAGTTGGAGCGGGCGACAAGTGTCATTCGCGACCTCCACATTGATGCCTATTCCAGCAACGTCACGGCATTCTGGCCGAATGGCAGTACCCATCTACTGAACAAAGCTCAGCCGCAGGTTGATTGGGACTTTCTGTTCGAGGCTGCCGGGCCGGGATGCACTTATGTGATGAGCAGGAAGGTCATTGACGCGCTCAAATCCTCCATGATCGTCAATTGGAAGCAACTGCAGGATGTCAGTCTGCACGATTGGTACTGTTATGCCTTTGCTCGCAGTCATGGCTTCAGCTGGTATATCGATCCCGAGCCGTCCATGGAGTACCGCCAGCATCAGCGCAATCAGGTCGGCGCCAATAAGGGGCTCAGTTCCCTGATATCTCGTTACAAGACGATTCATGACGGATGGTGGTTCAATCAGGTTCAACTGATAGCTCGGTTGGTGGGGCGAGAAACCGATCCCTTTGTGCGCGGTTGGCTGAGTTTGCGCCGCACGCAACTATTGAGACTGTCATTCAGCGCTTGGCGCTGCCGCCGTCGGCGGCGTGACAAGATGTTCTTCTTTTGCATTTGCTGGGCAACCGCGCTCGTAGGAACGAAAGTCAAATGACGCCCCTGAATGTTTTAGTGACCGGGGCCAGTGGGTTTGTAGGTGAAGCTCTGGTTATGCATTTGTTGGTCGGCAGGCGTTTTTGTCCTGTGGCGGCCGCGCGAGGTCCTACTCGCTTGCAGGGGTTGTGTCGCGTGATGCCCTTCGATCTGACTCGCGCCGAAGTTTTGCCTGCTTTTGAGGGGGTCCAGGTTGTGGTTCATGCTGCGGCCCGGGTACACGTCATGCGTGAAGCGGCTGCGGATGCGCTGGCCGAGTTTCGTGATGTCAATGTGCAGGGAACGCTAAAGCTGGCCCGGCAGGCAGCGCATTCGGGTGTCAAGCGTTTCATTTTCATCAGCTCGATCAAGGTGAATGGAGAGAGTACTTCTGCGGGGAAGGCTTTCAGGGCTGATGATCTTCCATCTCCTATGGAACCCTATGGTATCTCCAAATACGAAGCCGAGGAGGCGTTGATCAAGCTTGGTCGCGAAACCGGTATGGAGATCGTCGTCATTCGTCCACCGCTGGTGTACGGTCCAGGCGTCAAGGCCAACTTCATGAGTATGTTGGGTTGGCTGCGTAAGGGAATTCCGCTGCCATTAGGGGGGCTGCGGAATCAGCGAAGCCTGGTGTCGATAGGGAATCTGATCAGCCTGATCGTTGCCTGTATCGATCATCCTGCTGCAGCTAATCAGGTTTTTCTCGTCAGTGATGGCGAGGATCTTTCTACCTCGCAGCTGTTGAGTCGATTGTCCCGGACATTCGGGAAGCGGGCGCGGTTGCTGCCGGTGCCTGAATGGTTGCTCAAGCTTGCCGCTTCAATGTTCGGAATGCAGGCGGTCGCGCAACGCTTGTGTGGCTCATTGCAGGTCGATATCGACAAGAATCGCGAATTGCTTGGATGGTTGCCACCCGTCAGCGTTGATCGTGCAATGCGGCAAACTGTTAATCACTTTTTGGATACCAGTGCTCAATGAATGTGTGGTGGCTGTTGGCGGCAGTATTTATTGTCTCTTGGGGGCTGACCTTCGTTTTGCGCCGTTACGCGCTGGCCAAGAGTTTGATGGATATTCCCAATGAACGTAGTTCTCACGTAGTCCCTACTCCTCGGGGAGGAGGGGTGGCGATCGTAATGTCCTTTGTTCTGGCTCTTCCTGCACTTTATGGTTCTGGATTGCTTGAGTTCAACCTGTTTTGCGGTTTACTTGGCTCTGGTCTGTTGGTGGCGTTGATCGGTTTTGCGGATGATCATGGGCATATCGCGGCCAGATGGCGATTGTTGGGACATTTTTTTGCTGCTATCTGGGCGTTGTACTGGATGGGAGGCATGGCGCCTGTTCCCATATTTGGCATGGGTATTCAACTGGGGTGGGCGGGAAGTGTGCTTGCAGCCATTTACCTCGTCTGGATGCTGAACTTATATAACTTCATGGATGGTATTGACGGAATTGCGAGTGTTCAGGCTATTTTTGTCTGTCTGGCAGGATGCGTGATTTCGTTGATGGCCGGAAATCACTCTGTACTTTTTGTGAGTTTGTTTTTGGCCAGTGCAGTGGCCGGTTTCCTGCTTTGGAACTTTCCTCCGGCCCGTATTTTCATGGGCGATGCCGGAAGTGGTTTTTTGGGTATGGTTCTGGGAATTCTTTCGCTTTATGTGGCGTGGAGTAACTCCGCATTGTTGTGGAGCTGGCTCATCCTCCTGTCCGTTTTTACAGTGGATTCAACTGTGACGTTGCTGAGAAGGCTGGTGCGAGGAGAGAAGATTTACCAGGCTCATCGAAGTCACGCTTATCAATACGCTGCGCGGCATTTTGCCAGTCACAAGGTCGTTACACTGGCTGTGACTTGTATAAATGTTTTCTGGGTATTTCCTATGGCGTCTCTGGTCGCAAAGGATTATCTGGATGGTATTACAGGTTTGCTCGTAACCTGTTTGCCGTTGATTTTTCTCGCGTTCAGCTTTAGTGCCGGGAAAGCTGAATTGCAGGTTTGAAACCTCTCGGAGCGCTTGTGGTTCGGGTCAAAGACAATGTGTCAGCTTTGACCCGCTGCCAGCCCTGCCATTGTCCGCTGAGGGCCAAACCTGTTAGGATTGCCGACTATTTTGATGCTGTGGATGCCCCATTCATCGGAGTTTTTATACGATGAATGACGGTTTATTTGTCGCTCGCATCGCAAAGGCGCGCATTGGAAACGTTTCGACGAGGTTGACCCTGTTGCTCATGAGTCTTGTCGTTAAAACTGTGGGGCGTTCGAATGTTGGTCAAGGAAGCTAATGTCGGTCACATTTTCTGCCCGGGGAAGATTCTCGCGCAGGGATGGTTTCAGGAACTCCCGATTCCGGAGTGTTTTCGTAGCGGTTGCCGCTGTTAACTTGCCTCGATGGTCGAAGAAAAAAATGAAATTGACAGAAAACACAAAGGGCTACGCATGAACCCGCACGCTGTTCGCTCAACATCCCCGATTACATTGTTTCGTTCTATCAGAAAAAATCGTGGTTTGATATATAGTCTGGTTAAAAGAGATATTGCCGGAAGATATAGTGGCTCTGTTCTGGGGTTGTTGTGGTCTTTTTTTAACCCTGTCCTTATGTTGGCTGTTTATACTTTTGTATTCAGTGTGGTGTTCAAGGCTCGTTGGGTTGGTGGAAGCGATTCAAAGGCTGAGTTTGCACTTGTGTTGTTTGCGGGTCTAATGGTTTTTAACTTGTTTTCAGAATGTATCAACCGCGCTCCAAGTTTGATCCTGTCGAATGTCAACTATGTTAAGAAAGTGATATTTCCATTAGAAATATTACCGATCGTGATGCTGGGATCTGCACTTTTTCACTTGATGGTGAACTTTTTGGTTTGGCTGGTTTTCTATGTGATCTTCTACGGTGTGCCTCATCTCGGCGTGCTGTTCTTCCCACTGGTACTTTTGCCGTTGGCCCTCATGACTCTCGGAGTCACTTGGTTCGTAGCTTCCCTCGGGGTATACCTGCGCGATGTGGCGCAGGTCATCAGTACGCTGGTACCGGTGCTGATGTTTTTGTCCCCGGTTTTTTACCCGCTGAAAAGCTTGCCCGAGCGCTTTCAGGCAGTAGTGCAAGTCAGTCCCATCACGGTCGCGGTCGAGCAAACGCGAGGTCTCATGTATTGGGGAGAATCCATGGACTGGCGGGTCTGGGGGCTCTATCTGTTGATCTCCTGTGCAATTGCATGGTTTGGTTTTGTTTGGTTCCAGAAGACACGAAAGGGGTTTGCAGATGTCCTCTGATGAGTACTCGATTCGCGTAAATGGTCTTGGTAAGTGCTACGAGATTTATGCCACGCCGCGTGACCGTTTGAAGCAGTTCATTATTCCTCCGATTCAACGGTTGGTAGGATGTGAACCGTCGTCGTTTTGTCGGGAGTACTGGGCTCTGGAGAACATTTCGTTCGACATTCGCAAAGGCGAGGCTTTTGGTATTGTCGGCCGCAACGGTAGCGGGAAAAGCACGCTTCTCCAGTTGATCACAGGAACCATCGCACCGACGGTAGGTACTGTTGAAACACGTGGCCGAGTAGCGGCACTGCTAGAGCTGGGGTCGGGTTTCAACCCCGAGTTCACCGGTCGGGACAACGTCTATCTCAATGCCATGTTGCTCGGTATGACCCATGATGAGGTCGACGAGCGCTTTGACAAAATTGCAGCCTTTGCCGATATCGGCGATTACCTCGATCAACCAGTCAAGACCTACTCCAGCGGCATGCTGGTACGTTTGGCTTTCGCAGTGCAGGTTCAAATCGAGCCTGACATTCTGATCGTCGACGAGGCGCTGGCTGTTGGTGATGCGCTGTTTCAGAAACGCTGTTTTGGCCGGATTGAAAAGCTGCTTTCCGATGGCGTGACTCTGTTGTTTGTATCCCATGATCAGGAGTCGGTTCGAACACTGACCAATCGTGCGATCCTACTCAAGGGGGGGCGGGAAGTTTCGATGGGTTCTGCCTCCCAGGTCCTGCTCGATTATCGCAAATTGCTGCATCAGGAGGAGTCGGATTATTTCTCCAAGTTGATGCAGCCTGCCGTAGAAACGGGACAGGCTTCGGCCTCCAAACCTGCCGATTCGAGCGCTTCCAGCGAAGCGGAAACCGCACCTGAGTCGAACGAATCCTCTGAGAAAAGCCAAGCGCGAGCTGTCTCTGGACGCGCTGATCAGATGTCCTTCGGAGACGGGGGCGTTGAAGTGGTGTCTGTCGGCACATTCGGCACCGATGATGAGCCGTGCGCGGTTTTCTACCCCGGCGACGTCATTCGGATTCGGGTCAACTGTATTTCACACATTGATACCGACAGCATCAATGTCGGTGTTCGTATCCGCAGTCGTGAAGGGATAAAAATATATTCGTGGGGCACTTTGAACCAGGATATGCAGATTCTCGCCGGACTGCGTGAGGGCGAGCTTTTCTGGAAGCGTCAGCTCAAGGCAGGAGAGCAATTCCATGTCTGGCTGGAATGCGATTGCTCTTTAGGTTCGAACCTCTACGAGATTCAGGCATCCATTTCCTACGAAGGCAAGCCTGACTACACCGCCCAAAGAATTTTGCACTGGAAAGATGAAGCAGCGTTTTTCCAGACACTGATGCGGCAGGATGAATACTTTTTCGGTGGAATATCCGACTTACATATGGCCGCCAGGTGGTAATGATGAGTCCAATGAATTCGATTGATTACAGCTTGCTCAACAACGATTACTGGAAAGCCGTCATTGCATCGGGTGAAAGCAATGGCGATTTTCGCGAGACATCCAGATGGGTCGCTAAAACCTGCGGTACTGGCTCGGTGTTGGATATCGGTTGCGGTCTGGGTGGACTGGTTTCAGAACTCCTGTCGTTGGGCATCAATGCAGCGGGGGTGGATGTTTCGCCCCTTGCCGTGGCAACTGCCAACAAACGCTTTCCTGATCGGTTCAGCCAGGGCTCCGTGGTATCGTTGCCGTTTGCTGACGGCCAGTTTGACACCGTAGTCTCCACTAACTGTCTGGAACATCTTGATCCTGAAGATGTGCCGCAAGCCTTGCGCGAGATGTACCGCGTATCAGCCCGGTACGTTTTTCTGCAGATAACGACATCTGCTGAAGCGGGCGAGCCTTCTCTGTTGACGACGGCCAAGCGTGACTGGTGGGAATCCCAGTGTTTCGAGGCCGGGTTTCGAAAGCATGAGTTGTACTACCAGATCAATCCTTATGAAGCATTGAACGAAGACGGACGGCAGATATTCGTATTGCTGGAGAAGGTGCCTGCCGAGGCGCTGCGCCACTACGATTTGTCGGTTCTGGTTGAAGAGCGGCTGCTCCATACGGACATGCTGCGTGAAGTTGGGCGACGCGGTGACGCGCACTGTATTCGCTATCAGAAGGCCGCCGAGTTCGTGCGCCCGGGCGATCGTGTGCTGGACGTTGCGTGCGGCCTTGGTTATGGCAGTTACCTGTTGTACGCAGCTTCGCAGGCCAAATCGGTATTGGGCGTTGACCTGAGTGATTTTGGTATCGCTTATGCGAATGCCCATTACGGTCGCCCTGGCAAGGTCGAGTTCGAGGTTGGTGACGCTCAGGCGCTCAGTTCGATTGCAGACAATAGCATCGACTTCATTGCCGCATTCGAAACCATCGAGCATGTTCCCGAGCCAATGGAGTATCTGCTCCAGTTGAAACGCGTGCTCAAGCCGGGTGGTCGCGTGATGGTCTGCGCCCCGAATAACTGGGCGGACGAAACCGGTAAAGATCCTAACCCGCACCATCTGCATGTTTATACCTGGGATCGGCTGGTAGAGGAGTGCGGTACGCATTTCCTGCTGGAGCAAGGCATGTTGCAGACGGCGGGCGGTGCCATGAAGTGCCACCATTCCCCGCGTAAGTGGGAGACTGTACCGGTCGATCGCACTCCGGAACAGGAAGCGGAGTGGATACTGCTGTTGGGTATGGCCGATCCGCTTGAAGGGGGGGCGGTGCCGTACGAGGAAACTCAATGGCAACTGCCGGACTCGCCAGAGTTCTCGGTCAGTGCATTTGCCCGCGACTACCAGAATCCATGGCTGGTACGGGGAATGGTAGCTCAGGGCCAGCGCGCGCGTTCGGCGTCGTTGTTGCAGTCGATGCAGGATCGGGTATTGGCCACGGCTGCCCCGGATTCGGTCGATTACGGTGCAGCGCTGTGCGGAAAGGTCTATACCCAGTCCCAGGTGGATGAACTGCCCATCGAGCGCTACCAGGCGCTTTTGGCCGAAGTTCGACGCTTCGCTGCAATTGCCAATCCGTCGCCACACCAGTTGCGCTGGCAGGTCTCCTTGCTCTTTGCCGGTGGTGAGCTTGCACGGCTCCACGGACGCTTTGAGGATGCTATCGAGTGTTTCACTGCGTGTGCCAGCATAGATGTGCTGGCTTACAGCCCACTGCTGGGCAACAAGGTCGTCGATGCATTGCACTGGTTGTCGGAGCTTGCCGTCGCTCGCGGCGATGAGCCCGCTGCACGGACCTATCTGGTTCGCGCGGTAGCCGAGGTACAACGTCTTGTCAGCGGCACATGGCTGAATATCAGCGGTGATCCTCAGTCGCCACTGCCCTTTGGTCTGGCAGAAGCAGCTCAGTTGCTTGATAAAGCGTCGCGAGCCGCTTACATGCTTTCCGTTTTGGACAGCGTTGCGCTTCGCCCTGGCTTGGTTTACCAGGAATCCAGCGGCTTCTTCGAGCGTCAGCTCGTCGAGCATGACCAGAAACTCACCGACGTAAGCAACTCCGTCAGTAGCCTTATGGCAGCACTGGAAGAGAAAGATTCCGCGTGCCGGGGGCTGGTTGAGCAAATCAACACGCTGGAAAGCCGAACTCACGAGCTGGCTCGCGAAGTCGTTGCGCAAGACAAACATGCCCAAAGTCTTGCTCAGGAGGTAATGAGACTGGATGCGCATGCTCAGAGTCTTGCTCAGGAAGTCATCAAACAAGATGCCCATGCCCAGATGCTTTTAGGCGAAGTTGCCAAAAGAGATGCAGAAGTCGTTCGTCTGTTGGCTCAAGGCAGCCAGGGTTCGTTGCAGCCTTTATGGAAAAGAGTCCTGCGTGGGATTGAGCGGAGAGTTAGGAAATGAGTAACAAAATCACGAAAACCGGGATTGTCATTGTTTCCTACAATGCCTCCGAAGCAGTCAGGATCACGTTGGCGAGCATGCGACGTGCCTTTAACGAGGCTGCCTGCAAGGTAATACTGGTCGATAACGCTTCGGAGTCTGGCGAGCGCGACAAGATTCGCGAAGCGATGTCTCATCATATTGCTGAAGTGGGACCCTCGTGGCGCTATGTTGAGCAAGATACCAATCTGGGTTTTTCCGGCGGGAACAACGTCGGTATTTCCGAGTTTCTTGCCGACGAAGAAATTACTCATATCTGTTTGCTCAACAGCGACGTCATCGTTACGGATTTCTGGCTGGACAATCTGCTGGCAAGCGGGTCGGACCTTATCAGTGCGGTCACTAACAAGGCTGACGGCGAACAATGTGTTCCTGTGGACTATCAGTTGGAGTTTGCTGAGTGCCTGGATCATCGAACAGAGACTCTTCACTATAAGGTATATCAGCGCGTTGCCAATTTTGCCGAGCGCTGGAGAACAGCCTGGAGAGGCAATCTGGTGGAAACGGACGTAACGTTCTTTTGCGTTCTGGTGTCCAAGGCGGCCTTTGAAAAAATCGGTCTGCTTGACGATACGTTCTTCCCGGGCGGATTTGAAGATGACGATTATTGCCTGCGCGCACGTAACGCTGGTTACGAAATTCATTTGGCGCGAGATGTGTTTATCCACCACTGGGGATCGGCATCGTTTGGCCAGTTGCAATATCAGTATTTCAGCGAGCGAGCGCAGCGCAACAAGGCATACCTGGAACAAAAGCACGGCATAACCTGGCGTCGACGTCCTGAGAAGCCGATCGTCTCTTTTGCAATGGATGTCGAATTCGCGCTGTCGCATCAAGAGCTGCTTTCTTTGCAAGCCCCTTTTTTTGAGCTGTACGTAGACAATCTAGGCAAACAGATCAGCTACTTTGAGTCGGAATTCAGCAAACTGACTGAGGCGTTGGCAGCTCAGGGGCGTGTTGTGCCTGAGGCGCTCCTGAGGGCGGTATCTTCTGCACGTTCCTATGGGGATTTGATCTCGCTCTGGGATAAGGTCGTCGCGCGTATTCAGTCTGCATCGACGGGTGGGGTCGTAGGCGCCGACGAGGCCGCTGCGCTCAAAACGGATCTTGGAACCATCGCGACCGGGGTCTATGAGCGAGTGGATTGCAATTTCGCCATCCACACGTTCATCACCTCCCCAGCCGAGGACGGTACCAGCGGCGTCGACCTCCCGCCGCCGGCCACTTCTGCGGCGTTTTCTGCACGCCCTGAAACCCGCCTGGGTCGTTTGCTTTGGTTCGTGCGCCGCAGCCTGGGTTTCATTCTGAAGTTTGATGGCATCGTCTTCTTTGGCGGGTATTTCTACCCTGAGCGTCAAAGCGATGGTTACTTTCAGCGTATTCAGATTGTCGATCGCATGTTTGCTGATCGGTGGCGCGTCTATGTTGAAAGTGACGAGCTGAAGGGGCGCAACATTTGGTTTGATCGGCCTGAGCCTAATGTGCTGGTGCTGCGAATCAATGGTTCCAAGAAGCGCAGAATGCTCGTGCGCATGCTGGCCCTGATGGCCGTTCTGCGTTGCCGGAAGATTTACTTCCACAGTGTGTTGCGTATGTATGACAACCGCTTCGGCAAACTCATGCATCTGCCTTTCATTCGCAAGGCTATAGATATTCACGGTGTGGTGCCTGAAGAATTCCGTATGCACAACGATTTCTTCAGTGCTGTTCTTTACGAGAAAGAGGAGCGGCTTGCCGTAGAGAAGGCCGGTATCGTCATCGTTGTAACCGAAGCGATGAAGAACTATCTCCAGCAGAAGTTTCGAGGAGCACTGAAAGCACGTTCGGTTTCTTTCCCGATCTTCCCTCGCTTCACGCCGACACATGCAACCCGTCCGCTTATCGACGGCAAGCCGGTCGTGGTTTATGCGGGTGGCCTGCACAAGTGGCAGCAAGTTCCAAAGATGATTGATGCAATCATACGCACTGCCGACCGGTGCAATCACCGCTTTTATTGCCCGGAGCCTCAGATTGTCAAAGACATGCTGCCGTCAGAGTTGTTGGGGTCTGTGGTTGTCGAGGGTAAAACCCACGCTGAACTGATGACGCTTTATCCGCAGTGCCACTACGGGTTTATCCTTCGGGAAGACATCATCGTCAACCGTGCGGCCTGTCCGACGAAGCTCGTTGAATACCTTGCAATGGGTATCGTGCCGATCGTCGACTGCGAAGACATTGGTGATTTCAAGACGTTGGGGATGCACTACATCACTCTGGAGAACTTCCTCGTCGGCAGTTTGCCTGATGAAGCAGAGCGAGTGGCGTTGGCAGAAGCGAACCTTTCGGTTTACGAGCGTTTGAAGGAAGTGCGCCAGACGGGCGCCGACCAGATCTTTGCCTATTTCACGCCGCCGGTTCTTGACTCGCGCAAGCAGAATACGCGAAAAGTAAATGTGCGCCAGTTCGTTGCCGACATCGCGCGGCGTGTGCTGCCTGCGGGCACCCTCCATGGGCATGCTGCACGCAAGGTCTGGCGTGTTCTGCGTCCAATCCTGGGAAAGTCGCGGCCGCTTGTCCAGACAGTCGACCTTAACCCTGCGTACGAAGTTGTGCATGAAACTCTGCCGACCTGTGACGTCCTGGTTCAAGTTGATAACTTTGAGGCTGGCGGCCTGGAAAATGTTGTACTTGATCTCAACGACACAATGATCAAGGCCGGGCTGCGTGTTGTGCTGCTTGTTCAGGGCACTCAAGGCGCGGCGGTCCAACGGGCCCGCGATACAGGTCAGATGGTGGTGTGCCGTCCTTACTCGGCGCAATCCCTTGGCGAGATGATCGACCAGTTGCAACCCAAACTTGTCTTGGCTCATTACTCGTTTAGTGGTGCAGATGTCTACCGAGATAAAGGCATCGGGTTCGTGCAGGTCATTCACAATATTTACATGTGGTTCAACGATCAGCAGCGTCAGGAGTTTGCTTCAGTAGCGAAGAAGACAAGTGCTTTTGTTGCGGTATCGCAGCAAGTGAAGGATTACAGCGTTTCTCGTCTGGGCGTGCCCGCACAGAGCTGCGTGGTCATTCCTAACGGCATTGATTTCAAGCCATTCGACGAGCTGGACCGGGACACCGCACGTGCTCGCCTGCGTGCGCAGTACGGTATTGCTGACGATGAATTTGCATTCATCGACATTGGCTCGATCAATCACCAGAAAAATCATCTGGGCGTCATCAAGGCGCTCGAGATTGCGGCACGCTCGACTGATAAACTTCGCCTGTTCATTCTGGGGCCAGTCTACGAGCCGCAGTTGCTCGCCGAGATGCTCGCCTATGTCGAAGCGCAAGGTTTGCAGGAACGTGTCACATATTGCGGCTCTGCGACCGATGTTCATGAATACCTGGCCATGGCTGATGCTTTTACTTCAGCGACCTTTTTCGAAGGCGGGCCACTGACTTTGCTTGAGGCGATCAAAGCGAATATTCCGGTTGCCATGTCCAATGTTGGCTGTGCCTCTCACTTTGCAAAGCATGCTGGTATTGAGCTTGTCGATCCTGTTTATGACATGGCGCAATTCACCGGAAGCGTTACTGAGATGCGCTCCAACGCGCAGTTTGAACAGCGTCTGGCCGAGGCCATGTTGCGTGTCCTGAACAATGGCGTTCGTCCGCAATTCTCGGAACGTGAGCTTGAAGGGCTCGACAAAGAGCGTACTTACCAAAGTTACGTGAAACTCGTTCAGCAACTGATCGGTGGTCAAACACTTCAGGTGAGTGAACCTCTCGCGATGAAGCTCGGTTAAATGGCCAATCGTTCAAGTATTTCAGTGCACTCACTGGCTCGCCGTTGTTTCTGGTTGTTGCCGGCTACCTTGCGTAACCGGCTGCACGGTGTTCGGCATGCGATTGTTCGATGGCTGCGCAGCCGTAGCGTGCGAACTTCGATCCGAACCGGAGACCTGACAGGCGCCGAGTTTCAGAGCCAAGTGCTGAACGCAGCCAGCTATCGTCTTGTCATCATTTTCGAAGCGAATGTCGACTGGGGGATAACGCTGTTTCAACGTCCACATCACATGGCAATGGCACTGGGTCGTCTCAATTGTCTGGTTGTCTTTCAGACAACGGGTGATGACGTTCTGGGCTTCAGGCAAGTGGCCGAAAATGTATGGGTCGCCAATGATGAGGCGGTCAATGCCATTCCTGGTGCGGTGCGGTGCTTCTACAGTACTTCACTTCTGGCCACTCGTGAGGCGATGGCGGTTGCACGCACTCGGGGCCGGGTGGTCTACGAATATATCGACCATATAGATGCCTCCATTTCCGGTGGCAAGGGCGCCATCCGTCGACTGCTTGATCTGAAAGCTGCGGCGTTTGAAGGGGAGGCCGATGTCATTATCTCCTCGGCTACGGCTCTCCAAAAGGAGGCGCTGGCAGCCTGCGGGGAAAGGCGTTGCGTTTGCGTCCCCAACGGCGTAGACGTGTCACATTATCGTGCTGCAAAACAAGACGTCTCTGTCACCCAGGCACTCACCCAATTCAGAGATCGGTACAGGCACATCGTCGGCTACTTTGGTGCCATTGCCCCATGGCTTTGGTATGAAATGGTAGAGCAGGTTTGCGCCGGGATGCCGGATGTGGGGTTCGTGTTTATCGGCCCGGACTACAGCGGTTGCGTCCCATTGTTGCCGCAGCGCGCGAATGTGCTTTATCTTGGTCCGGTCAATTATGCCCAGTTACCTGCGTCCGCCCGCTTGTTTGACGCCTGCTTCATTCCGTTCAAGCCTGGCGATGTCGCGCGCTCTACATCTCCTCTGAAACTTTATGAGTACTTTGCGCTTGAGAAACCGGTTGTTGTGACTGCCGATATGAACGAGTGCACGGTTTATCCAGAGGTTTTCTCCGGTGGCGACGCTGCCGGGCTCACGGTGGCGATCCGCCAAGCCCTCAACGTCTGCAACGATCAGGCGTATCGTGAGCGGCTACGTACCTTGGCTGATCAGAACAGCTGGGACGTTAGAGCGGCAGTCTATGCAGACAAGCTCCAAAATCTCGAAAGCTAATAACTGATTTGTGGGAATACTCTTGTGAAACGAAAAATACTTTGCGTTGTTGGGACCCGTCCGGAAGCGATCAAAATGGCCCCGGTCATTCTGGCGTTGAAAAATGAGCCTTGGGCCGATGTGCGTGTTCTCGCTACCGCCCAGCATCGCCATATGCTTGATCAGGTCATGAGCTTTTTCGGTATTGAACAAGATATCGACCTGAACATCATGCGTCCAAACCAGGCCCTGACCACGTTGACTGCTCGTCTCCTGCTGGAAATGGATGATGTCCTGAGCGCCGAGAAGCCGGAGATCGTTCTGGTTCAGGGTGATACAACAACTGTAATGACCGTTGCCCTTGCCTGTTTCTACCACAGAATTCCAATTGGCCACGTAGAGGCTGGACTGCGCACCTGGGATATGCAGAACCCATTTCCGGAAGAAGCCAACCGCGTCATCGCTGGCAAGCTGGCTCGCTGGCACTTTGCACCCACCGAGGGCTCGCGCCAGAACCTGCTCCGTGAAGGTGTTCCCGATGCTGATATCATCGTCACTGGCAACACTGTAATCGATGCACTGCTGATGACAGCTGAAAAGGACCTGGATCTGGGAATCGAACTTGATCCGGGCAAGCGACTGGTGCTTGTGACCTCGCACCGCCGTGAAAACTTCGGTGAACCGTTTCTCAACATCTGCCGTGCATTGCGCACCTTGGCTGAGAATAACCCGGACGTGCAGTTCCTTTATCCGGTGCATCCAAACCCTAACGTCAAGGACGTTGCTCACGAACTGCTTGGTCCGGTAGCCAATTTCGTGCTGTGCGATCCATTGGAATATGCGCCGTTCGTAGCAGCTATGAAGCGTGCCTATCTGATTCTTACTGACTCGGGCGGTGTTCAGGAGGAAGCGCCTGCCTTGGGCAAGCCGGTTCTCGTCTTGCGCGAAGAAACAGAACGTCCAGAGGCTGTGGAGCACGGGGTTGTAAAACTGGTCGGTTCCAACTACGACGCAATTGTCAATGAAGCTCAACGCTTATTGGACGACGAAGCTGCCTATCGCGAGATGGCCCGTGGTGTTTCTCCTTATGGAGATGGGCACGGTGCAGAGCGCATCGTCAATTCGTTGCGAGAGTACTTCAGCTGATGTGTTTGATTTATTTGTCGCCTGTTCCTTGGGCAAGTTTTTCTCAGCGGCCTCACAAGTTTGTTGAGTGGTTTCACCGGCGCACGGGTCGACAAGTAATCTGGATAGAGCCGTATCCCACGCGTTTTCCAAAGTTGAGTGACCTGAGAAGAGGCAAAGGGGCGGGACAAGGAGCGAATCAATCAACACCTCAGTGGTTGCGACTGTTAACTCCCCGAGCCCTCCCCATTGAGCCTTTACCCGGTTCAGGATGGCTGAATGGTCGTTTCTGGTCGACCTTGATCAGAGATCTCAAATCTCAACTCGGCGATGAAGAGCCACTGATTGTTCTCGGGAAGCCCTCCGTTTTAGCATTGAAGTTGTTAGATTTTTTCAGTCCGGAACACTCGATCTACGATGCGATGGATGATTTTCCCGCGTTTTATTCCGGTTTGTCCCGCCAGGCGATGTCTCGGCGCGAAGTCCGTATAGTACAAGCCGTTGAGAGCGTATGGGTTTCAAGCACGGCTCTGAAGATTCGCTGGGAGCGGCAAAAAGCGCGTATCTGCTTTGTTCCCAATGCTCTTGACGAGGCTCTATTGCCTTTAGCACGTCAAGTTAAAACCGAACACCGACGCAAGGTTTTGGGCTACGTAGGGACTATAGGCGCGTGGTTCGACTGGGATTGGATTCTAGCGCTTGCAAAACTACGTTCCGGCGATGTCGTGCGCTTGATCGGGCCGATATTTTCTCCTGCCCCCTTTGAGTTGCCTTCAAATGTCGAGTTGTTGCCTCCTTGTTCTCATGCCGAAGCGTTGCAAGCAATGTGTGAGTTTGACGTAGGCCTTATTCCGTTCAAACGAAGTGAGCTAACAGTTTCTGTTGATCCTATCAAATACTACGAATATCGAGCGTTAGGGTTGCCAGTAGTATCGACTGATTTTGGAGAGATGGGATTCCGCGAGGGCGCTACTGGGACTTACATTAGTCGGTCAGTGATGGATATAGATCGCTTGCTTGTTGTTGCTACGGATTTTCAGGATGCTAGCGATAGTCGTCTCGATTTTATTGCCGAGAATACGTGGTCGGCGAGGTTTGATAGCGCGGGCATTCCGCTGTAGATGGTTCGGTCAGGGAATTTTCTGAGTTCCCATAAAATAACATCGCCTCAAGAATACACCGCTGTGCCGGCTATTCTTGAGGTCAATGTACAGCGGTATCACTAGATGAGGTTCTGCAAAGGTTACTAATGTGCTTTGACTTTAATGTCTTGGACTCGTGACCTATATGTCCCTTTGCTGTGCGTCCAGTTTTTTTGTATTGGCCGGCATGCTTCTAAACTTTCCAAGCACTCCAAGAACCACTTTCTGTGCTGGTTTTTCGATCAGTCCGTGGGCAATGGCAGCGGCCAGTAGGGAAGCTGCGTAGTAAGCGGCAAAAGCACTAGCGGAACTCAAGCCGGCCGTCAGGAAGGGATACATATCAAACAGTCGGATCACGACCTGATGAACCATGTACAGAGCAAAGCTGATTTCTCCCAGGTAAACCAGAGGTCGGGCCTGTAGCGCCTTGGAGATGAGTCCGCGTTGCTGCGCCAAGATTATGATTAGAAATGCGAATGCCAAGGCTCCGCCACAGTTAATAAACCAAATGGTCACTGGGGTATTGAGTTTTGCGGGAAGGTTAGAGAATAAGTGTAGATTTGGTGACCACATAGCAAAGGCCGCAATAACTATCGCAACTAACTCGAAACCGCTAAAGGATGCAGTTGGGGTGTGGGTGACTTTAAATATTTTCAAATAGATCTGGTAGGCGGCAATGCCAAGCATGAACTCGCTCAACCTAGTCAGTGGAGATATGTAAGTAGACCACGTCATTAAAGCTCCATCGCTGTCTTTAAAAGCGAAGAGCATCATCGCCGTAATGGCGATGGTGGTGACAAGTTTTATTTTCCAAGTGTTTTTAATGTTTAAGATTAGAAGTGGAAAAACCGCATAGAAAAATATCTCATTGGAAAGGCTCCAAGAAACGCCGTTCAATGAAAAATAGGTAGCTTGGTTGGGAACCCAAGACTGAAGAAGAGTAAAGTTAAGGAAGCTATCTCGAAGCGGTATGCTGTAGTTGTAGTGTTTCATTATCAAGATCACTGCAATGGCGGTGATCAAGTGAAGCGGCCAAATTCTTGCGAAACGACTGGCGTAGAACATTCCCAGTTCACGCCCCGATGTGATGGTCTTGTGAGTATGGGCCAGAATAAATCCCGATAGCACATAGAACATTGATACTGCTTGAGTGAGTGAAAAATCATCGAAGAACGCGAAGCCGCCGAAGCTTTGTTTTGAATGGAATATCACGACTAGTGCGGCTGCGAAGAACCGTAAAGATGTAAGTGAGTCAATTTGTCTTGCGCGCATTTTTTCATCCTATCCGCCAGCGGCGAAGGATGCCATGGCATCGATAGGACTTCAATGGCCCGAACGCAAACTGCTCAGCAGGCTGAGATTGTGCGAGTCATTGAGCCGAGTCGTTGTGGCCTACGAAATCAGGAACCGAATCAAGCTCCTGAGTGTTAAGCTACGCCTCGTGTAAGGATTCGATGGCCTTCTACACGAAGCATCCTATGAAAGCGGCCAGCCTTGTCGGTAGAGATTTATGGATAAATTACGCGACTTTCTGTTGAATCTGCCTCGCCGCCAGAAGCGGCTGATTCAGATAACCACTGACTTTCTTTTGGTGTGGGTATCGCTCTGGCTAGCTTTCATCGTCCGACTGGGCCTAGACGATATGTACAATCCCTTGCGCGTACATTTCTGGCTCTTTGCATGCGCACCAGTGATTGCTATTCCGCTTTTCATCCGATTCGGTATGTACCGTGCCGTAATGCGTTATTTTGGCAACGATGCGCTCATTGCGATTATCAAAGCGGTGAGCCTCTCCTCGCTTATTCTGGCGTTGGTTGTTTACTGGTACAGCAATCACGAAGCCGTCGTTCCGCGTTCTATCATCTTCAACTACTGGTGGTTAAGCCTCGTCATCATTGGCGGTTTGCGATTATTTATGCGCCAGTACTTCATGGGCGATTGGTTCAATGCCGCCCAGCATGTACCTTTCACAAATCGGGATGACGGATTGATCAAAGTCGCGATTTATGGTGCAGGTGTTGCAGGTAATCAATTGGTTGCTGCCCTAAGAATGGGACGCGTGATGAGGCCGGTGGCTTTTATTGACGACGATGCCAGTATCGCTGATCGCTCAATTTCTGGGCTTCAAGTATATAAGCCTAAACATATTCAACAGATGATCGACGTTACGGGAGCGCAGGAGATTCTTCTGGCCCTGCCGTCTTCAACGCGCGCCCGGCGAAGAGAGATTCTCAATTTCCTTGAACGGTATCCGCTTCATATACGTAGTGTTCCCAATTTCACTGACCTTGCCAGTGGAAGGGTAAAGGTTGAGGATATTCAGGAGATTGATATTGCTGATTTGCTAGGGCGTGATGCAGTACCCGCCCAGTCTGATCTGCTGGAGCGCTGCATCAGAGGCAAGACCGTAATGGTTACCGGGGCCGGTGGCTCGATTGGTACAGAGCTGTGCCGACAGATTTTTTCTCTGAAGCCAAACGTGCTTTTGCTATTCGAGCATAGCGAGTTCAATCTATACAGCATTTTGTCCGAGCTGGAACAACGAGGGATAAGGGAGTCCACGTCTGTCCGCTTATTGCCGATCCTCGGTTCAATACGCCATCCGGAGAAGTTGCTGGATGTAATGAAAACTTGGAAAGTGGATACTTTATATCACGCTGCCGCTTATAAACATGTGCCGATGGTCGAGCATAATATTGCCGAAGGGGTCTTTAATAATGCTATCGGAACGCTTAATACTGCCCAAGCGGCTTTGCAATCCGGTGTATCAAATTTTGTTTTAATATCTACCGATAAAGCAGTTCGCCCAACGAACGTCATGGGCGGTACCAAGCGCTTAGCTGAGTTGATCTTACAGGCTTTAAGTCTAGAGGTCGCGCCGGTTCTGTTCGGCGACAGCTCCAATGTTTCTCACGTTAACAAAACCCGTTTCACCATGGTCCGCTTCGGCAACGTGCTCGGCTCTTCCGGCTCTGTCATCCCGCTGTTCCATAGCCAAATCAAAGCCGGCGGGCCGTTGACCGTCACCCATCCAAAAATCACCCGCTATTTCATGACCATCCCCGAAGCCGCACAGTTGGTCATCCAAGCTGGCTCCATGGGGCAGGGCGGAGACGTCTTCGTGCTGGATATGGGCGAGCCGGTGCGGATCGTCGAACTCGCAGAAAAGATGATCCATCTCTCGGGCTTAAGCATCCGTTCGGAGCGCAATCCTCAAGGCGACATCTCCATAGAGTTCACCGGTTTGCGCCCAGGCGAGAAGCTGTACGAGGAGTTGCTGATCGGTGACAACGTCGCAGCTACGTCGCATCCGATGATCATGAGCGCCAATGAGGATCACCTTCCTTGGGACGTTCTGAAAGCCCGCTTGAATGAACTGCTCAAAGCCGTGGAAGCCGACGACTACACCCGCGTCCGCCAACTCCTGCGCGAAACCGTCTCTGGCTACACCCCCGATGGCGAAATCGTTGACTGGATCTACCAGCAACGCCGCCTCGAACCTTGATTATTTCACATCCTGTAACGCTCGCATTTTTGACTTCCCTCCATCATGACCTACGTTTGGAGAGCAGCTTGGGAAAAGCTGCTTTCTAAAACGATGATGGAGCGTCACTTATGCGTACCGGTTATTTCTACTCGCTGATTTTTGCTTTCCTCACCAGCGCCTCGATCGCTGCGATTGCTGCGCCTGTAGCGCCGACCGAGTCAACAAAAGCGCCGTTGCTGATGGATGCGGCTGCGCCCTCGGCAAGCGCGAAGGTCGATCTCAACGGCGCGGATGCGGCGACGTTGCAGAAGGAGTTGGCGGGTGTGGGTGAGGCGAAGGCTCAGGCGATTGTTGCGTATCGGGATACAAACGGGCCGTTCGCGTCGGTGGATGAGTTGCTGGAAGTGAAGGGGATTGGCAAGGCGATTCTGGATCGCAATCGTGAAAAGCTGGAAGTGAACTAAGCTGACAGTTCAACGCCGAGAGGCCGGTCATTGACCGGCCTTTTTATTGAGCGCTGAACGGGTGGATGCCTGAACGCTGAAAATTACGGGTATCATATTACGCCTTGATTATGCCTATAATAATTTCCATCGGGACTGATTCAGCAGTCGAATCGCAGCACACCGATGCACGTCGAATTTTGAATTGATAAGGGGTAACCACGGTATGAACCAACGTCGAGTCGTCGTCACGGGCACGGGCCTGGTTTCACCCTTGGGCAGTGATGTTGAAATCGTCTGGCAGCGTCTGCTGGCCGGGCGTTCCGGGTTGCGTAATCTGCCGGACGCTGTGGTGGCTGATCTGCCGACCCGGGTCGGCGGCAGTGTGCCGACGGTGGAGGAGGATGCCGAGGCCGGATTTGATCCGGATCGTGCGACGCCGCCCAAGGAACAGAAGAAAATGGATCGCTTCATCATGTTTGCCATGGAAGCGGCGCGGCAGGCGCTGGAGCAGGCCGGCTGGCATCCAGCCGACGCTGAAAGCCAGGAGCGCACTGCAACAATCATCGGCTCGGGTGTCGGTGGTTTCGGTGCCATTGCCGATGCGGTGCGTACCACCGACAGCCGTGGCCCTCGGCGTTTGTCGCCGTTCACCATTCCATCGTTTCTGGTCAATCTCGCGGCGGGTCATGTGTCGATCCAGCATGGCCTCAAAGGGCCGTTGGGCGCACCGGTTACCGCCTGTGCCGCCGGGGTTCAGGCGATCGGCGATGCAGCGCGGTTGATCAGGGCGGGGGAGGCGGACATCGCAGTATGTGGCGGTGCTGAAGCTTCGATCGATCGCGTCAGTCTCGCCGGTTTCGCTGCGGCACGGGCATTGTCCAGCGGCTACAACGACACCCCTGAGAAAGCCTCACGTCCATTCGATAGCGGGCGTGACGGTTTCGTAATGGGTGAGGGCGCTGGTCTGCTAGTCATCGAGTCGCTGGAGCATGCTCTGGCACGCGGTGCGAAGCCGCTGGCCGAACTGGTCGGTTACGGCACCACCGCCGACGCCTATCACCTGACCGCCGGGCCGGAAGATGGCAGTGGCGCTTGCCGGGCGATGCAATTGGCACTGGCTCAGGGCGGTGTAAAGCCGGAGCAGGTGCAGCATCTCAACGCACATGCGACGTCAACGCCGGTCGGTGACCTGGGCGAGTTGGCGGCGATCAAGGCGTTGTTTGGCACGCAGAACAAGATCGCCGTGACTTCGACCAAATCCGCCACCGGTCATTTGCTCGGCGCGGCGGGTGGGCTGGAGGCGATTTTCACGCTCCTGGCGATTCGTGATCAGCTGGTGCCGCCAACGCTTAACTTCGAAAACCCGGACCCGGCCAGCGTAGGTGTTGACATTGTCCATGGCGAAGCGCGATCAATGGCAATCGAATATGCATTGTCCAACGGCTTCGGTTTTGGCGGGGTCAATGCGAGCGTGTTGTTCAAGCGCTGGGAGGGTTAATCGCTCGATTGCTTTAGATGTTCGCGGGTGACGTCGAGGATGCGTTGAGCAAAGTCGGCATCCGCGACGCTGCGTGACAGCAGCAGTGCACCGGCCAGGGTCGCCATGATGACAATGCTGCGATCGGCGCTGTTCTCGCCATCGAGCGTGGCCTGAATTTGTTCGAGGCGAGCATTGAGGACTTCGTCACTGGTGGGGCTTGGCTGGCCGCGCAGGCCCAGCTCTGAGGAAATGGTCAGCAGTGGGCAGCCTTCGTGGGGCGAGGTCTGATGCCACTCCGACAGGTAGGTGTCGATGAACACTTGCAGCGGGTTTTCCTGCGCGAAGATTTCTTCGCACAGGCCCGCGACTTGCTCGCCGGCCTCTTGCAGGGCTTTTTCGACCAGTTCTTCCT
>Ga0209281_1000900_pt1 | contig 25032 bp, 20 predicted proteins | sample MedtruBG_FD_187514 | JGI IMG/M metagenome (GOLD analysis project Ga0209281, IMG submission 187514) | Root nodule microbial communities of legume samples collected from California, USA - Medicago truncatula BG (SPAdes) (version 2) | ecosystem: Host-associated > Plants > Roots > Nodule | place... | reverse complement strand
TTCTGTGTTATTATTTGGGTAGTCCATAGTGATTATCCTCCGTTATGTTTTGGTTTGGCGATTAAATCATAACACAGAATAATCACTATGGATTTTTTATTAGTTCAATTTCATTTTACAACTAGTCAAAAATTAAAAAAGGAAAAAAGTTAAAAATAAAAAAAGTTAACAATTTATAGGAAACATGCGGGTTTGAAGGGAAGATGCTAGTATGATCGCAGTAATTTATTACATCAAAGTGTTTTTGGTATGTGATAAGGCACATGAAAGAAAATAACAAGTCAAAAGTTGCCAGGAATATTTTTCATTTAAAAAGGAAACTCCTACTCCTAATGTCGTAGGAGTAAGCGATTCACACAAAAGACAAGCTTTTGGCTCTCTGCTTAAGAAGGCAGATGGCACTCATAGTGGGCCTATTAGGGTCATCTGCCGCCGTGAGCAGAGAACCAAAATCTTTGATTTTGAGTGAATCGCTTACTCAGTGAGCGTATGCGAGTCGAGATTCCTTTATAATGTAAAATAGGCTGGCAGATGGACTTGTTATTTTTTTGATTGTGCATAAAGTTAGAATAGTTCTAATAAAGTGAGATTTAGGTTATAATTAGTATATAAAAATGAAGCGATTATATTTGATTTCTTAAAAGCGAGTAGTATAACAACTACAATAGTTAGGAGGGGAGAGAGTTAGTAATGAAAAAAAGATTTAATATAACGGGGCCTTGTATTAGTAAAAAACACTACATGGTTAATATAGATGAGAAGATTAAAAAAGTTCAGGACCTTATAGATAGAGGAGATTATTTCGTTATAAATAGACCTAGGCAGTATGGAAAAACCACTTTGTTATCTCAAATAACAAAAGTATTTAAAGAAAAATATTTAGTGATAAGAATGAGCTTTGAGGGAATTGGAGATAGCGTTTTTGAAAATGAGGAAGCTTTTAGCAACGCTTTTTTAACTCTAATTCAAGAATCATTACAATTTATAAACGTAGAAAAAGCCAATGAACTTAAAGTTTTAAAAGCAGAAATTAAAAATTTACAAATGTTATCTAGTGCTATAACTAAGTTTGTCCATAATGTTGAAAAGCCAGTACTACTACTTATAGATGAGGTTGATAAAGCTAGCAATAATCAGTTGTTTTTAAGTTTTTTAGGAATGCTTAGAAATAAATATATATTAGCTAATGATGATATGGATTATACTTTTCATTCCGTAATTTTAGCTGGAGTATATGATGTGAAAAACTTAAAACTAAGGCTAAGAACAGAAGAAGAAAAAAAGTATAACAGTCCCTGGAATATTGCTGTTGATTTTAACATTGACATGACTTTTAATTCTTTAGAAATAGAAACTATGCTTAAAGATTATGCTAATGAAGAAAATGTTAAAATGGATACACCTTCTATAGCTGAAAAACTACATTATTATACTAGTGGATATCCTTTTTTAGTTAGTAAATTAAGCTTGATAATGGATGAAAACTTCAAGGAAGCATGGATAGAAGAGAATATTGATAAGGCTGTTAAAATGCTTTTATATGAAAAGAATACTTTATTTGATTCTTTGATAAAAAATCTAGAAAATAATGAAGAATTCAAAAGATTTATTGAAAAAATAGTATTATCAGGGGAAGAGATAGTTTATGTTCCAAGCGACAGATTAATCTCCCTTGGCGAATTATATGGGTTCATAAAACATGAAAACAATAGATGTAAAATTCATAATAGGATTTTTGAACAATATATATACAATCACTTAACTGCAATAAACGCACATGAAAGTGAAAATATATCCAGCTATAACTTTAGAGATAAATTTTTAACTCCTAATAATGGATTAGATTTTCAAAAAATACTTTTAAATTATCAAAAATTTATGAAAGAAAATTATAGTAATAAGGACGAAAAATTTATTGAGCATTATGGAAGACTATTGTTTTTAGCTTTTATAAAACCAATTATAAATGGTGTAGGTTTTGACTTTAAAGAAGTTCAGGTGTCACAAGAGAAAAGATTGGATGTGGTTGTAACTTATAATAACCATAAGTATATAGTAGAACTAAAAATATGGCATGGAGAAGAGTATCATAAAGCTGGTATTAATCAGCTATGTGATTATTTAAATATTCATTCAATGAATAAAGGTTATTTAGTTGTTTATAATTTCAATAGGAATAAGGAATTTAGAGATGAAAAAATATATGTAGAAAACAAAGAGATATTTATTGTATATATATAATATAAAGCATGTGAGCTACTCATGGAGATTCTATAATTAAATGTGAAGCTAATAGTAAAGTTAGATTTGGGAGTATATTTCTCTGAAAGAAGAATAGTTACTTTTTGAAGGCTAGAGATAAGAAGAGAGAAGAACGCGGGGATTTAAGGAAGGGATTGTGCTTAAGAGTGTAAAAGATTTGGTGGTTAATTAGAGGCTGGTTACAAAATATAATTACAGTAACCAGTCTATTTTTGATGCATTGCTTTTAGATACTCTGTTTTAGAAGATAAAAATTTAGAAAATTACAAGCTTTATTGATGGTGTATTTTAAGTAGTGGTAAAATTATTATTGAAAGCCCTTGAGGTGCCTTGGTTGAAAGACAAGAAAGATGTAGAAGATAGATTGCTTGAGTTATATATGATGCAATTAAAGCATTGGAAACGGATATTGAGTATTAATTTAAAAAAGAGCATACAGGACAAAATACTGCAAACTAGGACAGGAATATTCTTACAAGGAATTTTATAATACATAGTGAAAGGGGAAAGGATAGATGAGTTTTGGAAAGTCATTACAAAGCGCAATTGATTATATGGAGAGTCATCTCCTTGAGAAGATTAATTACGAAAATGTAGCAAAAGAAGTGTATATGTCGTGTTACAACTTTCATAGAATATTCAGCTTAATGGCTGGAATGACAGCTAATGAGTACATTCGTAACAGAAGGTTATCACTAGCAGGACAAGAATTACAGCTAACTGACAGTAAAATTATAGAGGTTGCCTATAAGTATGGTTATGAAACTCCTGAAAGTTTTGCAAAGGCTTTTTCGAGATTTCATGGTGTACCACCAAAGTTAGCTAAAAGAAAAGGAACTCAACTCTGTCTCTTTAACCCTCTAGCCATTAAAATTATATTGGAAGGCGGAAACACTATGAATTATAGGATTGAAGAAACAAGCAAACAAAGATTTATTGCAAAGGTACGAGCATTTAGTAATGAAATTATGAATGAGGCTAATAACCATGATATTCCTGATTTTTGGGGCGAATGTCATAAAGAACATTTAGTAGACGAAATCAGAAATATGAGGCCAGATGGTAAAAAGGACTTATATGGTCTATGCAGCCCTACTAAAAAGAATGAAACAACCTTTGATTATGGAATTGGAGTAATTATTGATGAAGATACTAATATAGATAACGAAGAAGCAATGCTTAAAAAAGGTTACTGTATATGGGAAGTTAATCCGGCAACCTACGCAGTTTTTAAATGCTACGGTAATAATGGTGATTGTATCAGTGAAATGTGGAGTAGATTTTTTAAAGAATTCTTACCACAGTCTGATTATGAACAAACAGAAGATACTGATTATGAAATTTACCCTGAGGAAGGGGAGCCGGGTTTATTTTGTGAATTGTGGATTCCTATAAAGAGGGTATCATAATATAATAGCATCTGCTAAATATGCAAGAAATAACATATATTGTTAGTGTTTGTGTAGCTATTGTGGTAAAATGTATATATAATTTTTTACGTTTCAAGAATATTGCAAGTTGAAGATATAATATAATATTAAATTTACATGAGAGTTTACGTAAAGTAAGCTCTTATTTTATGTTAAAATATAACTAAGATGTATATGACTAGATATAAGGTGGAGAATTCGTATGAATGAAATATAGATTTATAGGGGGAAGATAAATAATGGAGAATGTTATGGGGATTTTTATTATTATAATTTTAGGAATTTGTATATCTTATGGTTTAAAAAAGAACAGATATGATAAAAGCAGCTACAAAAAAGAATCAGGAAATAACTTTTTGGGAGTTATGATGGATAAAGGGAAATACGGTGAATATTTATCCTTTAATATTTTAGAAAAAATAAAAGGAGACCATAGAATACTTACAAATGTATATTTACCAAAAGAAAATGGAGAAACAACGGAAGTTGACATAATATACATACATGAAACTGGTATTTATGTTTTAGAGTCAAAAAATTATAGTGGTTGGATTTTTGGTGATGAGAAAAGTAAGAATTGGATGCAGACGCTGCAAAATGGTCAGAAAGAAAAGTTCTATAATCCAATATGGCAAAACAAAACACATATTAAATATTTAATGAAATTATTGAATATAGATGAAACCATAGTAAAATCTATTATAGTCTTTAGCGATAGGTGTACGCTAAAGAAATTAGAAGTTCAATCAGAAAATGTGAAGGTTATTAATAGATATAATTTAAATAAAACAATTGAAAAACTTATACATAATTCACCTAAAGTATTTGAAGAAGGAAAGATTATTGAATTATATTATGAGTTAAAGCCTTATACCTGTGCTAGTAAAGAAGTAAAAGAAAAACATATAAATCAGATTAAAGAAAAACAAGATTCAGGCTTTAATCAGAACAATGGATATAAGAAAGATGGTGAAAATAAATTATCCGAAATAATTAAAAACGAACATAACGAAATTTATATTGAAGTTGAAACATTTGAAAAGATAGATAGTAAAGATTTAAAAATAGATGATAGTGAGAAAATTAAGGAGAGCCCTGTCGTAAGGAAAATTAGAGAGAAGCTTGACTCATGTGGGGGGAAAGCAACTATAAAGTTATTTAGAGGAGACTCTTGCGAAATAAGCTATGATTCAAACAAAAGCGGACTTGCTTCTCCTAAAATACCAGTACCAGATCAATTGACATGGGAAGTCTTTGATGCTGCGGTTGAGGTTGTTGTAAATAATGGAGGAAAAGCATTAAAGGGAAGTGCAAGATCAAAGGGAGCTAGACTTGGAAATGAAAAACTGCCAATGAATTCAGTAGAAGGCTATATTGCACATAAAGTACATGGCGTAAAAGAAGGGCAGAGTTCATTTGGCCCTGGATTTGTGATTTGTGCTATTTTAGATTGGGCTGGTGTATGTAATAATGAGAGGGGATTTTTAAGTATTAAGCCTTCTTTTTTGATGGAGCTTGAGGAAAGTAAGAAAAGTGCTATAAGTTAGAATATACATTGTTGAAAATAGTAATATCCCACCAGAAGTAAAAACAATCCAAATGAAAAGAGGGTTTAAAATATGTTGAAAAAAGATAGTAATGTTGAAGTAGTAATGAATGTACAAAATATACTAGATGGAACTACGAAAAGAGGAAAATATAATATAATTGGTAAGCTAGCGGATAAAATATATAATAAAATGTTAATAAACGCGCTTAATAAAATGCCTGAAGAATATAAAAGAAAGATCAATTCTATGTCAGATGAGGAATTAAAAGTTTGTGCTGATAAATTGATTGAAGCAGAATCATCAGAAGAATTTGAACAATGGCTTAAAAGACAATAAAAAGGGTTTTAAGAGTTTATGTAAAAATAAGCTCTTATTTTATGTTAAAATATAGTTAGAATGTATATCACTAGGTGTTAGGTGGAGAGTTTTTATGAATAATATATACACAAGAAAAGATATAATATTACCAAAAGAAATAAGTGAAGTACCTTATAGTAATGAAGTTGATTATATAACTTTTTCTAGGGCACTTAGAGATGATAAGGTTGTAGCCAGCTATAAGATGTATTGGCTATTATCATTATTAGATGAGATTTCTCTTGGTAATTCAGAAATTGAGTTTAGAAGATTGATATGTAAGATGGTAGTTAAGGCATGGTATCCATTATTAAAGTACAAGCTCAGTTTTGGATTATGTGATAATTTGGCTAAAGTAGCTAGCTATATCTCGGATACTTATAAATTAGAAAGTAGTTATGATGAACGTAAACTTCTAAATTTTATATATAATTCAGAAGATAAAATACTCAATAAAATGCTAAAAGAATTAACCTTAAATGTTCCATACAGATTTTTATCTCCATTTTTTGAAGACAAACTTAGGGGGCAGAAAAAGGTTCAAAGGATGATTGAGGAGTTATCAAAAGAAGACAATGATTGTATGTATGAAATATACCAAAATGATAAAAATGAAAATTGCGTTAGAGTAAAAGAAAATTGGTGCAATTATTTAAAGTATAATTACAAGATTATTCAAGGGTGGGCATATTATAAGCTTGTATGCTTTTTGCAAAAGCGTAATCCTAATGTACCAGGGATAGCTATGAAATTAGAAGCTCCTAAAAACAGAGACTTAAGAGAGCAGACAAAAATATGGAAGAAAATAATAGAGCAAAAACACATAAGAGATTTATATACAGGATTTGATTTTACTAATGATAATTATAAGGAATATGGAGTTTTGAGCATAGATCACTTTATACCTTGGAGCTTTGTGCTTCATGATCAAATGTGGAATTTGGTACCTACATTTAAGAATATTAATAGTAAGAAAAGTGATAACTTATTAGACTATGATTTGTACATTAAAAAATTTTGTGAGATGCAATACGAGGCTTTTAGTTTTGTAGTTAGTGAGAATAAGTATAATCAGATTGATGAATATAGACAGGTTTTAAAGATTGAAAATGCTAAAAGGTTTATTGAAGAAAAGAGAAAAGAGGAATTTATTAGAAGATTAAAACAGGGGATTGGGCCTGTTTATGGGGTTGCGGTTAATCAGGGGTTTATAGTGTTAGAAAATTTTATTTAACTAGGTGATTAATAGTGAGAGATATAATTAATTTAATTGAAAATGGACATGAGGGTGAATATTTAGACTTTAAAGCAAAAGATTATGTTGATAAAGGTGAGTTTTTGATAGATATCATGTCAATGGCAAATTCAATGTATGAGGAGGATAAATATATAATTATAGGTGTGAAAGATAAAATTAGTGGAGAAAAAGAGATAATAGGAATTGAGAATGAAAAAGAACAAGCAGAATTTCAGCAGTTTGTTAACGATAATATTGAACCTAAAATAAAATTTGAATATAGAACAGTCTCATATAAAGACAAAATTTTAGGGTATTATAAAATCTCAAAAGATAATAGAGATAGGCCTTACATAGCAAAAAAGCAATATACAAAAGGAAGAAACATTAGGCAAGGTGAATGCTATATCAGAAAAAACTCAACTAATTCAATAGCGCTGAGGAGAGATTATGATATTTTTTATAACGAAAGAAAAGATATTAAGATATCTATTAAAGATTATGTAATAGCTGTACGAACTATAAAAAATCCAAATTCTTTTGGTCCATATGTAGATGCTCCACTTAAAATAAATTTAATAAATAAAGGCAACTCGAAAATAATTTTTCTAGGAGGATATATCTTAATAAAAGACGATGAGGGAAAAGTAGTATGTCGAAATGAAATTATGGGGCATAGAAAAATAGACAGAAACCAAGATTTTAAATTAGAGTTGGATGGCAAAGATCAATTTTTAGGTGATTTATTTTTAAGCTTTGGTTCTGAAGATTGTGTGAGATTAGGAATGGATGAACATGGGTATTGCTTTAGTTTGTTCGATGTAGAAATTATATTAGAAGATACTGAAGGGAATGAGTATAAGGCAAGTCAGGAAGGTGTTGCAATTAAAGCAGAAGGTGATATTTTGCATAAGATAAGAAGATTAAGAGGTATTAAGGAATTTAGGTTTAGAAGTATATTTAAAAAGTAATATTAGAGATTTAGGAGAAAAAAATATGTTTTTATACAATATCAACGGAGATAAGTTAGAAGAAATAAAAGAAATTCCTTTTAAAAAGGAAATAGAATTACATAAGTTATGTGAAAGCAATTTAGAAAATATATTTGGTTTAAAGTTTGTTAAAAGAGAATTTGTATTTAACAACTTTAGGTTAGATACTTTAGCATTTGATGAGAGTAGCAAGGCGTTTGTAATAATTGAATATAAAAATACAAGTAGTTTTAGTGTAATAGATCAAGGATATGCGTATCTATCACTATTACTAAATAACAAGGCTGAGTTTATACTTGAATATAATGAAAATTGCAATACAACTTTAAAGAGAGATGATGTGGATTGGTCTCAATCGAGAGTAATATTTGTATCTCCATCATTTAATAATTATCAAAAGGAGTCAATTAATTTTAAGGATTTGCCTTTTGAACTGTGGGAAGTTAAGAAATTTTCTAATAATACAGTTTACTTTAATAATATTAAACCGTCTAAAACATCTGAATCAATAAAGACAATTGCTAAATCAAATGAACAAGCTGATATTGTAAATAAAGAGGTGAAAGTATATACAGAAGAGGATCACTTTTCAAATTCATCAGAAGAAATAATTGATTTATACAATAAAATCAGAGAGTTTATCTTATCGCTAAATGATGTCATAACTATAAAAGCTAAGAAATTAGAAATAGGATTTTTATATAATAATAAAATCATGATAGATATTCATTTACAAAAAAAAGCTTTAAAACTTTGGCTTAATACTAAAATGGGAACTATAGATGATTCTCGAAATATTTCTAAGGATATGTCAAATACAGGCCATTGGGGTAATGGGGATTACGAAATTCAGATATGTGATGATGAGGAATTGGAGTATATTTTCAGCTTGATAAAGCAAGTTTATAGATTAAAAAATAATTAGGTGATTTGAAGAATATAAAAAATAAAAGGATAAGTTTACTATGGAGGATATATATTATGAAAGATAGATTATGGATTTCAAAAGATATTATAGAATGGGATACTCAAGCAGCAGGTGAAAGCATTGTAGACAAGAGTTTGTGGCAAAGATCCTATGAAATTTGGCACCATTCAAATAATCTGATTGAAAATGCAAGTAACGATTTTCAACTTGCAGATGGTATAACAAATTTAAAAAGATGCTTAAATCATAGATTACAACTTATTGAAGAATTATATAAGTTTAAAATGATTGAAATTGAAAATAAACCAAAGGGATATCTTGAATTATTACAACGTTATGGAATTGTTAGACCCACTATAATGAAAACACTTATGAGAATACGTAATGACATCGAACATAATGATGGCAATCCTCCAGACGTGGAACGCTGTAGAGAGTTTGTAGATATTTTATGGTATTTTCTTAAGTCTACAGATAGCTTAGTTCAGCTTAAAAAAAGTGATGTAGAATTTACATATTATAATAAAAATGGAGATGAAACTAGGTATTCATATACTGCTAGAATAAACATAGATAATAATAATTTAACGAAAATATTTGGTTGGTTTCCAAAGGAACTTATATTTAATGAGCAAAAAGATAATACTTTTGAATTACTTATAGAAGAAATTGAGACACAAGAAGAATTTAATAATATGGCAATATCATCAGGAATAAAATCAGATTATGACAATCAAAAAGATAAGTTAGATAGTGATATATACATAAGTGCAAAGGTGAATTTTGAACCAAAAGATATCCCTGATTTCATAAATAAAATAATTAATTCATATTAGATGTTTTATTGCATCAAAAAATATTGTATTTAAATAAGAGTTTATGTAATGTAAACCCTTATTTTATGTTAAAATATAGATACATTGTATTTTGATGTATAGAGTATAGCGTTATAGATTCTAAATACTAATGATTTAAGAATAAATAAAGATTTGAAGTAATTATAAGTTGATTTTAAAAATACTTAGCATCAGGAGGAAAAATGGGATATCAAAGTGAAGCAGAATTAGAAAAACTACTTATAGAGCAGCTTACAAAGCAAGGGTATACAAAAGTTAAGATAGATAATGAAGATGACCTAAGAGCAAATTTAAAAGAAATGTTATCCATATTTAATGAAGAAAAATTAGGATACAAGGAACTTACAGATAAAGAATTTGAAAGAATTGAAAGATATTTAGAAGGGAAAAGTGTATATCAAAGTGCAAAGATGCTTAGAGATAAGTTTATTTTAGAAAGAGAAGATGGAAGTGAAGTTTACATAGAATTTTTTGATTCAAAGAATTGGTGTCAAAATTTATTTCAAATTACATCACAAGTAGCTATGGTATCTAAATACGTTAATAGATATGATGTAACAATACTTATGAATGGATTTCCTGTAATTCAAATTGAGCTTAAGCGTAGAGGTATTGATTTAAAAGAAGCATTTAATCAAATTGAAAGATATAGAAAGCACTCATTTACTGGTCTTTATAGATATACACAAGTTATGGTCATAAGTAATGGTGTTGATACTAAATATTTTGCCAATAGTGACAGGAAGTTTATGTATAGTCAGACTTTCTTTTGGAGTGATGAAGAAAATAATAGAATCAGCAATCTAAAGGAATTTACAGAAACTTTCTTGGATAAGTGCCTTGCAGCTAAGATTATTGCAAGATATATGGTTATTAATGATACTGACAAAATGTTAATGGTTATGAGGCCTTATCAAATATATGTAGTTGAAAAAATTATCAACAGAGCTCTTGAAACTAATAATAATGGATTTGTATGGCATACAACAGGAAGTGGAAAGACCTTAACATCCTTTAAAGTCAGCCAGATTTTATCTAATGAACCATCAATTAAGAAGGTGTTTTTCTTAGTTGATAGAAAGGACTTAGACAGCCAGACCTTAGAAGAATTTAATAAGTTTGAAAAAGATTCTGTAGATACTACAGATAAGACAAGCACTTTAGTTAATCAAATCAAGGATATTACAAAGCCTTTAATTGTAACTACTATTCAAAAAATGGCTAATGCAATAAATTCACCACAATATGCACACATAATGGACAAGTATAAAGAGGATAAGGTTATATTGATCATTGATGAATGCCATAGATCACAATTTGGAGATATGCATAAGGCTATTAATAAGCATTTTGTAAAGGCACAGTATTTTGGATTCACAGGTACTCCAAGATTTTTAGAAAATAAAAGCCAAGATGGCAGAGTTACAGCAGACCTTTTTGAAAAATGCCTTCATAGTTATTTAATTAAAGATGCTATTAATGATGGAAACGTACTTGGATTTTCAGTTGAATATATAAAAACTTTTTCAGGCCAATATGATGAAAGTGATGATGAAAAAGTAAGTGGAATAGATACAGATGAAGTGTATATGAGTGATGAACGTATTTCTCTTGTAGCTAATAATATTATAAATAATCATAGTGCTAAAACTAGGAATAGAGAATATACTGCGATTTTTACGGTTCAAAGTATTCCCATGCTCATAAAGTATTATGGTGAATTTAAAAAGATTAATCATAATTTAAATATAACAGGAATTTTTAGTTATGGAGCTAATGAAGAAAGTGAAGGTCGAGATGAACACTCAAGAGATAGCTTAGAAAGAATTATAAGTGATTATAATAAAATGTTTAATACTAATTATTCTACAGATAGTTTCTCAAGTTATTTTGCAGATGTATCAAAAAAGGTAAAAACAGCACAAATAGATATACTTATAGTTGTAAATATGTTTTTAACAGGCTTTGATAGTAAAACATTAAATACATTATATGTTGATAAAAATTTAAAGTATCATGATTTAATACAAGCTTACTCAAGAACAAATAGAATAGAGAAGAGTACAAAACCATATGGGAATGTAGTTTGTTACAGGAATTTAAAGAAAAATACAGATGAGGCTATACGTTTATTTTCTAAGACTGATAATACAGATACAGTATTAATGGAAAGTTATGAATACTATCTTGAAAAGTTTAAAGAACAATTGGAGGTATTATTTAATATAGCAAAAACTCCAAAAGATGTTGGCTTATTAGAAAGAGAAGAGGATAAAAAAGCATTTATAATTGCATTTAGAGAGTTATCTAAAATACTTATAAAGCTTCAAACTTTCAATGATTTTGAGTTCACAGAAGAAAATACTGGATTAAGTGAACAGGCTTATCAAGATTATAAGAGTAAATATTTCTTGATTTACGAGGAAACTAAAAAAGAAGCTGGTGAAAAAGTTTCAATTTTAGAGGATATTGATTTTGGGATTGAACTTATGACCACAGATAAGATTAATGTTAACTATATAATGGAATTAATTAGAAACATTGAGTTAGGAGATCAAGAAAAAAAGGAAAAAGATATTTATTACATAAAACAACAACTTGATAAGGCAGACAGTGAAGAATTGAGATTAAAAATAGATTTAATTAAAAATTTCCTTGATAACGTAGTATTAAATCTTGAACCAGAAGAATCAATTGATGATGCATATAGCTATTTTGAAGAAGAAGAACGTAGACAAGAAATTAAAGATTTTTCATATGAAATAGGCGTATCAGAAGATGTTATCTATGAATATATATCAGAATATCGATTTAGTGGAATAATAGATAATGAGGCAATTAGTGATGAAATAAAAGCACCTCTATTGACAAAAAGAAAAATATTGAAAGATATGAAAAATTTCATCAATGAGCATGTTAAGAAATTTGAATAAGTTAAAAAAGATTTATTTTAAGATTAGGAGTGTCGTAGATATTGGTTTAGGGGGATATGAGTTATGAATGAAAATATTATCGATATGAGATCTAATTTTGTATATGAAGTAATATATAGTGTAGAAGATAAGAAACATGGTCTAAAATTTCCGGTTGAAAAGATAGAGCAATATTTAAATGCAGAAGGATATAATACAAGTGAGTTGGAAACTGACAAATCGCAGTTGGTTATGACTAAGGAAGGTGATAAAGTCTTAATTGGGGAAAAGTCAATATGTTTTGAAGTTTTGTCAGAAGAACTTAAAGAAAAATATAATCAAAAAATATCTTCTTTTGTAATCCTAAGATATAAAATATTTTCTGATGCTACAATTCAAAATATTGAATCAGCCAAAATAAACTTGATACAAAATAAATTACGTACTTGTGTAAGTAATATGTATTATTCTCTACATAACGGAATATCTGCTATGGTGGAGTATTATAAATTAATGAATGACAGCAATTCATTGGATCTTGTTAATGAAGAATTAGATGATGAGGCATTTTTAGGACATTTTACTCCTTCGGCATTTAAGACCTTTTTTGATAAAATAGAGGATATATGTAAAAATGATAAGGATAAATATTTAAATAGTAGTGAATTGAAGTCAGGAAGAATGAAGAGTTACAATAATCCATTTGCTTGGATATATCCATTGTTTTATGACAAAATAGTTAATATAGAAGAGAAGAACAAAGAATTTGTCATATTACTAGAAGACATAGCAACGGCAGTTAGAGAAATCTCTTTAGATAATATAGGGGTAGATGATACACAAAAAAGATCAAGTTTCGAAAAAGAATTAAAAAATTTATTAGAAAAAGTAAAAGCTATATTAACAAATGAAGAAAAGAATTCAACTAAATATATTTTAGCAGTTCTAGCTGGATATTTTAGCTATGCATATATGTTAAGACAATTAGGAGATTATGATTCATTATTTGAAATAAAAGTTAAACCTAGAGATGTAATAAGGTGGACAATAACATCTTCACAATTTGTAGATATAATCCTTAAATATCAGAATATAAATGTAAGTGAAAATAAAAATAAGATTCAGACTATAAATGCACGAAGTTCAAAAGAAATTTTAAGTGAAATGTATACTGAAAGAGAAATGGATTTAATAACTATAACAGGAGTTATAATAGATAGGAATTTTAGATTGGATGAGTATGTAAGACAATTACTTAAAAAGCCCGGATATAGTTTATTTAATCAAAATAATGAAATTCCTAATTATAATGAGAGTTCATCTGAAATAATGATAAGTAAAAATGTCATAATAACTCCATATAAGTGCTTTATATCTATTTCTCAGACTGGTATATTTAGAATAGATGTAGCATTATCAGATGACAGAGATATTACAATAAAAAAGACGATCAATGCATCATATTTAGAAAAATTTATACATAAGGAAATTTTAGAAGATGATCTTCAAAAATTGGTATCAAGTCAAGGGAGCATTGTTGTTGGAACACCAATAATTTATCAAAACGAAGAGCATAGCAAATTAGAGTTGGTTATAAGAACACATGAATTGATTGAGGGTAGATATTATAGAAAAATAAGCACTGTTTTGGAGAAAGTAGCTAGCGAACTATATAATAAAAAAGTTTTAATTATTCCAATAAATAATGTTTTTAGAGAGGAAGACAGAATATATTCTGGAACTTTAAGAATGAAAGTTGATAGAGCTATAAGGGAAAAGGAAGACTTCAATGATTATGTTAAAATTATTTTTGTTATATTAGGTAATGGTGATGTTCTTAAATTTGAAAATAACATTGAAAATATTAGTAGTACAATAAAACGGTACATTAAAATAGAAAATAGATTTGTCGTTGAGTATATTAAAATTTCAGAAGAGCAATTAAAGCAAATATTATATGGAAATGATATTGATATAAAAAATAGTTTTATGGCAATAATTGATCGTTATGAGAATAAGGAAGAAAAGAAAGTATTATTAGATTCGATAAGTGAAGAATATGAAGAGTGTGAGATTAATCCAGTGAATATAGATGAGGAGTTAAGTGAAATCGCATTAACATTGGAAAAAGATAAATAAACTAAATATAATTTTTTAAGAGAGCTATAATTTAATCAATAAGTTTAATATTAAAAGCATAATTATGTTATTTGTAAAAATAGCAGAAAAAGCATTGACTTTCTCTGCTATTTTTTGTTATTCTATTTCTATAATAATTTTGTTATTTGATAAAATAGCAAGCAGGGAGGTGTGGTATTGAAGATTGCGGATATTGGAAATGTAATTCATGGGGTTACTATTTCAAGGATTGAGCCAAAGGCTCTAGAAGAAAGTGAAACTTATAAGCTATTTACTATACAGGAGTTAAATGAAGAAATAAGCATGCTTCCTAGTAAAACAGAAGATAAGGTAATTGAGGTTTCAAAAGAAAAGTTTGATTCTTTATATTTAGCAAAAGAGAATATGGTGATTATAGGATTAACATCATTTAAAGCCATTGCAGTTACTAATAAACAGGTTGGGAAAGTAATACCATCTAATTTTGCATTTATTGAATTAGATGTAAATAAAGCTGAACCAGCATATTTCTCATGGTATTTCAATGAGCATTCAAATATTGAAAAACAATTGCAAATTGCAATGCAGGGCACTATTATCAGAGCACTATCTGTACAAATGCTTAGGGAGTTAGAAATAGTATTACCGCCACTAGATGTACAGAGGGCAATAGGAAAAGTATATGAAATTAAAAGGAGAAAAGAAAAATTATTATGTGAAAAAAACACTTTAGAAGAGCAATTATATAAAGGAATTATTTTAAGAAAGCTTAAGGAGGAAAACAAAATATGTCATTAACAGAAACACAACAATCACAACAAGCAGCACTTCATACAAGATTATGGGCAATAGCTAATGATTTAAGAGGAAATATGGAGGCTAGTGAATTTAAGAATTATATTCTAGGACTTATATTTTATAAATATCTTTCAGAAAAGGTTGAGGATAGAGCTAATAAGTTATTAGAAGAGGATAATATTACTTATGATAAAGCTTGGGAAGATGAAGAGTATAGAGAGGCATTAAAAGAAGAGTTATTAAACCAAATAGGATACTTTGTAGAGCCAGATTCATTATTTTCAACTCTTATGAAGAAAATTGAAGATGGAACTTTTGATGTAGAAATGCTTCAAGGAGCAGTTAATGATATAACAGAATCAACTTTAGGTACTGAAAGCCAAGATGATTTTGATCATTTATTTGATGATATGGATTTAACATCAACAAAGCTTGGAAGAGATGTTAAAAGTAGATCTAAATTAATAGCAAAGGTAATGGGAAACATTGCAGAAATATCATTTAAGCATGAAGATACTGAAATAGATGTTTTAGGTGATGCATATGAGTATCTTATTTCACAATTTGCAGCAAGTGCAGGAAAGAAAGCAGGAGAATTTTATACCCCTCAAAATGTAAGTAAAATATTAGCGAAGCTAGTTACAATGGATAAAGAGGACTTGAGAAACGTATATGACCCATGTTGTGGTTCTGGTTCACTATTACTTAGAGTTTCAAAAGAAGCAAAAGTTCGTAAGTTTTACGGTCAGGAATTAACATCAACTACTTATAACTTGGCTAGAATGAATATGTTGCTACATGATGTATCATACCAAAACTTTGATATAAGAAATGATGATACTTTAGAAACTCCAAAACATTTAGAAGAAAAATTTGATGCAATCGTAGCTAATCCACCCTACTCCGCGAATTGGAGTGCAGACCCTAAATTTTTAGATGATGAAAGATTTAGTGCTTATGGAAAGCTTGCACCAAAGTCAAAAGCTGATTATGCATTTATTCAGCATATGATTTATCAATTAGATGATAAAGGAACAATGGCAGTAGTTTTGCCCCATGGAGTACTTTTCAGAGGAGCAGCAGAAGGAACAATAAGAGAATATTTAATTAAAGATAAAAACTACTTAGATGGAATAATAGGACTTCCAGCGAATCTTTTCTATGGTACATCTATACCAACAGTAATATTAGTATTTAAGAAGTGCAGAGAAAATTCAAATGATGTATTATTCATAGATGCCTCAAATGATTTTGAAAAGGGTAAGAATCAAAATATATTAAGAGAATGTGATATAAATAAGATTATCGAAACTTATAAGAACAGAGAAACTATAGATAAATACTCATATGTAGCGACCTTAGATGAAATAGCAGAAAATGATTATAACTTAAATATACCAAGATATGTTGATACCTTTGAAGAAGAAGCACCTATTGATATTGAAGAGGTTAAGGGAAAAATACAAAAGATTGATGAAGAAATAGCAGAGATTGATAAAGAGCTTGAAGTTTACATAAAAGAGCTTGGAATATAAGGTGGTGGATAAGATGAATAAGACACCAAAGTTGAGATTTCCGGAGTTTAGTGGAGAGTGGAAAGAGAAAAAGTTAGGTTCGCTTTGTACATTTTTAAAAGGTAGTGGACTATCTAAAGACGATATAAGTACAGAGGGAAAGCCATGTATACTCTATGGCGAATTGTATACAAAATATGGAGAAGTTATAAGCAAAGTATATAGTAAGACAAATTTAGAGGGAGAAAATTTTGTTTATAGCAAACAAAATGATGTTTTAATACCATCTTCGGGAGAAACAGCTATTGATATTGCTACTGCAAGTTCTGTGCAATATGATGGGGTAATTCTTGGTGGTGATTTAAATATCATGAGATCAATTGAAATTAATGGAATTTTTTTAAGCTATCAACTTAATAACGCAAAAAGAAATGATGTGGCAAAAGTAGCACAAGGAGCATCTGTTGTTCATATTTATAATGATCAACTTAAGAAGATTAATGTAGATGTACCTGAACGTGGAGAGCAAGAAAAACTTGCTTCTTTCTTTTCATTAATTGATAAAAAAATAGAGAAGCAACAAGAAAAAGTTAAAGCTTTAGAAGAGTACAAAAAAGGAATTATGCAGAAGATTTTTTCACAGGAGATACGATTTAAGGATGAAAATGGGGAAGAGTATCCTGAGTGGGAAGAAAAGTCATTAGGAAATTATTTAATTGAGCATACAGAAAAAACTATAGAAAACAATCAGTACCCAGTTTTAACATCTTCAAGAAGTGGTTTGGTTCTGCAAAAAGATTATTTTAGTGATAGGCAGGTAACGACTGAAGAGAATATAGGATATAATATTATTCCATATGGTTATGTTACATTTCGGTCAAGAAGCGATGATGGTACATTTAGGTTTAATCAAAACAACATTATAGAAAAAGGAATAGTTAGTTATTTTTACCCGGTATTCACTTTTAATGAAAAAATAGATAGCTATTATGCTCTAATATATATGAATAATTATCTTAAGAAGCAAATTCTAAGGGAAATAGTCGGAACTTCACAATTAGTACTTTCACTTAATAAATTGAAACAATTAAAAATTAAATTACCATTACTCGAAGAACAACAGAGAATAGGTAGAGTTTTATATACAATAGATAAAAAAAATGAAAAAGAAAAAGAGAAACTAGATCAATTAAAAGAATGGAAAAAGAGCTTACTTCAACAAATGTTCGTATAGTAAATGAAAGGAGACTTTATGGCAGATATTAAATTTGAAATAGAAAAATAGCTAGGTCCTATATCAGAATCATCGAAGGGATGGACTAAAGAATTAAATCTTATTAGCTGGAATGGAAAAAAAGCTAAGTATGATTTGAGGGATTGGGCACCTGGACATGAGAAGATGGGTAAGGGTGTTACTTTAAGTAATGATGAACTTAAGGCGCTAAAAGAATTATTGAATACTATGAATATTTAGTGTATTACCTAAAAAAGACTGAGCTTTGCTCAGTCTTTTTTAGAAATTAAAATGTAAATAAGCGTATATAACAAGTTGTTAGGTAATAAATAAAAGGTTAGATATATATTAGAGTGTTTTAATAGATTATCAAAAAGTATATGCAATTAATAAACATTAAATACACTCTTATTTTAGAATATCCTCAAATTCCTTACCATTAAGTTGTAAAGAAGTAGTAAACATAGTCAGCATTTTAGCCAATAATGATTCAACTTCCTCTTTTGATTTAAAAAAGTTTTTATAATCAAATTCATCTTTTTTTTGCTCTTTCATATAGAAATTAAAATGAGTTATTAATATGTTAAGAATTTTTTCTATTGTTTCATTATTATAATTAATATTTTTGATATATTCTTCAGAATCATGTATCCACGTGTTAGTAGCAGATTCTTTTCCTAATATATTATAGAGTAGAGTCAAGATAAAATGTTGAGCTAAACCATAATTGGCTATTTTAGGATCATCAATTTTATCTAAAAGATTCTTTAGAATTTTATGAGAATTGAAATACATAGTGATATTATAAGCATTTATTTTACGATTAAAAACTTTATTATAATTTGCATCGAACATAGCATTCTTAAGATGAGTATTATAAGGCTCTTTTAGATAACACGATGTAACTAATTGTGCTGCATAATCTGAAGATATAGATTCACAATCATCAGAAATTTTTTTGCCTGATTTAGCGATATATTCTAAGTTTATGTGATATGTTTGTTTTAATTGATCAAATTCTCTTGAAATACGCTTTTGAACAGTACTATTTGATCTTAAATCTTTCATCGAAATAGAATTTTGATTGTTATTGTATGTAGAAATAGTTTCACTTAATGAAGGGTCATCACCTACTTCGACAATTCTTAATAATACTTTGATATTATCTGTCAATAAGGCTTTATTATTATAGAATGTGAGTGTAGATTGCGCTCCATTGACAATGGAATAATTTGTTATTTCAACAGTACCTTTTTCAATATCGTGATTGAATTTTTCGCAGATCATAGATATACCATTATGAAATATAAAGAAGTTCTTATTTTCCTTTGCATTCTCAAGAGTATTTTTAATAGATTTATTTACTCTTGTGTTGCCTAGCCCATAGCGTACATTTTTACTAAATAAAGTATAATCATTTATTCCGTTAAAGTTTACTAAGTCAGTTGCTTGTATAGGGAAGATTAATGATCTATTTCCATCGGGTAAATCCATGCAAATAGTATTCTCAGAAGCAAGTCCTGCGATAATCTTACTATCTATTACAAGTGGTTCATCTTTTATAAAATGATAATGAGCTTTTTGCTGCTCCAGATCCCAAATAACTATATCATTACTAACTTTTAAATATTCGTTTGTATTATAATCATATAAAGCATTAGTTAGAAAATGAAAACTTACATTATAAGAATCTATTTTTTCTTCTAAATGTGTAGATACGAGAAGATTCTTTAATTCCTTATTGATTGTAGAATTAAGAAGGTTATTCACACTTGTACTATCCTCAAACCATGATTTAACACCAGTAAAATCTCGTAAAACAGAGTCACCGATTGTTGCATTATTTTTAGTTTTAAATTTACATTGAAAAATATAAATTTCTTGTTGGAGATCATCTACATAAATTGCATCAATTCCTTTGTCATTATTGTTATCACAAACGCACGAAACAGCAATATCTGGGTCTATTTCAAAATATTTTTCTAAGAAATAGATTAGATAAGTTGCGCTTATATCTCTACCACTAAGTGAGTAATTTTCTAGGTCTTTTCGTAAAAAATCTTGATATTCATTGATATCCATTAAAATCGCACCTCTCTTTTCAATATAAAGATATTCGTCAAAAATATTAATAATCCTTCTATATAATACAAATTAACATAAAAAAGTAAATACGGGAGAATTATACTTAAAAAAATAATTATTTAGTTATCTAAATAATTATTATATTACAATTATTGGTAGTGTTGCGATAATTTTATATTTTTAAAACTCCATAATATTTAGAAATTTAAGTTATCATAGGGTCTTATGACTATTAACTTTGAGCTTCCTCACCCCTTTAAACTTAGAAAGTGGCAACTGAGAAAAAATTAAATAGGTAGGTTGAAAACTACATTTTTACGTAGTTTTTTTGATTATGTGCTTTTAGCACTAAAGAATAGCAACTTAAGCACGACTTATGTCAGAAGTACCCACAGGATCTTTGTGAAGGAAGAATGGCTGAACTTGCTATGAATAGGGTGAATTGGTGTTTCCACTAAATTTCATGGAAGTGAATTCGATGAACAGAAAAGTAGTAAAATCAGTTATTATATATATTATAATAAATACAAAATATTGACAAAATGTAAAAGATGGTAATTATCAAAGATATAATAGATAGAATAAAAAAAATTAGAACTGATAGAGATTGGGATCAATTTCATACACCAGCAAACTTATCTAAAGCAATTTTAATTGAAGCTGGAGAACTTTTAGCAACCTCAGCCTTTCGGACTTCAGAAGTACCCTCGGGCGTCTTTGTGAAGGAGGAATGACTGAACTTGCTAATGATTAATTGACTAGGGAAATAAACAATAATATGTAAAAATGTAGTATAATTATGATAATATAGATAGTTGTTAATTAATATTGCATTCATTTTGTGTCTAGAATGTATTTTAGAATGGTATATAAGATGTGCAAATTTAAAAATAATAATTAATAATTTTATGAAATACAAGTAAATATTGCAAAATATAAGGGGCGAAAACAATGGCATTTATATATAAATATATATTGAAAGATCCTACAAATAGGAAGAATGAAGATCTAAGAAAATATAGAAATAGTATTGAAAATACTATTAGAGATGTATTTAAAGGCTCACTTAAAGAAGTGTTAGTTGAAGAAGATTATTTTGAATTTAAGCTTTATTTAAAGGCTTCGGATCAAATATTAAAGGAAATGGGAAAAGAATTAGTTAAAAGAGACAATTCATTGGATGTACTAAAAAGAGTTACAAGAAGCGGTGGAAAATTATTTATAAGGTCAGATTCAGATTATTATGCATATTTGGAGAAATATAGTGAAGGTACAAAAGAATTTGTACTCAATTTTGATGTAGTTAAAAAATTTGACGTAGCTAATAGTACAAGTTATAGTGATTTACAAATCGATAAAAGAGAAGTCCTTAGAAAAATTGATACATATAAAATATCTTTGTATTTTAATATAGATAAGATAAGTAGAAAATTGAGAAGTATGCTACAAAAGCTTAAGGAAGATAATTGGTATTTAATAAAAGGAAGACTTAGTAATTCAGAACAAGACTCTGAGATGTTTTTAGATTTTACTGCTTTTCATAGAAGTGATAATAATGATAATAGACTAATATCAGGATTTAAAGTATCATCAATTTATGATATTGAGAATAATACAAAGAAAGATATTAATCAATTTTTCAGCATAGATGGAATTGATTATAGAATGACGTCTAATCCTCTACCAGAAGTAAATAAAATTAAAGTTGTTATTTATAATGTTGGACAAGGTCTATGTACAGCTATTTGTGATGAAAATGAGAAACCATATATATATTTTGACTTTGGCTGTGGGCATGGTAGAAATAAGTGTACATATCCTGGAGGTATGAGTTATGATCCAACTCATCATCCTAAGATAATATTATCTCATTGGGATACGGATCACTATATTCTTATTAATGAATGTGCGGATGCATTAGATAGTGAATGGATTACTTCTAATAATGCGAAGGGTCCTTATGCTTCTAAAATATATGCAGAATTATCAAAACGAAATAATTTAGTAGTTGTATCTTCTGATCAAGATTTAACTTGGGGACGTATCATAGTTGGAAATGGAAATAATAATCATAAACATAATGATGGACTAAGCCTATTATTAGAATCAAAAAATAAGGATAGTAATAACAATATTATTATAAAGAAATGTCTCATGACTGGGGATAACAGGTATAATGTATTGCCTGGTTATGCATTGCAAAATTTAGATGTATTACTGGCATCGCATCATGGAGGAACTTATGGTAATGCAACTAATATGCCAATCAGTAAAAATGATGGTCTCGTTATATATAGTTACGGAAAAGATGATAAATTTTTGCCATACTTTAATTCTCATAAACACCCGTCGCGTGTTCAGGATTATATTAAGGCAGGGTGGACAAATGAAGTACATACCCCAGATGGGAATTATATATTTGATTTATAGCAACTTCAGCCCTTCGAACTTCAGAAGTACCCCCGGGGATCTTTGTGAAGGAAGAATGACTGAACTTGTTATTATAGAAAAGAGGTATTTGAAAGGAAATAACAATGAAAAATTTAGAATGGTTAAAAAGAATGGAAAATGGAACAATTGGGGAGGCTAGAACTAAAGAAATACTTATAGATAGATTTTGGATTCTTGAAAGATCAGTAGATATTAATGGGGCAGATTTTATTATTCAAAGAAAATTGCCATATCAACATATTTCTGACAATGATCCACCTAAGTTAGGCGTAGTTCAAGCAAAATACATTCAAGATAAAAATACAGATATTTATATAAAATATAACTATGCTATGAGGAGTAGAGATATTTCAAGAGATGAATTTTTTTTGATAATTCATACAGGAATTGAAGATAATAAGAAAGCATTTTTTCTGAGAGGTGAGCAAATAAGTAAATTCACTACAATAATACGGAATGGTGAAAAGTATTTTTATATTAGTGGTGCACAATTGTCAGCTAATGAGGCTGAATATTTAATAAAATCTTATAAAGATGTGAATGACTACATTGAAAATAGCTTAATTAGGTCTGAGTATGCAAGAAACAGAAGTTATTTACATTCATTTTTCTCTAATAATAATTTAACAAATCTTAATGATATTGATTATAAATATACCCACCAAATTTATAGTAGAAATGAAATTCCAGAAATGGTTTTTGGTATTAAAGAAAGTGCTATTAGTCTAAGAGAAGATTTAGAAATGTTAGTTTATGATTTAACCGAAATAATAGATGAGACAGATGCATTAAAGGTTGTAAGAAGAGCCGAAGACTTAGATGGAGAGATTAGTTATGATGGTAAAATTTATTTTAATGCAAAGGGAATTTCATATCGTGGAGAGGCATTAGAAACAGTAGAAGAGTATTTAAAGGACTATGAAAAATTAAAAGTGAATAATAAACTTAATTTGTTCAATTTAATTAAGTCTAAATTGGCTGACGAGATATTTAGACAAATAAATGCTGTGAAAATGAAGAAAAAACCAAATCCTAGCGCTTATGGTGATTATAAAATCATTCCTAGTAATAGCTGTATGAATATTAATATTAAGTACGATGAAATAAGATCTTCAGCTGAAGTAAATAGCCAATTAACAAAAGTTGGCTATTCTAAAGGGCAAGAAATGATTGAGCTTACTAATAGTACTTCTGGAGAGATAAATGTAATATATAGATGGCATATTTCTGGAGATTTGTCATATCGTAATTCAATTGAACAAAATGTAAAAGAAGCTGTAAGGATAGTCTCTAGAGTTATTGATGAATTTTTAATAGACGACCTTACAAAATAATAAAAATAGATATTCAAATTGATGATCTGTCCGTATTAAGAGCTGTGTTTAGAGAGTTTTTGAAAACTATTCACAATCAACTATCTCTTAAAGATATAATTTGCAGCGAGGCGTTTTATATTTTTAGATAGAATCTTGGAATAAAACCAAGAGAAGTACTATCTAGCGAAGATGGAATTGAAAGATACAAAGAAAAGCTAATAGGACATTTTGAAGTAAAGGGTAGATTGTGGAAAAAATAAACAAATCAGAAGGAGGTAGAATAAAGTGCCAAAGAAAAAATGCCCTGCTTGCAGGTCAATAGAAACGGTTAAGATTTTTTATGGTATGCCGACTTATGAAGTATTTCAAGCATCAGAGCGTGGAGAGATTGCTTTGGGTGGATTTTGTGTTACTGAATGAGATCCCTCAAGACATTGTAAGAACTGTGGACAATAGCAACTTCAACACTTCGTGTCTCAGAAGCACCCCGGGGGTATTTGTGAAGGAAGAATTACTGAACTTGCTAATAAGCGTGTTGAAGTAGATAAGGACTTTTTTCATGTATTAATCTATTGGGTATCTTGCTAGTTGTCAGAGGGCATCACCTCCTTAAATAAAGATACAACCTTATTACACCCAAACAAAAAGTGACTATGTAAGCCACATAGCCACTAATTTTTATTTGAACTTAATCTCAATCGTCAAACTATTTTCAACATATTTATAGTCTATATACTCAATTATCGTCTTGTATAGTTCATTTTGTTCTTCCCAAGTCAATAGAGGATTACTCATTAAAGTTTGAAACTCATTAAGCATACGTCCCCGTGACACTTGACTTAAAACGGTTTTCAAAAGAGTTACCTATGATTTTACGCCACGAAAGACACAACTTCAACACGATATGTCCTATAACGTCCTGTTTTCATGAAGCTGACGAACCGGACCGGCAGAGCCTTTCCCTTTTGCGGCGTACGCCCGGTGAGACGGT
>Ga0209281_1000899_pt1 | contig 25087 bp, 17 predicted proteins | sample MedtruBG_FD_187514 | JGI IMG/M metagenome (GOLD analysis project Ga0209281, IMG submission 187514) | Root nodule microbial communities of legume samples collected from California, USA - Medicago truncatula BG (SPAdes) (version 2) | ecosystem: Host-associated > Plants > Roots > Nodule | place... | reverse complement strand
AATCTAATTGAGGGGTTATGGGGATGGTTAAAATCATCAGTAGTAAATAATGCATTCTTTAAAAGTTTGGTTGGTATTAGAGTTGCTGTACAAAATTTCATTGAAACAATAAATAAAGTTCCTACACAAACAATAGACAAGCTATGTATTAAGATGTAGAAACTTTATTAGAACTTATATACTTTGATTTTGCCGTGAATTTTTATGTGAAATCATAATTGAAATATATATTATTTTGAAATTTTTTCTATTTAGTACGCAAACTAGTTTATTAATTAAGCCGTCATCATTAGTATTATTTGATATATTGCTGATAAGATACTGTGTTTGCAAACACTCTATCAGCTAATAATTGATAATTTGTGTTTTCTAAAGGATTTACATTCTGAACTAAATTCATTCCAATTTTATAAAGTGCTTCAGCTACAGAAGCCGGATTTTGAGTCACAGTTCCAGTCATAATACCCTTATCAACTAGATCTTTGGCTTCTGGTAGTGCATCAATCCCGACAACTGATACATATTTTGATTTATCATTTTATTGTACCTGTATTTTTGTAGAGCTTCAATAGCACCTATTGCCATGGCGTCATTGTTTGAGATTATTACTTCAATTTTGTCATCATATTTTAGTATCAAAGATTCCATTAAAATTTCAGCTAGTTCTTTATCCCAATAAGCATCTTTAAGTTCAAGTTGTTGCGTTTTTATCCCTGAATCATTTATAGCTGAGAGCGCATATTTTGTTCTTTTAAGAGATAGCGTATTAGTAGGTGGACCTTGCAAAATAACATGCTGCATCACATTATCGTTATTTTTATCTATCAAATCTTTATTAGAATTCCATTGTTTTACAAGAATATCGCCTTCTAGAGTACCTAATTGTTTAGAATCTGTTGTTAGAAAAAAGAGTTTATCGTAAGAGTTTTTTAGGTCATCTGATATAGAAGAAGGATCAATATTAAATATAATCAAAGGAATAAATTTTATAACTTGATTTGAGAAATTTTTCATAGATAATAATCCGTAGCTAAATGATTTTTGGTGTACTTCATGATGATATTTATATTGTGTTTCATGGTATACTAAAAAGGAAGAAGTCTAAATAATTACATATGGAATTTATAGAGAAGATATAATATTACAATTTTTAAATATTTTGAGAGTCGGTGTATAAAAAGTTATATTACTTCTTATCAATATGAATTAATAGATAGCTTTGCTGCATAAAAAAGTTTGACTTTCGTGTCTAATGTATTAACTTCTATGAAAGATGAGCCAATAGATTTTAATGCGCTTTATATTCATATAAAGTTCTGTTAAAGTATAATTATTTTTTTAAATGATAGTAGGAAAGGTTGCTTTGTAACAACGATTTCTTAAATGTATTTTTTACATTATCAAAAAATGATAAGCTATAGTGGAGTGAATTCGAAATTAGAGTCGAGTCTATAATTATGATTGTTAAATATATTAAGGTATTTTATAATTTAAAAATACATAATGAATTTAATCCAATATAATATGAATAAAACTAAAGTAGTTATAAATAACTTGGATTCATTAATTTTACGTTCTAGAAAGAAAGGAGAATTGTTATGAAAAATTTTAATTTTAATCGACTAATTGCTAAACTAAAAATTTTAAATTATCGATTGCAATATAAGATAATAATATCTTTTGTTATATTTATATTTATCCCTACTATATTAGTTTTATTAGTTATGTATAATATATATTTTAATTTTATGAGTGAGAAAGTACAAATATACAATTATCAATTGATTAACCAAATTAATACTAATATTGACTCGAAACTTATGATTTATAATAATTTAACAAGACAGGTATATTCAAATAAAGAGATAATAGAAAATATGAAAAAAACCTATCATGATCCTTATGAAAAATCATTAATCGAGAAATCTGTTTCAGATGTAATGCTTAGCCTTATCAATGTTGATAAGTATATTCTTTCGGCATATGTAATTACTTCAGATGGCGATGTATTTTACAATGGGTACGGTACTTCAGTTCCAGAAGAGGATTATAGTAATATAGAAAAAATAGCATTAGAATCCGATGGTAGAGTTGCATGGATTCCTACACAAAAAAATCAAGTGGTTTTTAATGAACTGGCTTTTAGTGCAACTAGAGAAATAAAGACTCAGGACGGAAGTAGAGCAGGAACATTAGTACTGATTTTAAAAGAAGCGTTTTTTGAGGATCTCTATAAAAATGTTAACCTTGCATATAAATCGAATAACTTTATAGTGTCAGATGATCTAACAGTAGTATCGTCTATAAATAAAGATTTAATAGGAAAGAAATTAGAAGATAAATATTTAGAAAAAGTAATAAGCATGAAAAAGGGCAGTTTTATTGAAAAAATAGGAAATGAAAAAAATCTTGTAGTATTTTCTACATCTACTATAACAGGATGGACATTTATTTCTACAATCCCCCTAAAGGAGTTGCTTAGCGATGTTTATTCAATAAGAAATATATTGATAATGATACTTATAATATTTATTATCTTCTTAGCATTTTTATGTTACATATTGCCGAAAAGCATTACAATGCCGATTAAAAAACTATCTCAAACAATAGAAATAGTTCAAAAAGGTTGCTTTACAGTATCTGTTGATAACACTAATAATGATGAAATAGGGAGCTTAAGTAGAAGTTTTAATGTAATGATAAAAAAATTAAATGAACTTGTTTTAGAGGTTAAAGAAAAAGAAAAAGAAAAATCAAAAATTGAATTAGTGGCGTTACAGTCACAAATAAATCCTCATTTTATGTACAATACACTTAATTCAATAAAGTTTATAGCAGGATTAAATAAGCAGACTGCAATTAAAAATATGGTAAGTGCCCTTATAAATTTATTGAGGAATGCAGCTAAGAATAGTGATGGACTTATTAGTCTTGAAGAAGAAATGTATTTACTACAAGATTATATTTATATACAAAATATAAGATTTGGAAATTTCAATATAACTTATCATATACCTGAAGAATATAAAAATTATAAAATAATTAAATTTACCCTTCAGCCGATAATTGAAAATAGTATATTGCACGGATTTAGCGAAAAGGGTATGTTTGGAGAAGTTCATATTTATGTTTCAATTAAAAATGAGAAATTGTATATTGAAGTTAAAGATGATGGAGCCGGTATGAATAAAGAGACATTAACAGAGTTATTTACAAAAGAGGGCGGAGATAGATACAGTAAGATGGGAATAAAGAATATAAACGATAGGATAGTTTTAAATTATGGAGATAATTATGGTCTTAAAGTAAGTAGTGAATTAAATAGTGGAACAATAGTAACATTAGTTTTACCTATAATAGAGTAAACTCCATAGTTAATAAGGTACAATTAAGAAAAAGGAGGATAGGCTAAGTGTGTAATATTATTATAGTAGATGATGAGATGCTTGTAAGATTAGGCGTTAAATCATATATAGAAAGTTCAAGTAAGGAATTTTATGTTGTTGATACATTTTCAAATGGGAAAGATGCTCTTGAATACTGCAAAGTAAATAAACCAGATATAGTACTGACAGATATTACAATGCCTATAATGGATGGATTACAGCTAATAGAAGAATTGAGAAATCTATATAATGACATTAAAATTGTAGTTTTAAGTTGTCATGATGATTACAAGTTTATTAAAGGGGCATTTAAATTAGGAGTAGCTGATTATGTTTTAAAATATGATATTGAAGAAAACGAATTAATAAAGCTTTTATTAAAAATTAAAGATGAAAGCTTAAGTTTAAATTTAAATACACACGATACAGAAATTAATAGAGATGAAGTAAAGAAAAATATCTTTAATGAAATAATGAATTTACATGAGGACGAATTAATTTCCAACGAGTTAAACAATAAAATTTCCAAGTATTGCAAAAGATTACGCTCGTATAATTTAATTGCAATATTTATTGGAGTTGATGATGAGTACGATAATAATTTTATAAGTATTGGAAAAGCTTTTGATTATAGTTCTGCTGCAGGTGTAATTGATGAAATTTTTAAGAGATATGGTGTGGGAGAAATATTTTATAATGATGATAAATGTTTTGTGGGGCTAATATCTATGGATAAAGAATTTAGTGAGAAGACTATAAATGAAAAATTACATTATCTTATAGAAAATATAAATAAATCATTTAAAGAATATTTTAACAGCAGCATTTCGGTGGGAATAAGTAAGATGTATAATTCTTTAAATTTTTCAAATAAGGCATACAAACAGGCAAAAGAAGCATTTTCATATAGATTTTATAAAGGAAGAGAAAGTATTATTCTGTATGACGGAAATATTAAATTTAATGAAAGAATTGATAATACTTTCATTAAAGGATTAAAAAATTACATTATTGATGAATCTAATTTTAATTTTAATAAAAAAGGAGTATATAATAATATAGTTAATTATTTTGATTATATGAAAAATAACAAAACAAACCCAGTTATATTTAAACACGAGGTTGATAACATATTACACAGTATTAATATTTATTTGATGGATTACTATAATATAAGAATGGAACAAATTATTTATACTGATGGCTCAATAAATATATACCCATTGGTAGAAAAAATAAGTTATGAAGAAATTATAAAAAAGTATATGCTTTTCTTTATTGAAGAAATTGAAAAAAAAATAAATAAGGAATTTCAACAAGTTTTATTGATAAGTAAAATAAAAAGGTATATAGATGATCATTACTCAGAAGAATTGAGTTTACAATTAGTAGCTGATAAATTTCATCTTAATAAAAATTATTTCTGTCAATATTTTAAAAAAGAAACAAATAAAAATTTTATTGATTATTTAACTGAAGTAAGAATAGAAAAAGCAAAAAAACTTTTAAAGTTAGAAAATCTATCAAGTAGTGAGGTTGCTGAAAAAGTTGGTTTCAATAACGTAAACTATTTTGTTAGGGTTTTCAAAAAAGTTACTGGTGTTAGTATAACAGAATATAAAAAATATTAAAATTCTGTAGGCTGTCGATAAAATTGACGGCCTTTAATGGTTCCACTAAATGATTAAAAACATTTTATCTACAATTCTAAAAAATATTAATATTTTGAATGCAAATAAGAATATTTTGAACATGAATATTAATATTTTGCACCTAAATTTAAGTTTATCTCAAACAAGACATATTTTTAATATTGTCAGATTAAAATAAGACTAATATTTTGAAGAGAATTATAAGTTTATTTCATTACTCAAAACATCTTAAACGGTTACAATATAAACAGAAGATGTGAAAAGGTTTAAATCTTCAAAAAAATTTACAAGGGGGAAAATATTAATATGAAAAGAAAATCTAAATTAATTAGTTTAGTGTTGACAGTAGCAGTCATGTCATCTATGTTTGTAGGTTGTGGCGGCAAAAACGATGTTACTTCTAGTGATACTTCAAAGGACACTATAAATCTTACGTTATGGGAACATGAATCTAATTATGCAAAAGCTGATAAAGAAGTAATTAAATTATTTGAGGAGAAACATCCTAATATTAAAATTGAAGTTGTAGATAAAGGTACTCAATATGATACTCTTCTTAGTACAGCAATACAGGCTGGAGATGCTCCAGACATATTTTGGACAAATGGTAACAAGGATACTAGACTTTCAAGTATAGTTAAAATAGGAGGAGCAATGGATTTAACAGATAAAATTGATATAAGTCAATATGATCCGATGGCCAAATCTGTACTATATTTAAAAGATGAAAGTGGAAACAAAAAATTATATTGTACTCCAGGAAGTACAATTGATACAAGAGCTGTTTTTTATCACAAAGATATTTTTGATAAATATGGTATAAAGGTTCCAAATAATCTTGCAGAGTTTGAGGCAGCATGTGAAACATTAAAGAAAAATGGAGTTACTCCAATAACTTTAATGGCAAAAACTAGCTGGGATATTCTATTTACTTTAGAGCCTATTATGGCAGCTGTTGCTCCTGACTGGCTAGATGATGCTGCAGCAGGTAAAGCTAATGTTAATGATCCAAGGGTAATAAAAGCATTTAATAAGATGAAAGAATGGATGGATAAAGGATATTTTTCTGCTAATGGATTAGGCTCTGATGGAAATGCAGGTCTATTAAACTTTTCAAAACAGAATACAGCTATGATTATTGCTGGATCATGGGTAGTAACAGATATTAGTAAGAATAATCCAAAGGTTCAATTAGGTGCTTTCCAAATGCCTATGGAAAATAACGGGAAGGCAAGCGTTATTGGATATTCAGTTGGATGGGCAGGATATGCTAAAACAAAACATCCAGAAGAAGTACTTGAGTATTTAAAATTTGTAACTACTTTAGAAGCACAGACAGTTTTTGCAAATACATTAAATGGTATTCCTTCACTAAAAGGTATCGAAGCGAAGGATCAAATAACTAAAGATATGGCAACAGCAGATAAGAGAGTTGATAGCTTTTATTCAATAATAGGTTATAGACCTAAAGATGATACTTCGCCTAGAAAGCTTTGGGAAGATGATAGTACAAAGTGGATAGGTGGAAAGATGACTGCTGAAGATTTAATAAAGGAAATTGATGCAGCTCAAGATTACACGAAGAAAATAGATAATTAATATTTTCATATAATTAATGCATAGTATTTGAAACTGTGCATTAATTATATAGCATTAAAATGGAGGTAAAATATGAACTTTTTAAAGAAAAGACCATACATAGCATTCATGCTACCGGGATTAATTTTATATACAATATTTGTAGTTTATCCAATGATTGATTCTATAAGATATAGTTTTTACGACTGGGCTGGAGTTGGACCAATGAAATTTATAGGATTAAAGAATTATTATAAACTATTGTTTGATCCAAGAACTTCAGAAATGTTTTTTACAGCATTTTTTCATAACCTAAAATATATTTTCTATACGTTTGTGATTATTACGCCAATTCAAATTCTTTTTGCATATTTAATATACACAAAAATTAAAGGACATAAAATATTTCAATTGCTTATTCTTATGCCATGGGTAATTGGAAATGTAATAACAAGCTTTTTCTTTATGCTAGTATTTGATGGACAAATGGGGATTATCAATGATGTATTAAATAAATTTAACATGCAAAATTTGCAGCAAGACTGGTTTGGAAATCCTAAATTTTCTTTTGGAGTATTAATTATAGCTGCAACATGGATAGGGATTGGATACGGAATGATTTTGATTATAGCGAATATGAAAGATATTCCAGATTCAATTATAGAAGCTTCAATGGTAGATGGTGCATCTGGTCTAACAAGATTTTTTAAAATAATACTGCCTATGTTGTGGCCATCATTAACAAATATAATTGTACTTGATACATTGTTTGGATTAACGTTATTTGACATTCCTTATTTAATTGCAGGTCCTAATGGAGGGTCAAGTGGTTCGATGGATTTCATGAGTACATTCTTCTATAGATATGCTTTTGGTAGTTCGCTTAATGGCGATGCGGCCTTTGGATTTGGTGCTTCAGTTAGTGTAATTATGTTTATTATGATTTTTGCCGTATCAGTAATTCAAAGAAAAGTTCTGAAAAAATTGGAGTATTAATGGAGGAGTATAAGATATGAAAGGAAACTCAAATGAATTTAAGTATAGTAAATCTGAAAGAATTTGGAGGATAATTTTTACTGCAGTACTAGCTATATATTGTTGCTTTACAGTATACATGATTATATTGACTATATCTAATTCTTTTAAGACAAGAGAAGATTTGATTGTTAATACTTTTGGTTTTGCTAAAACATTTAGTTTGGAAAGTTATAAGTTTGTATTAGAGGATGGTTATGCCAGAAGTTTTCTTAACTCAGTAATAGTTACTGGTGCATCTGTTATAGGTACAATTGTACTTGGGGTTACAACTGCCTACGGAATTACAAGATATAAGTTTAAGTATTCGGATGCAATTTTATCATACTTTATAATGGGGATGATGTTGCCTATACAGTTAAAATTAATACCATTATATAGTTTATTAAAATCAATGCATTTAATGAACTCTTTTCTTGGTGTTATATTAATAAATATTTCAAATTTATCATTACCAGTATTTATTCTAGCCACTTTTTTTAAAACCCTTCCCCATGAATTATATGAAGCAGGAAAAATGGATGGTGCTAGTGAGTTTAAAGTGTTTTATCATATAATGGTTCCTTTAGGAAAACCTATTATAGCAACAGTAGCATTACTTACTACATTTTCAGTATGGAATGACTTTTTCCTTCCTTTAGTAGTTTTATCAAGTAAAACAAAGTTTACACTTCCTCTTATGATTAATAATTATACATCTGCATTATTACAAAATTGGAATTACTTATTTGCAGCGGTTACTTTGTCAATAATACCTATTATATTGATATTTGTACTTTTCTCTAAACAAATAATTGAAGGAATTGCTAGTGGAGGAGTTAAAGGATAATATCATAATTAAATAAAATGGTAAGAGGGTGAAATAATAATGGACATGGAATGGGAAGATAAATGCCAATGGATTTGGTCTCCTGATTGGACAATTGATGATGATAGAAAAGTTGGAGGCTTTGTATATTTTAGAAAGAGTTTTTATATAAATGATACATTTGATAAAGCTGTTGTTAAAGTATCAGCCGATAGTAGATATAGATTATTTGTAAATGGACAACCTGTAGCTATTGGACCATGTAAAGGAGATAGATTTGTTTGGTATTATGAAAATATTGATATTGGTAAATATTTAAAGGCAGGAAAGAATGTAATAGGAGTTAAAGTATTACGTTATTCTAATGGTTCTGGAGGTAAAGGGAATGCATCTGTATGCAGATCTCCTTTACCAGGACTTTTTTTCAACTGCGAAATAAAAGATGTGTATGGAAATATTCTTGAGGAGATTTGTACTAATAATTCATGGAAATGTATGAAGGATACTTCTACATCCATTGAACAGGGGATTTATACCGTATTTCTAGGAATTACGGAGGAAGTAGATGGTACGAAAATTCCTTTTGGATGGGAATCACTAGAATATGATGACGAGAATTGGGAAAATGCTATTTCTTATAATATTGATACAGGCACTGGAGTGTTAAGTCCCTGGCAATTAACAGAAAGAAAAATTCCTTTAATGAAAGAAGAAGAAAGAAAATTTAAAGGAGTAGAAAGAGCACTTGATTCTACAATTTCTATGAAAGTATGGAGTGGCTTAATTGAAGAAGACATTCCAATTACAATCCCTCCAAAAAGTAAAGTAGTTGTTGAGTTTGATGCAGGGGAACTAACAACAGGATTTATATATCTAAGCTTAGCAGAAGGCAAAGGAGCCACAATCCGTTTATTATGTGCTGAATGTTATGAAGGTGAGCCTTATTCAGTACCGTGGCTTCGTGACAAAGGAAAGAGAACTGATAGTGTGAATGGTTCTTTATACGGAGATTTTGATATATATCATGTGTCAGGAAGAGGATGCGAGAGTAGTGAATACTTAGAAAACTATGAACCATTTTGGTTTAGAACCTTCCGTCATGTAAGAGTAGAAATTGAAACAGGTGAAAATTTACTTAAGTTATGTAGGCTTGCTTATAGAGAAACAGGATATCCATTAGAAATAAGTGGAGAATTTGAATCATCTGATGATAATTTAAACGCGCTTTGGCCAGTGAGTGTCCGTACACTTCAAAGATGTATGCATGAGACCTATGAAGATTGTCCTTATTATGAACAACTTCAGTATGTTATGGATACAAGATCACAAATCCTATTTACATATAATATATCAGGGGATGATAGACTTGCTCGTAAAACTTTTTATGAATTCCATAGTTCGCTTCTTCCTGAAGGATTAACTCAAAGTCGATATCCATCTACTATAGCACAGGTTATTCCTGGATTTTCATTATATTGGATTTATATGCTGCATGATCACATGATGTATTATGGTGATGTCCAGCTTATTAGAAGATATATGGCTTCAGTAGATGCAGTATTGGAACATTTCAATCGTATGCTAGATGAGCGTGGTTTAGTAGGAAGCATGAAAAAAAAATATTGGTCTTTTGTAGACTGGACTGAGGAATGGAGAGAAGATTTAGGTGTACCTACGGCTTCAAAATTTGGTCCAATTACTATTTATAGTTTAATGTATGGAGCAACGCTTTACAAAGCAGCCGAGCTAGCTGATTTTATAGGAAGAAAAGGAGTAGCTTCAGAATATAGAGAAAGAGCAGATAAAATAAGTTCTTCAGTGGCAAAGCATTGTAAATCAGAAATAAAGCCTAGCTTATTTACTGATGGTCCAGGGGTAGAAGAATTTAGTCAGCAAACACAAATATGGGCAGTTTTATCAAGAACTATAAATGGAGAAGAAGCCAAACAATTAATGGAAGAGGTTTTGAAAGATAAAGCATTGGCTCAATGCTCTTTTGCTATGACTTTCTACTTATTCCGTGCTTTGTCAGAAACAGGTCTGTATAATCACACATATTCACTTTGGAAACCTTGGAAAGATATGCTTAGTGATGATCTTACAACCTGGATGGAGGACACAGTAAGTAAAAGAAGTGATTGTCATGGTTGGGGAGCTATTCCGCTTTATGAATTTAGTTCAGAGATTCTTGGTGTTAAACCGAAATTACCAGGGTATGCTGAAATTGAAGTTCGTCCAACACCAGGAGCTATGAAATGGGCTAAGGGAAAAGTAGTAACTCGTAATGGTATTGTTAAGGTAGAGTGGAGTCAAGATGAGAAACAATTTACAATTAATGTGGATGGTCCTGATAAAATTCCAGTAACACTTATATTACCAGACCAAAGTACAAGAAAATATAAAAGCGCTTCAAAAATTCAATGTACAATTGTAAATATTGAAAAATATTTATAAATAAAGCTATAAAAGTAGTGATACGAAGCATGGTTTTTGTAAATATGTATGTTTTAGTTAAATAGAAGCTTTTAGATTAAAATTTAAATTTAGGAGGGAATTTTATGGCTTTTAGTAAGAATTTTTTATGGGGCGGTGCAGTTGCTGCTCATCAAGTAGAAGGTGGATGGAACAAAGGTGGAAAAGGTCCTAGTGTTGCAGATGTTATGACTGCAGGTGCACATGGAGTTCCAAGAAAAATAACTGACGGAATGATTGAAGGAGAAAACTATCCTAATCATGAAGCTGTTGATTTTTATGGACATTATAAGGAAGATATCGCATTTTTTGCAGAAATGGGTTTTAAGTGTTTTAGAACAAGTATTGCTTGGACACGCATTTTCCCAAAAGGTGACGAACTTCAACCTAATGAAGAAGGATTAAAGTTTTATGACGATATGTTTGATGAAATGCTAAAAAATGGAATTGAACCTGTTATTACATTAAGTCATTTTGAAATGCCATATTATTTAGTTAAAGAATATGGTGGATGGCGTGATCGTAAGGTTATTGAATTCTTTGTACGTTATGCAACTGCAGTAATGGAACGCTATAAGAATAAGGTTAAATATTGGATGACCTTCAATGAAATTAATAATCAAAAAAACACTGCAAATCCTCTATTTGCATGGACGTGTTCAGGTGTAAAGTTTAAAGAAGGTGAAAATAAAGAAGAGGTAATGTACCAAGCTGTTCATCATGAATTAGTTGCAAGTGCATTAGTTGTTAAAAAAGGTCATGAAATTAATCCTAATTTCAAAATAGGTTGCATGTGTGCTTTTGTGCCTATTTATCCTTTCTCTTGTAATCCTGATGATATGATGCTACAAGTTGAAGCAATGCATGATCGTTACTTCTTTGCTGATGTACACTGTAGAGGGCGTTATTCTTCATATGCATTAAAGGAATGGGAAAGAAAAGGATATAACATAAAGATGGAAACAGGTGATACTGAAATTTTAGCTGAAGGAATTGTTGATTATATTGGTTTTAGTTACTACATGTCTGATGCGGTTAAGTCAGGAGTTAATATAGTAGATAAGGATTCAGTTTCTGGAGGATCAAGTTCGAGTGTCAAAAATCCATTTGTAAAAGCATCTGACTGGGGGTGGCAAATAGATCCAGTTGGTCTTAGATATTCTTTAAATCTTTTATATGAAAGATATGAACTACCTCTATTTATAGTAGAAAATGGCTTTGGCGCGATTGATGTTAAAGAAGCAGATGGATCATGCAATGATGATTACAGAATTGAATATTTAAGATCACATATTATAGAAATGGAAAAAGCTATTGAATTAGATGGTGTTGATTTAATGGGTTATACTCCATGGGGATGTATTGACTGCGTTTCGTTTACTACTGGAGAAATGAAAAAACGTTATGGCTTTATCTATGTTGATAAAGATAATGAAGGAAATGGAACACTTGCAAGATCAAAGAAAAAATCTTTTGATTGGTATAAAAAAGTCATTGCATCTAATGGTGAAGAACTATAAATAAAACACTGTAAATACAAAAATTTATAATATATAAGTTGTAATTAACAAATAAAACTATATGATTAACAACCCTAGAACAAAACTTAAAAGAAAGTTTTGATAGCAAAATATAAAATACCAGCAGAAAAAGTTCGAAGAACGAAATGTAATATTTCTATTCTTAATTTTATGGAATAATATTTATTTTGTGGAATTTTATAAAATTAATATTAAATAATCTCAAAGATATCTTGCTGATAAATGTAAATTGCAATATGTTTTTTCTAAAATTTACATAAAAATTGAAAGAAGGTAAAATTATGAATGTAAGCAATATACTTGTACTGTTACCTATAAACGAAAGACAAAAGAAGTTAATAGAAAGTGCATCTCCAAGCACTAAATATATATATAGAACAGCTCAAAATGTAGATAAACAAACTGTCCAGGAAGCAGAAATAATAATTGGTAATCCACCAGCAGAAATGATTATAAATTCCCCTAATTTAAAGTGGCTTCAACTAAATAGTGCTGGAGCTGATTCATATATTAAAGAAGGTGTGTTAGGGAAAGATGTATTACTTACCAATGCAACTGGTGCATATGGTTTAGCAATATCTGAACATATAATAGGAATTCTTCTTCAGTTATTTAAAAAGCTTCATATATATAGAAAAAATCAAAGCATTCATATATGGAAAGATGAAGGTGAAGTAAAATCAATTTATAATTCTAGAATTTTAATAGTAGGGCTTGGAAATATTGGAGAAGAATTTGCAAAGAGAGTGAAGGTTTTTGGTGCATATACAATTGGGGTAAGAAGAAACAACAAGGATAAACCTGATTTTATTGATGAACTATATCTTATGGATAAGATAGATGAGTTGCTTCCAACAGTGGATATTGTTATGCTTTCATTACCTTCCACAAAAGAAACGTATAAAATGTTTTCTAAAGAAAAGCTTAAACTTATGAAAGTAGGATCAGTACTTTTAAATGTAGGTAGAGGAAATGTAATTGATACAGATGCATTATGTGATTTAGTAGAGAGCAACCACATTCTAGGCGCAGGACTAGATGTCGTTGATCCAGAACCACTTCCTAAAGAACATAGAATATGGGATATTGAGAATATAGTAATAACTCCTCATATTTCTGGAGGATATCATATTCCCGAAACTTTAGAGAAAATAGTTAGAATTAGTGCAAAGAATTTAAAAAATCTTATTAATGAGGAGAAACTAATAAATATTGTTGATTTTTCCACAGGTTATAGGAGTTTAGATGATAAAATTGATATAAAAGAAGCATGATAATTCTATTAAGAATTAAGTGCTTTTATTTAAATTTAACTTTTTAGGTGTTGTAAGAAATGCTGAAGTATCACTATTTGAGTAGTTAGATAGAATTATTACTTAGTGTCTAAGTTCAAGCATTCACGTAGGTAAGGGAAATGAAATTAAAGAAGTTCAGCTATTAATGAAATTAAAAAAGAGGTGGAATATGCGATATTTAGTTTTAGATGTTGGAGGTAGTGCTATTAAATACGCACTTATGACGGAACAATTAGAATTTGTTGAAAAAGGAATCAGGAAAACTCCACGTGATAACATTGAGAATTTTGTGGAGATAATTGGAGAAATATATGATGAATATAAATATATAATAGAAGGAATTGCCATAAGCATGCCAGGATGTTTAGATGGCGAAAAAGGTTATGCTTATACAGGTGGTTCATTAAAGTATAATGATGAAAGAGAAATTGTAAAAATTCTACAAGAGAGATGTCCTACAAAGATAGTAATAGAAAATGATGGTAAATGCGCAGCACTCGCAGAAGTTTGGAAAGGCAGTTTAAGAGAACATGAGAATGGAATTGTTATTGTGCTTGGAACAGCAGTAGGTGGTGGAATTATCATCAATAAAAAGCTCTATAAAGGAAAAAACTTCTTTGCAGGGGAATTTAGCTTTATAGCAACTAATATTAACGATGCACAAAACAAGGAAAACCAGTGGTGGGCTAAAAGTGGTTCAGAAGCGTTATTAAGTGCTGCAGCAAAAGTAAAAAGCATACCAATAGAAGAACTGGATGGACACAAAGTATTTGAATATGTAAATAATAAAGATGAAGATGTACTTAAAGTATTAGAGGAATTCACATATAACTTAGCAGTACAAATTTTTAATTTGCAATGCATTTTAGATCCAGAAGTAGTAGCTATTGGGGGGGGAATAAGTAGTCAAGAGATATTAATAGAATATATTCAAAAGAATATGGACAAGTATCATAAAAATCTTAACCTTGAAGTACCAAAACCCAATATAGTTAGATGTGAATTTGGAAATGATGCTAATCTGATAGGTGCATTATATAATTTTATCTCTCGAAATTAAGAAATGATTGCATACTACAAAGGAATAGCTTATTTGTTGAATGGTTTATATTTTATAAATAACTTGTATGCTAATTATTGAATATTAAATGTTGTAGTAATAAACAATATTTTAGGAGGAATATACTTTGTACAAACTAGAAGATACACATGAGCTTGAAAGAAAATTAGAAATTATAAGAGAAGAGCTCAACAAGGAAATTATAAAATATAAGGAGTGTATCTCTAAAGAAGGATATACAAGACTAATAGATATAAGTAGAAAACTCGATAATGTCATAGTTAATTATATTAGAAGCTCAAACAAATAAATCTTAAATTAGCCAAAATTAATTTTTCGCAGTAAATTAACTTTCGGAATTTCTGCGATTATAAGTTAGAGATTTTAATATTTTTCTAGAATAAGTATCTTCTGTGTAATTTCTTATAGTTATAATTCTTCGCTTGCATAGCTGTGTTTAGTATATTGGAGGGATAAATAATGAATAAATTTTTAAGGATAAACAACTTAAAAATAAACAAAAATTTGCGCAATGAAAATAATGTTCTATATAAGTTTGAAGGTGTTATAAGAGGCTCGAAAATAAAAATTAGATTAATAATTTCTTTTGGGATACTTGTTTCAATTCCATTATTAATAATAGGGATTACATCAGTACTTCAATCTAAAAAAGCAATTAATGATAAAATTTCGAATTACTCCTCTCAAATTATGTCACAAATTAAAGTTAATATTTCAAATGAAATGGATATGAATTCTAATTTTGCAAGAACAATAGTAACAGAGCCTGATTTTCAAAATTATTTAGAATATAAACACACGATGGATTATGTTACAACTTATTTTAAAGCTAATGATTTAAGTAAATCAATAACAAGTAAAGCTGCTACAAGAAATGATATAACTAGTTTGGGGTTTATAAGTGATGATAGTATAATGATAGGTAGTTTTTCATCTAATTTATCTGATGATTTAATAAAGAATTTGTCGGATTTGTCAAATAATGCAAAAGGAAAATTTGTATGGTCATTACAAAAAAGTTCATCAGGATATAATATTTATGCTTCTGCTAAAATTAATAGCTTAACTACCGGTGAAAATGTTGGAATCATGGTGGAAGAATTAAATCCAAAATCACTTGTTAATATATTTAAAAATATAGATTTAGGTGATAATTCAGATACACTTATTGTAGATTCAAAAGGAATTATCATAGCAAGTGCAGATGAAAGCTTAATAGGAACAGAGTATAAATATAAAAGTATTATTGAAAAAATTCTCGACAAAGAAAAAAACTTAGAAAATATTGATGATGCGACAAAACAAAAAGAACGATCTTTTTCAACTATTAATAATCAAGCATTAATTTCTTATGCACCTTTAAGTAATTCGGACTGGTATGTAGTAGGATATATTCCTTATAGTTATTTAAATTCAGAATCAATTGCTTTAAGAAATAATACTTTAACAATTGGATTAACTTCGTTTTTTATTGCAATGGTAGTTGCATTAATAATATCAAAAAGTATTTCAAATCCTTTAGGCAGATTAGTTGCACTTATGAAGAAGGCTAAAGAAGGGAATTTAGATTTACATATAAGAGATGACAGTAAAGATGAGATTGGTGAAGTTATAAGTGCATTCAGTGATATGGTAGGAAAAATAAATGTTTTAGTTAAGGATGTTAAAATTTTAGCTGAAAATGTATCGAACAATACAAAAGTAATTTCGGAAGTTTCAGAACATTCTTATGCATCTTCAGAAGAAATTGCAGCTACAATGAGTGAAGTTGCAAGAGGCGCTTCAGATCAAGCTATTAGTGTTAATGAAGGAATGGATTCCATGAATAGCTTATCAAATGAAATAAATATTGTGAATTTAAAGACACAGAATGTATCATTAGTATTGGAAGAAACAAAAAAGTTGAAGGAAGAAGCTCTTATATCAGTTGAAACTCTGAATAATAAAGCAAAAGAAACAAATAAAGCATCAGCTAAAATTGCAGAAGATGTAACTATTTTAAATTCCGATATTAAAGACATAAAGGGAATTATAGGATTAATTACGGATATAGCAGAGCAAACTAATTTGCTAGCATTAAATGCAGCAATTGAAGCTGCAAGAGCTGGGGAATCAGGAAGAGGTTTTGCTGTTGTTGCAGATGAGGTAAGGAAGCTAGCAGATAAATCAAAGGAATCATCAGCTCAAATTGATAGAATTATTAATGATATTTATCATAAAACAGAAGTTGTTGCAAAAGAAGCAATCAGCTCTAGTAATATAATAAAACAGCAGATGTATGCGGTTGAAAAGACAGATACTGCTTTTAAAACCATATTTAAAGGTGTGAATCAAATAGATGATCAATTGGAAGAGATGGTTGTATCAATTAATGAAATAGTTACTTTAAAAGATAATACTAAAATTGCTATAGAAAGTATTTCAGCTGTTACGGAAGAAACAGCAGCAACCACTGAACAGGTATCAGCTGCTGCTCAAGAACAAATCTATGGAATTCAAAAGGTGTCTCAATTTGCTGAGGAATTAAACTTAGTGGTTGAGAAACTAAATTTCGCAATAGATCAATTCAAAGTTAAATAAAATAATTCGCTAATAATATAATTAGGAGTATTTTTGTGAAAAGTAAATATTTCACTAATTAATGTTGGCTTTGGTTATTTTAATCTATAGGAATTCAGTATATTAATATAAGAATAGAATAGTTTCACATAGACTATAAGTTAAATTAAGTAAATGAAATAATCATGAAGAGGTGAAAATCTTCATGATTATTTCATTTTAAAATCAAGTTGTTTAGGCCGAGTGTTGAGATAAGATCTATATTTTTCTCCATAATAAATAATTACTTTTCTGCATGCATTAAAACGTAAGCTATTATATAAGCAACCATATTAAGCCATTGATTCAATGAAAGAATAATTAAAATAACATGCATAATGAATTATATAGTATTTCATAGATACATTTAAATACATATTCATACTTGACTATTATTTTAATATTAAACTAGGAATTATAAATAAAAAGAATCGTAGTCTAAGATTGGAATTGTCTTATCTTAATATCTCTGTTTGATTAATAAATAATGCTAATTCAGTTCTGCTTGTTAACTCCAACTTTTCAAATATTTTGGATAAATAGTTTTTTATTGTACCTTCTGTTAGAAATAGGATAAGACAAATATCCTTATTACTTTTACCTTGAGCAACTAATTTGGCAACTTCTATTTCTCTTTGGGTAAGTAAATCTAATTTCTTTTTTTGTTCATTAAGCGCATTAGGGGAATGCTTATCAATAGACATTGAATTAAAAGCTCTAACTATCTTAGTTGCTACTTCAGGGTTAAGAAGTATATTTCCAGTGCAGGCTGTTTTTATGGCCTTAATTATGTCATCAGATCCAGCATCTTTTAGGATATATCCATCTGCTCCATTTTTAATTCCTTGAAATATATATTCATCTTCATTGAAGGTAGTTAATATTATTACTTTTATATCTTTATATTTTTCCTTTACAATTCTAGTAGCTTCTACGCCATCCATAATTGGCATTCTAACATCCATAAGAATTACATCAGGACGTATCTTTTGAAGAATTTCAAGCAATTGTTTACCATTTTCAGCTTCTTTAAGAATGGTTATTTCATCATCTAAACTTAAAATCATTTTTATTCCTTCTCGAACAATTTGCTGATCATCAACTAGTATAACATTTATCATATTCTATACTTACCTCGTTTCGTTTATATTGGAATAAACAATCTTATACCAAAGCCTAAATCGTTCTGGCTAAAGTAGTATGTTGCGCCTCCAATTGAATTTATTCTATTTTCAATTCCATTTAATCCATTTGATTTAATTATATTGTTGCAGCCTATCCCATTATCAGTAATAACAACCTCTACACTTTTAATATTTGTTACAATTTTAATAGTGATTTCTGTTGCATTTCCATGTTTTAAACTATTAGTTATAGATTCTTGTATGGTTTTATATAGTGATGTTTTAATGAATGGACTTAACTCATTGATACCTTCGTTTTTAGTATAAGCAATTTCCAGATTACTGACTAGATAAAAATTTCTTATAAGTTTTTCTATTGATGTATTCAAATCCTGTACTTCAAGTTCTGTATTAAGTAGGGTAACAGCTTTTCTAAGGTCAGTAATACTTCCCTTTGCTATTTTCTCGGATTGAGCCAATACTTCCTCTACTTTTTTGGGGTTAGAAGTACATATCTTTTTAGCAAATTCTATATGCATGGTTAGAGCCATTAGGGAATGACCTAATGAATCATGAAGTTCTTGTGCAACTCTTGTCCTCTCTCTAGAAATTGTAATTTCTTCTACTTGTAATGCATATTCTTGGAGCTTTATGTTAGCCAATTTTAATTTTTCATTTAGTTGTTTTATTTCTTCTTTTTCTATTTCGATTGTTTTTTGATAATAAATCATCCCAGATGTACCAAAGTAAGCTAATAGAGTAATACCAAGATTTAAAAATATATTCATATTGGTCGAAACATTAGCATGTAAAGCAGTAATTGAAAAAAACAAAAATAAATGCACTGATAAGAGCCTTTTAAATATATTTTCCCTAAATTGAAAAATTTCAAATAAAAAACAGTATGTGTAAATAGTTGTACCCAATCCAGGTACGAAATATTGTAACATCGAAGCAGCACAAATACTAGAGAGTAGAGATATAATTACATATTTATCGTAATCCTTTAATTTCATATTTCTTATATAGTCGTTAATTATAATTAAGGTACTGAAACTTAATAATGCAATCATTATCAAAAGATAGCTATTATATTCAAAATAAATATTTATAAATATTGATACTAATATAATAAATTTTAAAATCATGAATTTTTTTCCGTGCTTTAACATTTGGATAACATCACTCACTCCATTTGAAAATTTTTTTTATATTTATTATAGCATTATTTTTATATAGAAGAATGTGACTAAAGTAATATATTTTTTACTAACTAAAGTAACTATGATTACATGGAATTTAAATATAAAATTTACATATCATATGGATTGATTACCAAAATATATAAAACGTTAGGGTAATGATGTAATTGGGGTAAGGGATTTATTAGTGTAATAAGATAGAAAATACAATTAAATGGAGTGTGAAAGATGAAGAATGTAAAAAAAATAGTACTATATGCTGTTATTGCGATAGCAGTAATTGGTTGTTCTATAGTAGTGAAGAATAAGATATCGTCAAATGCAGCAACTAAAAATGTTGTAGTTACTGTAAATAAAACAGCAGTTGAAGTACAAGCGGTGAAATCAGTAGAAAAAAATTTGAGTGATACATATAAGGCAAACTTGGAAGCAAATCAACAAGGAAGTGTAGTAAGTAAGGTATCTTCAAAGATTAGTAGAATAGCATTTGAAAATGGTCAATATGTAAATGCGGGAGATACATTAATTGTACTAGATGATCAGGACATACAAAATACCATAAAAAGTGCTCAAAGTCAATTAAGTGTAACAGAGCAACAATTAAGTTCTGCACAGATATCGCTGGAAAAAATTAAAATTAATTTAGATGATACACAACGTGCCTATGACAGACAAAAAACTCTTTTTGAGAGTGGAGCTATTTCAAAAGTAGATTTTGATACGGCAGAAAAAGCTTTAAACAGTGCAAAAGCTGATTATCAAGCCGGGATTGTGAGTATTGCAACAGCAAAAGCAAATATAGCATTACAAAATGTAAATATAGCAAATTATCAAGATAGTTTGAAAAATACAGTAATTAAGGCGCCTATTAGTGGAGTAGTAAGTGATAAAAGTGTAACACTTGGACAAATGGCTTCAGCAGGTACAGTACTTGCCAAGGTAAATGATATCTCAGCTGTATATGCAACAATTCAAATACCACAAGAAAGAATAAACAACGTAAAAATTGGACAACCTGCTAACATTAAAATTAGTGGAAGTGAGAAAACATATAATGGTTATGTAAAAAACATTGATGCATTAGCGGATTCTACTGCTAGAGTTTTTAACTGTAAGATACAAATAGATAATAGTGATGGAACATTATATCCGGGTGTTTATGCAAAAGCAGAACTTATTAGTTCGGAGAAAACTCAAGTAATTGCTGTTCCAATAAATGCTTTAGTTGGAAATGAAGGTAACTATTCTATTTTCATAAATAATAATGGAACAGCTAAAAAACAAAAAGTTACTATTGGTGAAACTGATGAAAATAATGTGGAAATAACATCAGGGATACAAAATGGAGATATAATAATTTGTTCGAATACAAGTTCATTACAAGATGGAGATGTAATAGAGGTTGTTTCTGATGAAAATAATAAGTCAAAAGAAGAAACTTCAAAACAAAATGGTGATAATGCTGAAGCAGCAGCTAAATAGGAGGGATAACAGATGAATGTAGCCAACATGAGTATTAAACGACCTGTATTTATAACAGTTATAATGATTGCCCTTACTATTTTAGGTTATACTAGCTATCAAAAACTAGTACTTAATGAAATGCCAAATGTGGATATGCCTTATGTTTCAGTCGTGATTACAGAACCAGGAGCAACACCCGAAGAAATTGAATCAAAAGTAACCCAAAAAATAGAAGATGCAGTCGGAAAAATTTCTGGAATTGAAACTATATCTTCTACTGTAAATGAAGGGTATTCCCAAACTACTATAGCATTTGATTTAAGTAAAAATGGAGATGTAGCAGCACAAGAAGTTAGAGATAAAATTTCGACTGTTAGAGGAGAATTACCAACTGACATTTATGATCCAGTTATTTCTAAGTTTGATATGTCAGCTTCATCAATTTTATCTATTGCTGTTTATGGCTCAGATGATACTCAAAAAATGACCGACTTTATAGATAGTACTATAAAGAAAAAATTGTATACAGTATCAGGAATTGGTTCAATAGATGTATCTGGTGAAGACACACGAGAAATTCATATAAAACTTGATAATGATAAGCTTCTAGCTTATGGCCTATCACCAGCTCAGATATCAAATAGTATTAGAGCAGATAATATTGATCAATCAACTGGAAAAGTTACAGATGGAGATAATGAAATTTCTATCACAACAAATAGTAGAATAAAAAAAATTGAAGACTTCAAAGATATATTAATAACTAAAGTAAATGGTACCGAAATTAGATTAAAAGATGTTGCAAAAGTTGAAGATGGATTTGAAGAGAAAAGTAATATCGCATACTATCAAGGAAATCAAGCAATTGGTATTGATATAGTTAAGCAATCAGGCGCTAATACTGTTGAAGTAGCAAAAGATGTTAAAAAAATAATAAATGAAATAAAATCTTCTTTACCAGAAGGTGTACATGTTGATATTGTTAGTGATAATTCCACATCAATAGAAGAAAGTGTTGATGAGGTTATGAAAACAATTGTTGAAGGGTGTATATTAGCAGTTATTATAGTATTCTTGTTCCTAAATGAATGGGAAAGTACACTTATAAGTGCGCTCTCTCTTCCAATTTCAGTTATAAGTACTTTTATATGTATGAAACAGATGAACTTTTCGTTAAACTCAATGTCATTAATGGCGTTGTCACTGGCTGTTGGACTATTAATTGATGATGCCATAGTTGTTATAGAAAATATCGTAAGGCATCTGCATATGGGTAAATCTGCAATACAAGCAGCAAAGGAAGCTACGTCGGAAATTGGATTTGCAGTATTAGCAACAACTTTAGCTGTTATATCAGTATTTTTCCCTATAGCAATGGTAGAGGGAATCATAGGAAAATATATCATTGAATTTGCACTCACAGTTGTATTTAGTATGATAGTTTCATTGGTTGTATCATTTACCCTTGTACCTATGCTAGCATCTAAAATGCTTAAGGTAGAAAGAAAAGAAAGCAAAACATTTATTGGTAAGTTTTTTGAATGGTTTAATGAGAAATTTGATATTTTTGCAGAGAAATATTCACATTTATTAGTGTTTACTTTACACAAAAGATTATTAGTTTTAATTGTTTCAGGGGCTCTGTTTATAGGAAGTATTGGATTAGGTGCATCATTAGGAGTTGAGACAATGCCTGCAACAGATAATGGTCAGGTTAATGTTAGTGCTGATTTTGACACGGGAATAACATTAGATGTGGCATCACAAAAAACTAAACAACTCGAAGCTGTTATTAGTAAATATCCAGAAGTAAAGTTTATGTATTCAACAGTAAAAAAATCTGGTACATCAATTAAAATTTCGTTGGTTGACAAAAAACAGCGTAAAGATAGTTCAAAAGTAATAGCTGATAATCTTAGAAGAGATTTAAAAGATATTTCAGGAGTAAAAATTACAGTAGCAGCTGTATCTGGAACTGCTGCGGCTGGTGGAAGCGCAAAAGATGTAAATTATAATATTACTGGAGATGATAGAGCGAAGCTTGAAGAATTTGCGAATAAGGTAGCAAAGGAAATGTCTGAAGATCCTAATGCAAGAGATGTTGGTACAAACAGTAAAGCTGGTGCACCACAGATAAGAATTGAAGTGGATCGTGATAGAGCGGCGGATTTAGGTGTTAATAGCTCAGATGTTGCAAGTATGCTGTCAACATTATTTAATGGTTCAACTGTGAGTAAGTATGATGGCGGAAAAGATAGATATGATGTGAGAATATCTATAGATGATAAGGAACGTACAAGTCTTAATGATCTTGATAATATTTATGTCTTAAGCACAAAAAATAAACAAGTTCCTTTAAGCCAAGTAACTAAGAAAGTTGTAGAAACAACATCTGCATCTTTACATAGATATGATAAGCAACCACAAGTTGGAATTTCTTCTAATGTCTCAGGGGTAGCTTCAACTACTTTCGAAACTAAATATTTAAATAAGATTCAAAGTGAACTACCAGAGGGCGTTTCAGTATCTATTGGAGGAAGTAGTGCAACTATGCAAAAAGGTATTCAGAGCTTAGTGCAAGCTGTATTTTTATCAATATTATTTTTATATTTAGTTATGGCAGCACAATTTGAAAGTTTCATTGAGCCAATTTCTATAATGTTTGCGCTGCCGCTTGCAGTAATTGGTGCTGTACTTGGGTTATTTGTTTTTGGAAGTTCAATAAGTATGATATGTATAATAGGTCTTATTATGCTTATGGGGTTAGTTGCCAAAAACGGAATCTTGCTTATAGATGCTGCAAAAGAGAGAATACTAGAAGGTATGCCAAGAAATGAAGCAATAAGAGAAGCAGGGCTTGTAAGATTACGTCCTATAATTATGACTACATTGGCCATGATATTTGGTATGATTCCAGCTGCAGTAGCGACAGGAGCAGGTTCAGAATCCCGTGCACCTATGGCACAGGCAATAATTGGTGGATTAATTACATCATCAATTTTAACTTTATTTGTAGTACCAATTGCATATACAATACTTGATGATTTTAAAAATAAGTTTAGAAAAGTGGTTCATAAAAAGTCAGTAAAAATTGATGATGAATTGAATTCGAATTTATAAACATTTATAGAATTTTAAAGAGACTATACTAAAATTTAATTCTAGATAGTCTCTTTAAATATAACCTTATTCTTAGTATGAGTGATTGTCAAAAGTTACTATGGAATATATTTTAGGGAGAATAGAAGTTGTATAAACTAGAATATAAACTTGAACTTGAATTGGAAAGCTTAGTAAGAAAATTAGTAATTATTTAGAGTAGACAAGATAAGAGGATTATGAAAGTCTAATATCTTTAAATAGAAAACTTGATGAGGTCATTGTTAAATACATTTAAAGCTGTAACAAAGGATTAAACATAGGTAAATAAAATTCGAACTAAAAATATTAGAACTACGCACAAGCAAAGATATAAAAATTTTTCATGCGATATATTTCTACATAATTAATAGCTTGGTTTTGCTTACTTATATTAAATATAAAACTTATTAAGAGGAGAATGAATATGAAAAAGAACATAAATAAGATAGTTGCTTTTGCAATTGGAATTAGTGTTATTAGTGGAAGTATCATACCAGCATTAGCCGCAGATAGTATTCAAAGTTCTAATAATACTTTAACTACCACTAACGCTGCTGCAACTAATACTAATAGTAGTAATGTAATATATGTACAAGGTCAAATGAAGCCGGTTCTTAGTTTAGAAGATGCAATAAAAGCAGCTCTTGATAATAGTGAAACATTAGCTTTAAAATCAAAAAAAATAAGCTTAGAAGAAGATAAATTAGATC
>Ga0209281_1000898_pt1 | contig 25090 bp, 28 predicted proteins | sample MedtruBG_FD_187514 | JGI IMG/M metagenome (GOLD analysis project Ga0209281, IMG submission 187514) | Root nodule microbial communities of legume samples collected from California, USA - Medicago truncatula BG (SPAdes) (version 2) | ecosystem: Host-associated > Plants > Roots > Nodule | place... | reverse complement strand
TTGATTATAAGCAAGATATAAGTATAAGTTGCAGCGCAAGTGGAGGTGTTTCCTGTGGAGGGCAGCTTCAAAATATTAATATTGAAAAGCAAGAAATGAAATTTTGGGAGATATTAAAAGCAGGGGATGAAGTTGCAGTATTACCTACTGGAGATAATCAGACTTGGATAGTTCTTTGTAAGGTGGTGAGACTTTAAAGATGGGGAGTATATTGCCAATTACAAATGAATCTATGGAAAATATAGTTGCTTCATTTTCAGCACAGGAAACAGAAATAACTATACCAAAGGAATATGCTTGGGATTTTGAAAAGAATGATTTCAAGCTTAAGGATGGAAAATTTCAAATTGTTGAAGGAACAGACGCCTTGAAGATCTGGATATGGAAAGCACTTAAAACAAGCAGGCTCACATATCCAATTTATAGTGACAATTATGGACAAGAACTTGAGAAGCTAGTAGGAAAAGGCTTAAGTAAAAGCTTGGCTGAAAGTGAAGCAAAGAGATTAACTTTAGAATGCTTAAAGGAAAATGAACATATCTTAAGCATTAAAAATTTTAAAGTTAGTAAGAAGAAAGATCTTTTAAATATTACATTTACAGCAGTAACTGATTGTGGGGAGGTGACAATTGATGTATGAGAATTACACTGAGGAAGCTTTAAGAACACAAATGCTTGATAAAATTGATTCTGGAATATCAAAAAGTGAAGGCTATTTTGTATATGATGCTATTGCACCAGCTGCAAAGAAAATGTCTGATTATTATGGTGCTCTAGATACAATCTTGAAATTAGTATTTGGCTTGGCAGCACCAGAAGTTCCTAGTGAATATTATGATAAATTTATAGATCAGGATGCAGTAAGGCATGGGTTAGAACGTAAACAAGGTCTATATTCAATAGGTGAAGTTACATTAACAGGCTTAGATGGAGCAGTAATTTATGAAAACAGTATTGTACAAACTGTTGAAGGATTAAAATACAAGGTGACTTCTCAAGGGAAAATTAAAGATGGTAAATGCACTTTAGGAATTAAAGCAGTTGAATTAGGGACTAAATATAATGTTCCATCAAACTCAATAGTTGAAATTCCTATAAAAATTAATGGGATAATAAGCGTAAGTAATGCTAATACAACTACAAGTGGAACAGATACTGAAACTAGCGAAGATTTATTAGCAAGAATTATATCTAAGGAAAGAGAAGAAAGCAGTAGTGGAAATGCGTATGATTACCAAAAATGGGCACTTCAAGTCTCTGGAGTTGAGTATGTTAAAGTAAGGCCCCTTTGGAATGGTAATGGAACTGTAAAAATAATAGTTGCAGGAGAAAATGGAGTACAATTAGATGATACTATTGTTCAAAAGGTGAAGGATTATATTGCTCCTGAAGATGGTAAGGGAAGCGGGAAAGCTCCAATAGGAGCTACAGTAACTGTGGTATCAGTTACGCCAACAAAAATAGATGTTAATATCACTGGTCTTATTGTAGAAAATGGTTTTAGTATTGAAGATGTTAAAAATAGTATAAAAAAATCTCTTGAAACATACTTTCAATCAATACCAGTAGGTGGAGTTGTAAAAATAAATACTGTTGAAGCTAAGATAGTAATGACAGCAGGAGTAAATGACATAACATCAATTAAGATAAATGGTGACAGCAAAAATATAATTACTTCTGATAAAGATAAGGCATCTTTAGGAGGAATTATTTATGAGTAATTCTTCAGAAGCAAATTTAGCAAGCAGTATCATATCAAATGAGGGAATTCTTACAAATAGTTCGGTAGAAGTACTAAAAAGCTATGTTCTTGAAGAAATAAGAAACAATTATATTTTTCAAGAAATATTTAATGCTCATGGAAACATACTTGATAAATTTGGGGGAGAGCTTTCAGATTTATTTTTACAAGTTTTGCCTCAAACCGCGACTGAATGGGGATTAGATCTCTGGGAAAAGCGTGTAGGAATTATAACTAATACTTCTAAATCAATAGAAGAAAGAAGAGCAAAAATACTGGCAAAGCTTAATACAAGAGGGACAACTACAGTTGAAGTAATAAAGCAAATTTGCAAGAGTTTTGTACCGAACGTAGAAATAGTTCAACATAATTCAGAATATTATTTTGAAGTAAATTTATTAACAGCTACAGGCTTTCCATATGCCTTAGACAGTTTATATGATTCCGTAGAAATAGCTAAACCAGCACACCTAGGAGTTAAGTATAAATTAATCTCATTGACTCAATCCCCAATATATTATAGCTTAGCAGCAATGACAGGAGAAACCTTAACAGTATATCCTTGGATTGCTAAAAATATTGAAACAAGTGGAAAAATAGAAGTTGGCATTAGTCAAGCTTTAGGTTCAGAGGACATAACAATATATCCTAAGGTATAATCAAGAAAATAATAGACAATCATACTGGTCCATTATTTTTTGATTGTACCTTAGTTAAGGAGAGGATTTAATTTGGCAGGAAATTTTTATACAATGTTAACTATAATAGGAAAAAACAAACTATCTAATTCAGTAGCTTTAGGAAGTAAAATTAACTTTAAAACTCTAAAAGTAGGAGATGGAAAAGGAGCTTATTATGAGCCATCAGAAAATCAAACTGCACTTGTAAATACGGTTTGGACAGGTAATATAACCTCAATTTCAATAGATGAAAATAATTCAAATTGGGTAGTAGTAGAAACTGTAATACCAGCTGCTGATGGAGGATTCTTCATTAGGGAGGCTGGTATTTTTGATGATGCTGGAGACCTGATTGCAATAAGTAAACTAGCAGAAACCTATAAGCCAGTAGTTTCAGAAGGCAGTACAAAGGATTTAGTAATTAAAATTGTATTGGAAGTACTTAATGTAAATAGTGTGTCTCTTAATGTAGATCCTAATGTGGTGGTTGCAACTAAGAAAGATATTCAAGTATTACAGGTAGAAATAGACGATATTAGAGAAGATTTATCTAATGAAATTGAAGAAATTAAGGCAGAAATATCAAATGATACTGTTATAACTCCAAGTTTAAAATTTGGGATGAATAATGTCATAAAAAATAGCACTAATAAATCTTCTATACCTAAGATTAAATTTTATGGAAAGTCATTAATTAATCTATTAGGTTCGGATGGAAATTGTGAAAATATTAGTAAGTGGAATGCAGGTTCGAATACTTTGGCGTTAGATAGTTCTAATAAGGTTTTTGGCAGTAATGTAATCAAAATAACATTGACTGCTACAGCTACAGGATTAATGTCTAAGACTGGAGCAACTATTGGTTGGGATAATACTAAATATTATATGATTTCGGCTTATTTAAAAAATGGAAATGCTACTTATATATGTGTTGGTAAAGATGCATCGGGTGGTGGTCTATCTAAGATGACACCTCAAGTTACAGATACAACTAAATTTACTAGAGTGTGTGCTAGGGTGCAACCATCCGATATAAATGTTGGAAATTGGTTTTCAGCATATATGCCAGGAACAAGTGGGCAATACGCTTATATAGACGGTGTGATGCTTAATGAAATTACAAGCGATGATTATAATAATCTTACTGATTCACAACTACTTGTAAAATATCCTTATGTTGATGGATATGCTTGTTTGACTAACCCAGCTATTGAAATTAGACATAATAATCTAGTCAGAAATGGTAACTGTGAAGAAGGTATCGCTTGGTGGACTCCTACGTATTCAACATCTACCCTTTCGATAGATAATGGAAAGTTTAAGGTGACAGATGCTACCCAAGCGGGTCAGTTTAGTCAATATATATCTGTTAAAAAGAATACAGATTATTATTTTATTGGTAATTTAACAGTTGGAACTGCGAATCCCTATGGTCTTAGATTATACGCAAGTGATGGTACACTACTTGTAAATCTTACATCTAGTGGAAGCGTTTCTTTTAATACTGGTGAAAATACAACTGTTAAAGTGGTTATGAGAGCCGATGTGGGCTATATGTGTTTTGATTCTATAATGCTTGTTGAAGGAACTAATGCTCCAACTTATTACAAGTCATGTGAGGTACAAAAGACTGTTATTGAAGGGCAATTTGCTGATGGTGACTATGTTATTTACGATAATGGTGAGGTTACTGGTCAGATAAACAGTAAGCATGCTACTTTATTAGGTAAGGATTATGATTGGCAATTTGCTTTAGATTATACTGGATATAAAGCTATTGCTATTAATAATTTTGATAATAGTAGTTTGTATAGTAATATACCGGAAAACACTAGAGGAGTAAAATATAATGGTGATATAATGCAGTCTATTTTAATGGGAAATGGGACTAATAGTTTATATATTGATGGTCAGCATAAATTATGGGTATCTGTATCTGACTCAGACACAGGTTGGTCGGATACATTAAACCCAAATAATGATGAAGCTAAGGTATTTATGAATGGGTGGAGAGCAATTAAGTACTTAGGAAGTAGATATGTTGCTTGGTTGAGTATTATTGATAATAGTTTCCCATTTACTACAGCAGTTGCAAGTGGAGCTTCAAATAGTGGGCAAAATATACTAACCGTAAGTGATGGTAGTAAGTTTATAGTTGGGAGAAGTATAACTTTAAAGGATGCAAATGGAACTTTCCAAGCATACTATATTAATTCTATCAGTGGAAACCAACTTACTTTAAGTATAAATTTAGTAAGCAATATAGTTGATCAGACCCCTATTCTAATGTGGGATGATGGTTCAAGTGACTTAAGAAATTTAAATTATTGTAAAAATAATATTGCTCCAGGATATGAGGGGTATAGAATTCATTACAAAACTCAAAATCCAATACCAGTAAATGATACAAATGCTCATTTAGATGGAGAAAATCCTATAATAGATATTGGTGATAATTATATTAATATTGATTGTGGTTGGATATTAGGTGAAGTCGCTAGTATAAAAGGTGATGGAACTACATCTTATATAAACCTTAATGGAGTGTTAGATGCTAACGGTAAGGGTTCAGAATTACGATATAAAACAGAGTTTATAAATTCCATATATAGGAACGAAGAGGTCGACACATATAAATGGTCTTTGAATAGCGTGAACGCTTATGGGAATCAAAAAGCATATATTCCAGCAACCAATGTAGATCCTAATGGATTATATACCGTAGATTATATTATCTTAAGGACAATAGCACCTCAGATTGGGTCTTTCGAATGTAGTTTTTCTAATGATATAGTAAGTATATTAAATAAGTTAGCTAAAGATGTTGGTAATAAGCAAACACAAGATGATATATTAACTGATTTGGTTGATGCTAGTATATATGAAACATTGACATTACAATTTATAGGCAAGGGTATTTTGCTTAATTGGGGAACCCCGTATATATGGATGTTGCATACAGTTTCCATAGTACCTAAGAAAGTCACTCCTACTATGACTGTGCTAAGTGATTTAGAGATTAATTGTATGGATTCTTCAGGGAATATAACTAATATAGCTAAAGATTGCGAGTTCTTTGGATATATTGGTGGTGTCAAAAAGAATAGTTTTATATGTAGATTTAGATATATCGGAAGTAATGCAACAATTAAAAGTAATCTAATTACAAATGGATATAGAATAGTCGCTAATGTAATATTGGATTGTAAAGATAAAATATAAGGAGGAATATAAATGATTGATTTTGATAATACTAATTTGTTTGAAGGTTATTTATATGTAAATAAAAAAGATGGTTCTATAGAATGTATTCCTGAAGCTGATGCTACAGAAGAACAAAAAGCTATGTTTGAAGAGTTTAGAGTTAAATATCCCAATGGAAAGCAAATACCTTTAGACGTAGCAAAAGCTACTAGGATACAACAACTTAGTGATATATGTAATCAAGTTATATTCTATGAGTTTTATAGTGATGCTGACGGAGTAAGCAAAAGCTATGGCCTGGAATATGAAAATCAAATTAGAATTGAATCTATAGCTAATGATTTGAAGTTTTTGAAATTAGATAATGAATCATTACCTAATGTTTATTATTATCCACAGAGTGGTGATTGTAAACAATATACTGGTGAACAATTTTTAAAACTTGCAAGTGATGCAAAGTTGTGGGTTTACAATAATGTTAATAAATATAAAGATGTTCTTAAACCAATGGTTGAAGCCTGTGAGACTGTTGAGGAAGTAGAAGCTATTACTTGGGACACCGAACTCCCAATTGCATAAAGAAATGATATCAATTCTAGATAACATTAATAAAGATTTAATATTTATACTAATAAGTTTATACATGGTATTAGAAGGATTATGACAAGGATGGACAAATATAAGTATACCTGTTGTTGGAGGTTTTTGGGTTTTAAGAATTGAAATACTTAGAGAAAGTCCATCATTCTATAATAAAAGATTGTATACAATGTATAATTAAGCGTTGCAATAACTATAATTATAGAATTTATAAGCGGTTTAATTTTTAATATGAGGAGATGAAGTAAATTGTCAGAAAATTTTTATACAATATTAACTGCAGTAGGAAAAAATAAATTAGCGAATTCGGCAGCTTTAGGCAGCAAAGTTAATTTTAAAACACTTAAAGTGGGTGATGGAAATGGAACTTATTATGAACCATTAGAAAATCAGACATCTCTTGTAAATAAAGTTTGGGAAGGAAATATAAGTTCCATTTCAATAGACGAAAATAATTCAAATTGGATAGTGATACAAACAATAATACCAGCAACTGATGGAGGTTTTTTCATTAGAGAGGCTGGTATTTTTGATGAAGCTGGAGATCTTATTGCAGTAAGTAAAATATCAGAAACATACAAACCAGTAATTTCAGAAGGAAGTACAAAAAATGTATCAATTAAAATTGTATTAGAAGTTAGTAATGCTAGTAGTGTAACTTTAAAAATAGATCCAACTGTAATAATTGCGACAAAAGCGGATATTCAAATATTAGAATCAAAAGTCAATTCTTTAGATTCTGATTTCAATGCACATATAGTAGATTCAAGATATGAAGCAGCAGGAGGAACAGCTACAGCATTAACAGTATCAATACAAACATTAGTAAATGGATATGCTAAAACATTTGTTGCAAGTGCTAACAATGGAGCGGCCTTAACAACTCTAAATGGTAGAAAACTTTATAAGCCAGGAACAACTACTTCACCAAACTTAATATTAGGAAAGGCATATACTGTTTGGTATAACGCACCAGGTGACTGTTTTTTTATCAAAGCTAGTGCAGAAGGTTCTGCACTAGCAAAAGATGTAAGAAAAAATACAACATTTAGTAATGATAATGATACTGGTGTATCGGGTGGACTTGATTTATCCTTATTAGTTAGTGGAAACTTAAGAGCCGGCATTACGGTTGATGGAGTTACTGGTAAGTCGTCAGTAGTTGATACAGCAGATGCATTAGCTACAGCTACTCAAATATTATCAGGTGTTACAGCATATGTTAATGGTTCCAAAATAACAGGAAACATACCTAACAATTACGGTGTATGGCAAATTTCTGGTACTCCTGTGGTTGGAACAGGTAGGCTTCATATGTTCCCACCGAAAGGGTATTACGACCCCTCTGGAAGTACAGGGGTATATTACGATAGCTCTGACTACCTAGCGGCTAATATAGTTAAGGATAAAAATATATTCGGTCTTGTGGGTAGCGCCACTATAAACAGCTTAGGGGGAAGACAATATGCTACAGGGGCTACCGCAGCTTGGAATATCAATTATGCTGGTTCAAGTACAAATAAATATGGAATAGTTTTGTCTTTACCATTTACAGCGAAAATGGCATTTGCATATGATTCTTATGGAAATACAATCACATACCTGCATAAAATTGTAACTGGATTACCACTAAATTTATGTATTCGTATGCCGTTTAAAAATACATCAAGTTATGCTTGGTTTGGTGACGGTACAGAACGAGAATTTTTATATTCCACTACTTTAGATCCTTACTTTTATACAATTGCTGCTAATAATACACTAGTGACTGGTACAGGTACATTTACATGGTTCGCATGGGAATAAGGATAAAGGGGAGATGAAACAACTTAAAGCAAAAGTTTATTACTTGAAAATTATAGGAAAAGTATTAGCTATTACATCTGAAATGCAATGGGCAGTTTTAGAAACTACAAAAGAACAAGATATTCAAATATTTCCTGCAGTGCAAAACAAAAGTTTAGATGAAATTGATTTTGTAGAATTGGAATATGGAACTTTACTTCAACTTTCGATAATGTAAAAGCTTGCAAAGTAAACATTAAAACTAAAAAACTAGACTTTGACTATTATATGTCATCACAATAGGATTCTATGCAGCAACAAGTAGATGAAGAACAAGAATTAACTAATAGAATAAATAATATATCTAAATACCTATCAAATTCAAATGATTTTGCAATAGCCAACCTTGAAAGTGCTATTTTAGAAATAGAATTAAATAAAAAAAAGCAATAGATTAACACCACAAAGTGTTTTTTTATTGGCTTTTTAACTTTAAACTTAGAAAGAAGGTAAAAGAAAAATGGAAACTTATATTAATTCATTAACACACAATATTTTTGCACAAATAGTCGTATGGGCTATATTTTTGGATACATTTTTAGGTGTATTAAGAGCTATAAAGGAAAGAAGATTTAATAGTTGTGTTGGGATCGATGGAGGGATTAGAAAAATAGCTATGATAGGATGTATTGCATTTCTTTCAGCTTTAGACATGTGTTTTACATTTAATCTATTATTTATGCTGCCTGAGCAATGGATAAACTATTTAGGTGTAAATAAATTAGGACTTTGCGAGTTTTTTTCTATTTTATTTATATTATATGAAGCAGTAAGTATTTTAAAGAATATGCTTTTATGTGGCCTGCCAGTACCAAAGAAGTTAAGTGCTAAAGTGGAAAGTTTTCTTAATATAATGACAGGTGAACTATCAATAGAGAATAAGGAATAATCAGAGAGTAGCAAGCAAGGTTACTCTTATTTTTTATTTTAGGAGGAATTGACTATGAATATAATTGATGTAGGACTAAAATTTAATGGTACCTTTACATATGGAAATGTACCAAATAAAATAGTAATCCATAATGCCGATGCTTCAAGTTGTACTATAGAAGAAATAAATGAATGGCATAAAAATAATGGATGGATTGGCTGCGGTTATCACTTCTTAGTAAGAAAAGATGGTTCTATTTATAAGGGTAGACCAGAAAATGTTATAGGTGCTCATTGCCAAGGAAGTAATACAGGTTCTATAGGTATTTGTTTTGAAGGTAACTATATGGCAGAATCAATGCCACAAGATCAATATAATGAAGGTATTGAACTATTAAAATATTTATTTAATAAATATGGAGTTTTAGCTATTTACGGTCATAAAGAATTATATAATACAGATTGTCCAGGAACTAATTTTCCCTTAGATGATTTTAAGAATATGAAAGTTGCAAATACAGCAGGATGGATTAAAAATCAAACTGGTTGGTGGTATAAGAATACTGATAGTTCGTTTCCTAAGGACTGTTGGAAACAAATTGATAATGAATGGTATTCGTTTGATTATCAAGGCTATGCAAGACAATCTAAGTGGATACAAGACCAAGGGTATTGGTACTATCTACAAGATAATTGCATAATGACTAGAAATAAATGGTTATGGATAGATGGGGAGTGTTATTATTTTGGAGATAAAGGTGGTATGTATACAAACTGTATAACTCCTGATGGTTACAAAGTAGACAATACAGGAGCTTGGATACAATAGAATGTTTTTGGGTATGGGAGTTAATCCTGTGCCCTTTATTTTTTTGTTTAAGATGAGGAAGGCAGTAACAGAAATTACTACCAAGTCCATTTTGCAATTTAATTTTATATACTACTATAAATCAAGAGAGATAAATCATGAAGGAAATGGAACTGTTGTTGAATGGTATTTTAGTGTTTACAAAGTAATCTAAAAATAGTAAAATGTAAGCAAACACACGTTCGTGTGAATGGATATCCGATTAACAGAGGGGAGAATTTTATGGAGAACTATAGATGTGTCGCAACTAATTGTGACAAAAGCAATGATTGTGTACATCATCATGTTAAAAAATTTTATCATGATACACTTATTGAAGAAGGTATAGAAGATATAATTTTAAAGGATGTAATCATAGATGAAGATTTAAGCGATATATGTTTGCCTAAATATAGATTATATAGCGATACAGATCATCCGTACCAAGTTTATTCTTGCAAGGAAGTATATAAAGAATTGTTTCATTTTTATGATAATGAGTGTGGTGGGGAGGAGTGTTATTATCAAAAAGATTATGAAGGGATGATGAAATCTGGTAGCTGTATCGAATGCAAGCTTGGAGATCACATTACATGTACAAGTCCTAAACATCCAACTAATAGAATCATTAATGAAATGATGATGCGTTTTAAAGCAGATAATAAGGCTTTTGAAGAAGCCGGTATTACAGAAGGTAAAGTAACTTATATATGCCCAATATGTGGTGATGAAGCTGTAGCAAATAGATATTCATATGGTGGGAGCATACATTGTTTAGGTAGTGGATGTAAGACATGTGGAACATGGCATACTTAGAAATAAATAAACAAAAGGGGATGAGTGATATGGAATTAGACAAACAATTAGAAATATATGAGTATCTTAAGACGTATACAGAAAATAAGGGATATCCACCATCAATAAGAGAAATAGGTGAAGCCGTTTCATTACGCTCAACTTCAACTGTTTATGGTCATCTAAAGCGATTAGAGAAAGAGGGTATGATTAAAAGAGACCCTTCAAAACCAAGAGCTTTAGAAATAGCAGCACTAGCAACTAATAAAAAAGAAATGATATCAATTCCGATTCTAGGTAGCATTACAGCTGGACTTCCTATACTAGCTGAGGAAAATATTGAAGACACTTTTCAACTTCCATTAGATTATATAAAGCATGATAGGGAATTATTTATGCTTAGAGTACATGGAGAAAGTATGGTCAATGCAGGTATTAGAAATAACGACTTGGCTATAATAGAAAAGGCTGATACTGCTAAGAATGGAGATATAGTTGCTGCTATGATTGATGATTCTGCAACAATCAAAAGATTCTTTAAAGAAAAAGATTGTATAAGACTTCAACCTGAAAATGATACAATGGAACCTCTAATAGTAGATAATTGTAAGATAATAGGCAAGCTTGTTGGGATATTTAGAGCATTTTAATCTGCTTTAGCACAATCATTTGCTGGAAAAACTGCAAATGAAGAAGAGAATAACAAATTATATTAGGATATATTATCTCAACCATTTAATGTTGAAACAGAAAACGGTAATTATACTCTTACGATCGAAGGTGCAAGGCAGACTGATAAGAGAAATCAGTTTTCAGATAAGAAAGTTAATAAGGTCGTAATCCTTGATTATTCTTATGCGAATGAAAGTTTTGGGCAAAAAGCAAGGAGAAATGCAATTAATCCTTGCTTTTATTATTTCAAAAGTAGAAAAAAGTATAGTAAGAAATATTAATTTAAAATTTATTGATATGGCATTGTCTAAATATGTTATAATTAGAAGTATATTTATTAAAAGTGAATTACTACAATTAGGCGAGGGAAAGAATTTATATGAAGAGAAAATATGTACTAATAAACGGTGAAAAGCTAAATATGCCTACTTGGTTAAAGTGGATAATATTTATAGCATCCTATGTTATATGTTTATCAGTAATCGCAATTGTTGAAAGTTTAATTTCCAAACTAACCCATATAGATGTAGCAAATGTTAGAAAAATAACTTTTTATCTAAGGGGAGTTATTGCTTTATCGTTTATACATGATTTAGCGCCAAGATTTAAAAGAAGTATGTCAATTATTTATGTTATATCAGCGACTTCATTGTATTCAAAAATTGATTCTAATAAAGTAGGAGATACACTTCATTTAGGAACAATTATATTTTTAGTAGCAATAATTTTATACGCAAGATATTTATATAACAAGGATTTGGGTTAAATACTAAGTAATCATAATAACTGTTATTTAAAATTAAATAGTGCTGTTTTTGTGAATGTGTATAGTTTTTTTGTTATGGTATAATGCAACCTGGCGATAGTTCCAGGAAAATTTATATATTATAATATGGAATAAAATAATTTTAAAATAAGGGAGAATAAATATGTATAGACAATATACTAGAAAGGAATATAAAGTCCATTCCATAGTTTTCTTTATATTCGCAATATTTTTACTGCCTTTCACTCTTCTAACTCTTATAGGTATGCCGCCGTTAGGTATATTTGTATTATTAATAAATGGCGTTACGTTTTGGGCATCAAAACGCACAAAGAAATTGTCCAAAGATGGATTTTCAGAAGAGATTGAAAATTTTGTTGCAACTAGCGAAGTTAAAGGTCATATTAAATTTAATGATAATACGAAACAGGTTTTAATAGATCCTGAGCGTAATCCTAGAATAGTAAATTACTCAGATATTTTAGGGTTTGAATTAATTGAGAATGGAAAAACTATTGTGAGTAAGGATGATACAGATGATTTTTTTGACCGTTTGACAAATAAAAGAGAAAGTACAGCTAGTATAAATATGATGAGGATAAAAATTATAGTTAAAGATATGAATAATCCTAATGTCTACATAAGGCTAATACATAGAGAGACTGAGACCGATTCATTTATTTATAGAGCTAATTTTGATTGTGCTCAAAAAATACTATCAATGCTTCAAATAGCAACATCACAAATAAAGGAAGCAACTAATTAAAACAAAATGAATATAAATTAAATGCACAACAAGGTGCTTTCTTATGAGAATGAAAAAGCGAGGATTATCCTCGCTATTTTTGTTAAACAGATAATTGAACAAAATAGCTTTCTTTATAGAATCTCACTAGTAACATATTTTGTGGGATTTTCTAATATAAATTTGGTAGAGGTGATAATATGTCTATCGGTTTTAGATAATGATATGGCTATCCCCATTGCATGGGATAGAAAAAGATTTGCAAAGAGACTAGTTAAGAATACTAAAGGACACAATAGCTCATTTTTTTATAACCACAATAATTATAAAGCACATTTATTTCTGCCTATTAATATAGCCATAATTTATTATGGAAATCACTCGTTATTAGCTGGAATTTTAAAAAAAGAAGGTAAGATAAAGTCTAACTATGTTTTTAATATGGGTAATAAATATGATGAAATTAAGTTTGATGGAACCTACTATAGAGAGATTCAAACAAATGAAATTTTATATAAAGTAAAAAATTTTGAATTGGGAGCCATTTTTGAGATAGGAAGAATATTAGAACAATATAATATACAGCTATAATTTGTAAAGATCGTAATAATAAATTAACCTACACATGAAAAAGTTAAGTTCATGTGATATTTATTAATAACAAATAACATCAATTATCATAATATACTAGTAGAAATGTATCAAAATACAAAGGAGTAAAAAAATGCAAAATAGAACTCGTATTAGAAGATATAGACCAGGCAATCCAAATCAAATTGCAAATACAGCCGGAGCTACTAGCGGACCTTATTGTAGAGGGAATGGGCCTTTTGCAGATACATTAGCAGACACTTATGATCAAGGGTATAGAGATGGATATAGTGATGGATTTAACGACGGAAGAGTTAGAGGTTGCAATGAGTGTTATACCCAAGGTGTAAAAGCCGGATATGTTTTGGCAAAGCAAGAAATCTTAAAAGGTATATGCTTGAGAAGATGTCGTAGATCTAAATGTTGCTGCTAATTTATGGCTGAATAAGTATATTAGTTCTTAAGTTATGACTGCAAAATAAGATAATTTATCTATGAAGTTTAAAAATTTTTTGATAGACTTGATTCGATGATTGATTAGTAGATGATGTAAAGTAAAAATGAATAAGAATATCATTAATTGAAACTATAAGCAAGGTGAAACATGTTTGTGAAAGCTTGCTTATAGTTTTTTTATTTATATAAAAAAGTGTTGATAACTGTGGAAGAGTTTATAAATTGTTTATATTTCTTTTATAAAAAGATTACACCTACTATTTATAATGCAATTAAGCTATTAGTTAATAAACCTTTTTTGACATTCTACAGAATTAATAGCTGAAAAAATAAAAGGAGATGTAAACTATGAAAAGTAAGAAAATAAAGACCATAGTTATAACTGCATTAACAGGATGTATGTTATTAGCAGTTACTGTATCAGCATCTGCAAGTGGAGCATCAGGATATGAAACTTATAAAAGTGCAGTAAAAGAACTAGTTACGACTGGAAATGCTACATTTTCAACTTCTTTTGATGTAAAAGATAACGGAAATACTGATATCTCAGGAACTAGTGTAGAAAAACTTGAAGGTACAAACAGTTCTTCAAATACTGAGGTAAAAATCGGTGATGTCACAAAAGATACTGAAACAAGTAGAGTAGATGGCAAGACTATTATTAAAGATGGGGATAATTATTATTCTATGGACAATAGTGCCAGGGGAAATCTTGGAAAAGGAAATAGAAAATTTGATGCTTCATCTAGTAGGGCAAAACTCGGAGAAATGATTTTAGATACATTAGTTGGAGATGTTAAAAATCAATTTGTTGTAGATGGAGATAAAATTAGTGTAAAACTAGAGGGGGCACAAATTCCTGAACTTGCAAAGTTAGCAATTTCAGCAGCTGTTGAGGAGCAGAATGACAAAAAAGGCAATAACAAAGGTGAGTCTGCAAACGATGAGGTGAAAAAAGCTTTAGATAATATTCCTGAGTTAAAAAATGTAGATATAAAATCATTGAGTCTGACTGCTAAGGTAGATGGAAATATATTATCTGAAAATGATGTTAATATTGTGATTACTGGAGAAGATGAAAATGGAGTTTCCCACGAATTTGAAATATCGGCTAACACTACAGTTAGCAATGTGAATTCAACGAAAGTAGATGCCATAGATACAGTTGGTAAACAAGTTCAAACAGTGGAAAATAAAAGATTAAAATAAATATAGAGTATAAATAGCATATTTCAATTATATACCTTAAATTTACTATCTGATAATTTTGTTATATCCCAAATATTCAAAGTTATAATTCTGTCTCAAAATTAATATTGTAAGGAAAAATATTTTACATTCATAAAGTTTTTTGGGAATGTAGCTTAATGTGATTTTGAGACAGTAAATCCTAAAATAAAGGAGGAATTATTATGGAGCCGATACTTGAAGTTAGTAGGTTAACAAAGACCTACAAAAATGGCCGTGGAATTAGTGATATATCCTTTAAAATTGAAAAGGGAGATATTTTTGGGTTACTAGGTCCAAACGGGTCAGGAAAAACAACTACTATGAAAATTATCACTGGCTTGTCATATGCGGATAAAGGCAGTGTTCAAATATTAGGAAAAGATATTATGGAGGAAAGTTCAAATGAGATAGGATGCCTTATTGAAGCACCAGCTATATATGAATATCTTACAGCTAAGGAAAATTTAAAATTGGCAGCAAATTATTATTCAGGAATAAAAGAACCAAGAATTGATGATATGCTTACACAGACTGGACTAATAAAATATTCAAATGAGAAGGTAAAAAACTTTTCGTTAGGTATGAAGCAGCGATTAGGTCTTGCATTAGCACTACTATCTAGTCCTAAGTTAGTAATCTTAGATGAGCCTACTAATGGATTGGATATTGAAGGAACTGTAGAAATTAGAGAAATCATAATTAAGCAAGCAAAACTAGGAATAACATTTCTAGTTTCAAGTCATATTGCTCATGAAATAGAGCTAATGTGTAATAAAGTTGGTATAATGAAAGAAGGGAAATTATTAAGCATATCATCTATGAAAGATGCGCTTAGTGAATGTGAGACTTTAGAAAAATATTTTCTTAGTCAAGTGGGCAAAAAGGAGGAGGATGTATGAGTTCAGTAAAAGCAGGTATAATTAGTGAAAGCACAAAGTTATTTAAGAGAAACAAGTATAAAACATTACTAATCTGCATTGAATTATTGGTTATATTTATAGGGATGATAAGCAATTATGCAGAAGGATATATTAATATTTCATTATCTAATTTTCCACTAAACATATTATCAATATTTACTAATATATTCATCCCACTAATTGTTTTTATGGCAGTTGCAGATTTATTTGCAGCAGAACAAGAGAATGGAACGATTAAAGCTGTAATAACAAGGCCTATAAGTAGAAATGAAATTCTTATTTCTAAGATGATATCAATTTTACTTTATGTAATATGCATATTAATGATAACATTTATTATAAGTTCAATCATTGGGATATTATTTGGAAGAACACAGGTGATAGATATTCCAGTGAATTTTGCAGCGTATATAATTTCTATACTACCAGCAATTCCAATAATTTTTCTTTCAATATTAATATCTCAATTATCAAAAAGCAGTACTTCTTCAGTAATGCTTTCGGTGTTAATTTACATCATAATTATGGCTCTAGGATTAGTATTTCCATCAACATCTTCTGTTGTATTTACTTCATACGCAAATTTATATAAGTTTTTTATTGGATCTCAAATGCCAGTAAAATCAATATTAACAGTTATTGGATTATTAGTAGGATATTCATTGGTTTTCTTTTCAGGTGCATATGCATTGTTTGAAAAAAGGGAATACTAAATAGTTATACGTTACTTCTTGAATTTAAAATAATTAAGGATAAATAAACAGAAAATGAAGTGTCATAAGATAAATTAGGGGGTATCTTGTTATGATGATAAAAAAACGTCTTATTATCTCGAATATTTTAATGTTGATAGTTCCGGCAATATTAATAGTAGTAATTGCCGGAGGTGTCCTCGAAGGATTTACAGAAATATATGGAAAGAAAATAAGGGGATTTAATGATGAAAATGGAACTTATTTTGTACAAAGGGCTATAAGCTCATATGGCAAAAGTCTGAAAAATATTGATATGAGAGCGGAAAGCTATGAAAAGTTTGGGCAAACGTTAAATGATGCAGGGTATAATTTACTAGTTACAAGTAATAAAGATACTTTATTCTCAAATTTGACTGATGAAGATAGAGATTCTATTTCTAAGTTACAAAATGATGTACTTTCTTCATCAGATTCAATAGTACTTGAAGTCAATTCGGTAAGTTTAATTAAAAATACTATTACAAAAAATAACAAGAGTATTACTTTACTTGCTGTTAAATCTAATAATATTGTAAGTAAAGACCATATGAAGATCGAAGTAAGAGCTTTCTTTGTTAGTTATATGGGAATTGTATTTATTATGGCACTACTAATTATTATATTTACAAATGGTATTTTATCATCACGTGTATCCAAAAGTGTTATAACACCATTAGAATTACTAAGTTATGGTGCTGGCCAAATAGAAGAAGGTAATCTTGACTTTAAAATGAATTATGAAGGAAATGATGAATTTGCAAAAGTTTGTTCAGATTTTGATAAAATGCGGATTAGATTACAGGAATCTGTTCATATGCAGCTAAAATATGAAGAAAATAGAAAAGAGTTAGTAGCAGGAATATCACATGATCTACGTACGCCTTTAACAACAATTAAGGGATATATAAAAGGGTTAAAAGATGGAGTCGCTAATACACCTGAAAAACGTGAAAGATATCATGAAATTATATATAATAAAGCTTGTGATATGGATATGTTGGTAGATAAATTATTTCTATTTTCTAAGCTAGATACAGGAAAATTTCCATTTCATTTTGAAATAGTAAAGTGTACTCACTTTTTTGAAAGTTTTTTTCGTAACGTTGTAGACGAATTTAAAGGAAAAGGACTTAATTTATCTTATGAAAATAGTTGTGACAATAATATTTTCATTAGTATCGATATTGAAGAAATAAATAGAGTGCTAGTTAATATACTTGAAAATAGCGTAAGGTATAAAATAAAGGAATGTGGGAATGTGAATATTATAATAGATCAGAAAGAAGAGAATGTTATCTTAAAAATTAAGGATGATGGACCTGGGGTTTTAGAAGAAAATCTTAAACGTTTATTTGTTAGCTTTTATAGAGAGGACTCTGCTCGAACTAATCCAGGTGAAGGTAGTGGTCTTGGACTGTCTATATCTGAGTATATAGTAAGAGCACATGGCGGTACAATAGCGGCTGAAAATATGAATGGATTAGCAATTATTATAACTCTGCCAATAAGTAACTATGAAGGATTTATTATCGAAAGTTAGTGAATAATTTTGGATTAAATACAGTGATGGGGGAAGAGAAAATGAGAAAAATTTTAATTATTGAAGATGATAGGCTTATTGCAGAATTAGAGAGAGATTATTTGGAGATAAACGGATTTGAAACTGAAATTGCAGAGAATGGTGATGAAGGATTAGAACTTGCCTTAAATAAAGAATTTGATTTAATTCTTTTAGATTTAATGTTACCTATTAAAGATGGATTTCAACTTTGTAGAGAAATAAGAAACAACAAAGAAATACCTATTTTAATGGTTACAGCCAAAAAGGAATCAATAGATAAAATAAGAGGACTTGGACTTGGAGCAGATGATTACATAGTTAAGCCGTTTGACCCAAGCGAGCTAGTAGCTAGAGTAAACGCTCATCTTTCACGTTATTATAGATTAACATCAATAGATAAAAAGAATGAATCGTTAGAACTTGGAACCATAACATTTGGAAGATTGAAGATTTTAACAAAGGCTTGGCGAGTATATGTTGATGAAAAAGAAGTGAAATTTACAAATAAGGAATTTGAATTATTATTGTTTTTGGCAACTAATCCTAATATAGTATTTTCAAAAACAGCTCTATTAGATAGAATTTGGGGATTTGATTCATATGCAGATGGTGCGACGGTAACTGTTCATATCAATAGAATAAGAGAGAAGATTGAGGGAGAAAATAATAATATGAAGTTTATCGAAACTGTATGGGGAGCAGGTTATAGATTTAAAATATAATTTTTCTTGTAATTTGAGAATTTATTAGAACTAAATATAATTAGTATTTGAAAATTATATGCCAGATAGGACTTGATTAACAAGCTCTATTTTTTGTTTTAATAATTTTAAAATGAAATTTAGTTATAGGTTAAATCGATAACTGCCTAGAATAAACTTTTTACTAAAGTAAATACTAAACTAGATAGTAAGATTAATAAACTAAAACCATATATGTGTTTTAAATTTGAAGTAATGGAGGAATTGCAATGACAAATAAGCGTAAGGTAACTAAAAAGCAAATGGCTTCATTAGGATTGAAAAAAACTGAAAATGGAGATTATGATTATATAAATCCTAATGATAAAGATTCAAAATATAAACCAGTGAGAAGAGAGCCTAAATAAAAGGCTCTTTTTTTAATATTTATTATATTAAATTAAAAAAAATAAAAAATATTTGTTTGTTTTGTCAGATTTTAAATTGGACTAGCGAACTATATTATATAAAACAAAATTACTTTTACAAAAGTTTAAAAAAGTATTTATCCAAGCCATGGTTAATAATAAATACATTGGTGAAAAAGTATCTAGATACGGTTAAAAATAATTATTAGGAGGGATTTGATACTTGGAAGAGAAATTATTTAAAAAGTTAGATGACCTAAATATCAGAGAGACTGGTTTATTATTAGAAAAAGATATTAATCTATCATTAGATGATCTAACTATAAAAAGGATTGAAAAATCCATAAGAAAAAAAACTGGTTATTATAATGAAAATAGTATATTTAAACAAAAGATAAATAATATTTTTGGAGGAATTATTATGAAAAAGAAAATAGCTTTATTATTAGCAGTTATTGGGGTTTCAAGTTTAGGAGGAGGCGTATATGCACATGCTAAGACTACTCCGGTAGCATATGTTAGTTTAGATATTAATCCAAGTGTAGAATTAGGAGTAAATACTTTTAATGAGGTAGTTTCGGCTGAAGCTTATAATGAAGATGGCGAGAAAGTCCTAGAAGGAACTAACTTAGTAAGCACTGATGTTGATGATGCAGTAAGTACTGTAGTTTCAAATGCGATTTCTAATGGATATATAAAAGAAGATGATGCAGCTACAACTGATACATTAGCTGATACAACTACATCTGCAGCAGTCGAAATTACAATATCTACAGATAAGGATAATGTGGCAGCTAAATTGGAGGAAACATTAAAAGATGCAGTTGATAAAACATTAGAAGAAAATGATTCAGAGGCAACAGTTGAAACTGCTAATGTAGCTCTTGCAAGAAGAGATGAAGCAAGAGAACTTGGAATAACACCTGGGAAGTTAAATCTTATACAAAAACTACAAGCATTAGACCCAAATATAAAAGTTGAGGATTATAAAGATAGTTCTGTAAAAGAGATTCAAAAGAAAACTAAAGAATTGAGAAAAGAAAATAAGAGCGATGAAGTTACTACTGAAGAAGATACTAACTCAGATGTTAACGCAGAAACAAACACAAATGAAGATGTAGTTACTAAGGACAAAGTCAATAATGCTTCAAAAGCAAATGAGAATGCCAATAAAGAAGAAAAGAAAAATCCAGAAGTTAAGAAAGATGGCACTAAGAGTTCAAATGCTAAAAATGATGTAGCTAAATCTGAAAAACAAAATGGCAATGACAACGGGAATGAACAAAATAAGGGAAATAACAAGGATAAAAAATAAGAACATTAATAGAGTGATATAAGAAAGGAGTGGCTAGTATTGAATTCAGTATTAGCTGCTCTATTATTTTATATAAATTAAATTTAATATTTTAACTCAGATTTAAAATTTAGTTAATAATACTTAAGGGTCTAATACATAATGTATTTTTTGAAAAGAAAATACAATTATTTAGAAAAAATATGTAAATAATAAATAATATATTTTCTTGAAATTTTGTGTCAGATTTCGTTAGGGTATTACGAATTGAATAATATAGAGGAAATTTGAGGGAAAGAAGGTGCACTTTGATTTCAGATATAGAATTACTTAAGCTTTTGCATAATAAACCTGAGGAAGGCCTCAAAGTGATGATGGACAGCTATATGGCGCTTATTTATACTATTATATTCAATAAACTTTCTGGAACGTATTCAAAAGAAGATATTGAAGAATGTGTAAGTGATGTGTTTTTTCAAGTATTCCACTATAAGAATAGGATTGATTTGGAAAAAGGTTCAATAAAAGCATTTTTAGCAGTTATAGCAAAAAGAAAAGCAATAGATATGTATAGAAAAAATAAGAATAATAACCATATTCCTATAGAGGATTTACCAGAAGATTTATATAGTATTGTTGATGACGCAGCTAATTCGCTTCTATTGAAAGAGAGTAATTCGGTATTAATTAATGCAATAAAATCATTAGGAGAACCTGATAGTGAAATAGTTATAAGAAAATATTACTTATATCAAAGTTCCAAGGATATTTCTAGTGATTTGGGCATTAAAGTTAATACTATTGATAAAAAAGTATCAAGATGTATACAGAAATTAAAAAATGTGTTGGGAGGGATATTTTAATTGGATGATAAGTTATTTGAAGAACTAGAGAATCTAAGTATAGCTGATACGGATTTATTATTAGATGAGGGTATGAATTTATCGTTAGACACTCTTACTAGAAAACGTATAGAGAGAGCAGTAAAGAAAAAGGCGGGATATTATGCCGAAAGAAATACACTTTCAGGAAAAATAAATGATTATTTAGGGGGAATTTTTATGAAAAGAAAGATAGCATTAGTATTATCATTAGTGATAGTTTTTGGGTTAGGAGGAGGCGGATACGCATACGCAAAAACTCCAGTAGCATATGTAAGCGTAGATATCAATCCGAGCGTTGAATTAGGCGTAAATGCTTTTGATCAAGTAGTATCAGTTGAGGCTTATAATGAAGATGGCGAAAAAGTATTAGAAGGTACAGACCTAATAAGTACAAGCGTTGATGATGCAGTAAGTACAGTAATTACAAATGCAATTTCCGATGGATACATAAAAGAAGAGGATACAATTGTAACAGATGAATCTGATACAACTGCAACTACGTCTGCAGCTGTTGAAATTACGGTATCTACAGATAAGGAAGATGTGGCTGCTGAACTAGAGGAATCTTTAAAAGAAACGGCTGACGAAACTTTGGAGAATAATGATGTGAATGCTGAGGTTGAAACTGGTAATGTTGCACTTGCAAGAAGAGAAGAAGCAAGACAGCTTGGAATAACACCAGGAAAACTAAATCTTATACAAAAGCTTCAAGCATTAGATCCTGAAATAAAAGTTGAAGACTATAAATCTAGTTCCGTAAAAGATATTCAAAAGAAAACTAAAGAACTAAGAAAAATGAAGACAAGCAATGAAACAACTACTGATAGTAATTCAACTACAACAACTGACACTAGTACAGATGCAAATGATACAACTACTAACACTGATGTGACAGTTGATGAAAATACTGAACAAGAAGAAACTGTATCTAAATCATCAGTAGACTCAGCTACAATTGTAGCGCCAGGAAAGAAAAAGGCTTCTTCTAGCGAGAAAACAAACAACGGCGCAATTAAAAAAGAAGAGAATAGTACTACTGGTAGTGTTAAAAAAGAGGAAAATAGCAATAACGGCAGTGTTAAGAAAGAAGAAAACGCAGTAAAGAAAGAAGAAAAGTCTGCAACCGTATCTGAAAAAAAGAGCGATAGTTCACAAGGAAATGGGAATTCTTCTAAGTCAGAAAAAAGCGGGAATGGTAATTCGAATTCAGAAAGTAAAGGCAAAGGTAAGAATAACTAATTCAATTATTACTATTAAGTAAGAAAAGAATAAGAGTGTAAATTAAAAGATAGAGTGATTTATAAAGTGAATTGCTCTGTCTTTATTTATGTTTGGAGCACTTAATGATTATTTAGATATATTAAAATTTTTAAAATTGTTCTAAGTTAGTATTTACATAACATATACTAACTTAGAAGTGAATAAATACAATTGTAAGATAATCTTATGTTTATTTTACAATTGTATTTATTATTTATGATTAATTATATCAGGTTATGGAATAATTGTTAAAGGGGAGAGCTGTATGGGTAAAAAATATTTAATGTTTGTTGATGAGAGAGGTTTCTTGAGTAAGAACCTTAATGATAATATTACGATGATTGGGGTAATATTTGAATATGATTATTGTGTCAATGAAAAAAATAAAGAGTGTGAGTTAAGAACAAAGTTAAAAGAGTATAAAAAGGAGATTCTTAATGAGATCAACTGTAAATTATTCTTAGATGATATAGTTTATGATAAAAATGTCTATCAAAATATTGATATGGTCGAGAAAAAGAGATTTATTAATGATCTGCCAGCATTATTAAAAAACTTAAAGTTTACAATAATATCAAGTGCTGCGAAACAAGATATAAATAAAACAAATGATTTATATTCTTTAGTAACTAGACGGTTATTAAAAAAATTTTATTCATTTGTTGTAAGAAAAAATGGAGAATCAGGTGGAGTAATTATGGAAGCTAGAAATGAGAGATCTAGCTCCATAATGCAACAAAACTTCTTTAATGTATATTATGAAAGAAATATAAATTTAAGTATTCCGGTTAATATTAAAGATAAAATCAATACTTTTATAGTATGTGAAAAAAATAATAAAACTTATGGTACAGGTATTGAATTAAGTAATATGTTGAACAGCATTATTTATAGGGTATCAAATGGAGTTAGGGAAATAGATAGAAAATTAATATCATATAATGAATATGGTTATAAGGATAAGATATTTGATTCAATAAAACATAAATTATATAAGGATGCAGAGATCGGAATTCCAAGTGATCAGCTACAGAGCGTTCAATATAATAATATAGAAACTTTTAATAAAGAATTAGAAATTCTTAGGGATCAATTAGCAATTAAGGATACAAGCATTAGTGAAAAAGATAAAGAAATTAGTAATTTAACTAATGAGATTCAATTATTAAGTCAACAATTAGAAGAAGTTTTAATAAATAAAAAAAGTGAGAACATTATATCGAGAATTTTTTCGGAAATAGATGTTAAGATGAACAGAACAAATAAAATAAATACAGTTGTCAAAAATTAAATGAATGGTATAATTTATAGATTTTTAAAGTAATGAAATACTCTGGAGGTCATATTTGAGCTTCCGGAGTAATTTTGTTTTATATAATATAGGGTTAGTAATTTAAACTTTGAATACATTTATATTTAAATAATGAATAATTGGGAAAGATATAAAAAATAGTTCTTGATTTTGTGAGGTATTGTGTGAAGAAAACATTATACGAAAAAGGGGTAGCCGATTATTCAAAAAAATTTGAGGATTTTAAAATTAAATCAGTTGAAGATGAAGTGAATTTGGGAGTTACACTGTATGTACCAAAGTGTGAAATTAAAGGGATTTTACAAATTAGTCATGGTATGATGGAGCATAGAAAACGTTATATAGAATTTATGGACTACTTAGGGAATAATGGGTACATATGTGTGATACATGATCATATAGGCCATGGTGAAAGTGTTAAATCTAAAGATGATTATGGGTATTTTTATGAGAATGGTGATATAAATCTTGTTGAAGACTTGCACCAGATAACTTTGTACATGAAGAAGAGGTATGGAAATTATAATTTTTATCTTTTGGGATTTAGTATGGGGTCACTAATAGCAAGGGCATATTTAAAGAAATATGATTATGAGCTGGATGGGCTTATTATATGTGGGCCACCAGTTCGGAATAGTGCTATACCAATTATCAAAAAGTTATGTAAGATTATAGAAAAAATAAAGGGAGATCATTTCAGATCGCTGTTTACACATAAAATAATTAGAGGAATCGAAGATAATTGGCTAACTAATTCAGATGATGAAATAGAGAAATTTACTAATGATGAAGGCTGTGGATTTATCTTTACGATAAATGGATTTGATAACATTTGTACACTAATACTTAATGTATACAGTAAGAAAAATTGGATTAAAAAAAATTTAGATCTTCCTATATTAACAATTGCTGGAGAAGACGATATCGTAGTAATAAGTGAGAAAAAATTTTATGAATTAATAAAATTCTTAAATC
>Ga0209281_1000897_pt1 | contig 25145 bp, 28 predicted proteins | sample MedtruBG_FD_187514 | JGI IMG/M metagenome (GOLD analysis project Ga0209281, IMG submission 187514) | Root nodule microbial communities of legume samples collected from California, USA - Medicago truncatula BG (SPAdes) (version 2) | ecosystem: Host-associated > Plants > Roots > Nodule | place... | reverse complement strand
CACAAAGTATAAACATGAAAGGTACAGGATATGAATTTGACCCTCTTGTAATAGTTTTAGAAAAAGGTATAAAGACAAATTTGAACATAGATCTTAGTTCGTTTGATGATGCTGATGGTAATTATGTTATATTAAATGGTGACAATGATGATATAGTAACTAACTTCCAAGGTAAAAAGGGTAAAGTAAATGTTGATTTTAGCATAAAAAAAAGTGGAACATATTTAATCATTAAAAATAATCAAATCTTGGCTGGAATTGAAGTTTCTGACTCATTAAAAAATGTGAATTTAGAAGAAGTTCGTAAAAAGTTTATTAACGAATAAATAAAAGGTCGTTATTATATAAAATGTGATAACGGCTTATTACTGTGATTTTATAGTATGAAGGACAAAATAGTGAGTTTTACGAAATGTAACATTATAAAAAGAAAATTGACACAGAATATACATAATTTTTTTGTACTATAATCTTATACTTAGTTTGATAAAGTTGCTATGTGGAAATACTAACCAATGATGGACTGTTTATGTGAAGGAGGTTTTTATCATGAGAAATCTTACTAAAATAGCAGCAGTAATTTTAACGATATTTACATTAAATTCTATTTCTACCTACTCATCTGGAGAAAGCATTATAAATGGACAATTAGATAATGCAAGCCGTTTTGTAAAATTACTAAGAAATGCTAATTTGAATAATATTCGAAGCACGTTGAAAAATATTATAATTGTCCCAAGAAACAATGATGAGAAAAATATAATATCTCCAAATGAATTAGAACAATATATTTTAGATAATATTCATAATATAAAAGAAATTAAAATAGTTGAAGAACCTAAAATAATAGAAATAATAAAGCCAATACAAAAAACACCAGTAAAAAAAGATTTTCAGTTAGGAGAAATAAAGGAAAATAATAATCTTGTTGTAAATGACCCCGGATATAGGTATGAATGGGGGATAAGTTACACAGAAGCAGATAAAGCATGGTCTTTAATAAAACAAAAAAGAGAAATTAAAGTGGCAGTTTTAGATACGGGAGTAGATTATACACATCCAGATTTAAAAAATAGAGTATTGAGGAGTGGTGGATATAATTTTGTAGATAATAATTCTGAGATAATGGATGATAATGGTCATGGAACTCATGTATCAGGAATAATAGCCGCAAGCGCTAATAATAATGTCGGTATTTCAGGAATTACAGGGACTTTAGATGTAAAGATAATTCCAATTAAAGTACTTGATAGTAATGGTAATGGTGAAACGAATAATATAGTTAAGGGGATAAAATATGCTGCAGACAATGGAGCTGATGTAATTAATCTAAGTCTTGGAACAAATTCTAAAAGCAAGTCAATTGCTGATGCAATAACTTATGCAAAAAGCAAAGGAGTATTTGTAGTAGCTGCTGCTGGTAATGATGGAGAAAGCAGCGATAATGTTAGTCCGGCTAGTGATGGAGCATTTACAGTAGCAGCAATGGATTATAATTATAAAAAAGCTTATTTCTCTGATTATGGAAATTGTATAAAAGTTTCCGCGCCAGGTGTGCAAATATTAAGTACAGTTCCAGGAGGATACGAAGCATGGGATGGCACAAGTATGGCAGCACCAGTGGCATCTGGAATTGCAGCAATGATTAAAGCAGAAGACCCAAATTTAACTCCAAGTCAAGTAGAAAGTATCTTAGATAGTAGTGCAAAGGATATTATGTCTAAAGGTAAAGATCAACAATCTGGATATGGAATGATAGATGCTTTAAATGCAATTAAAAAAGTGAAACAACTAGAAAAATAAAATAACCCAATGTTAATAGAATACAGGCAAAAGCCTGTATTTTTGTATTTTATGGTTAACTTAAATAGAAATTACAAAGTATATTTTTGATTTCATTAGAAGAGAATATACCTTGAAATATTAAATAATCAAGGAGGAAATGAAAATGGAAGCAACTATGACCAGACGTATGGAATCACTAGTGCCTAATGGTAACCCAATGCAAGCGTGTATAGATGTATGCAGCAAATGTATACAAATATGCCAAGAATGTATGAATTTGTGTTTACAAGAAAGCGATGCTAGAGATAGGATGTATCTAATAAAATCACTTCAAGATTGTGCAGAAATTTGCTCAACAGCAAGTTGTTTTATATCAAGAGGCAGCGGACATATAAGAGAAATATGTACTGTTTGCGCTGCAGTTTGTGAAAGTTGTGCAAAGGAATGTGGCAAATTTAATGATGAACATTGCAAAACATGTTCCGAGATATGCAGTCAATGTGCAAGTGAATGTAGATATACAATGAATATGTAGAATTAAGGTGAGATTATGAATTGAAATCGCTACTAGATTAATGATGGCGATTTTTTATTTATATGAAAATATATTTTTTATAATATTATAATAGTTAACATAATTGAATATACAGAGTATTTAATAAGTAAAGTTAGAAATAATAAAGTATATATAAATTATAAGGAAGTGAACTTGAATGAGAACAATAACATGGGCATTAGTTGTTGCTGCTGCTATAAGATTGGGAATAATAGGCTTTTTTGGAGATGATTTTATAGGTATGGCTTTTGGTTCTGCACCTGTAGCAATGTCTTGGGTGGATAGAGTAATTTGTGGTATAGTTGGAGTTGCAGGAATATATGCAATTTATCTATTATTTAAGGGGCCGAATAATGAAGTAGCTTAATAGAATTAGATAAATATTTTAATATAAAAGACTCAAATATTATAAGTAATATAATATTTGAGTCTTTTATCAATATTGCATCTTTAATAAAATTCTATACTTATGAGTGTGATGTTAAGAAGAAAGGTTCAATTTGAATTAGATTTAAGGTTATATATTTTTGAGAAAGTTGACAGGAACATGAATTAATTCCTGTCTCTATTGGTACCTAATTAGCTCTAAGTGTACCTATTATAGTATTTATTGTTCTTTGTATTAATCCAAACCAAGTAATATCTCAATTACACAAAAAATTCATAAGTTTATGTTAAAATAACTAATATATAAGCATTATATGATATAAATAAAAATATATGGGGTGAATTATATGAGTAATATCTTGATAATAGAGGATGAGAAGAGTGTATCAGAAGTTTTAAAGGCATATCTAGAAAAAGACGGATATGTAGTTTATACAAGTGAAAATGGATTAGATGGAATTGAAATTTTCAGAAAAGAAAAAATAGATTTAGTAATTTTAGATTTAATGCTTCCGGATATCGAAGGTGAAGAAGTATGCAAAATTCTAAGAAGAATATCTGATGTATATATTTTTATGCTTACTGCTAAGAGTTCATTAAGTGATAAAATTGAAGGTCTAAATATTGGAGCAGATGAATACTTGACAAAACCTTTAAGTCCAAGGGAACTTACTGCACGTGTAAATGCCTTGTTTAGAAGAGTAGGTGGAAATAAAGAAAATATTATTTCACTTGATAAAGGCAAATTGACAATTGATATGGATAGGCGATTGGTTAAGTTGAATGGAGAAGAAATAAGTTTAACTCCAAATGAATTTGATATACTGTATGTTTTAGCTTCAAATAAAGGAAAAGCATTTACAAGGGAAGCAATTATTGAGAGAACTTTTGGGATTGATTTTGATGGTTTAGATAGAATTATAGATGTTCATATAAAGAATTTACGTAAGAAAATTGAAGAAGATAGTAGGTCGCCAAAGTATATACTTACTGTTACAAAAATTGGGTATAAGTTTGGTGATGATATATGAAGCAAAGTATTAGAAAGCGTTTAAGCTTAATTATAATATCTTGTTCTGTAGTCGCAGTACTTCTATCTGCTTTACTAGTAAATATAACTATAACTAACACATTTACTAAGTATATGGAAAACATACAAACTCAAAGAAATACTAGATTAGTAGAATATTTTCAACAAGTTTATAAAAGTGATGGTGGATGGCAGCCAACTTCTGGCGAAGAAATGATGCATGAAGCATATATGAGCAATTATTGTCTGACACTTTATGATGAAAATAAAAAAGTAGTTTGGGAAATGAATCATGAAGATATAAAATATAAAAATCACATCACAATAAACGGATCAGAAGAAACGGGAGTTTATACCTCTAATACTTTTGATATAAATGTAAATGATAAGACTGTAGGGTATATTTCGGTAGGTCAATATGCGCCTGTTATATTTTCACAAGAAGACATAAGTTTTAAGACTCAGATTAATAAGAGTATTGTATTTAGTGGAGTATTAACATTATTGATAGTGGCTGTCATAAGTTTAATTTTATCAAAACAATTTTCAGAGCCTATAAAAGAGGTTGCAAAGACTTCTGTCAGTTTGTCAAGAGGAAATTATGATTCGAAATCAAATATAAAAAGTAATATTGAAGAAATTAGAAATTTAACTGAAAGTATAAATTCATTAGGGGATAAGTTAAATAGTCAAGATTTACTACGAAAAAGACTTATTTCAGATATATCTCATGAAATAAGAACTCCACTTAATGTACTTCAAAACAATTTAGAAGCAATGATAGACGGGATAATGCCAATAACAACTGAAAAACTAAATAATTTAAATGATGAAGTAATAAGATTTGGAAAGCTTTTAAACAATCTGAATGCATTAAAGGAAATTGAATCTAATGAAATTGTACTTAAATTAGGGATAGTTAATATAAGAGAACTTCTTTCTATTGTAATTAGTGATTTTTCCATTGCAGCTAGTGAGAAAAACATAAATTTAATAATAAATGAAGAAGATAAAGATTACATAGTGTTAGGGGATTATGATAAATTAAAACAAGTATTTATAAACCTTATATCAAATGGAATTAAATTTACTAATATTAATGGAACTGTATGGATTAATATTAGTAGTGAAACGGATAAGGTTATTATTGAAATTAAAGATAATGGAATTGGAATTAAAAAAGAAGATTTACCTTATGTTTTTGAACGAATGTACCGAGGAGATAAAAGCAGACATAAAATTGAAGGTAGTGGAATTGGGCTCACTTTGGTAAAGAAAATATTAACATTGCATTCAGCAACTATCGATGTAGAGAGTAAAGAGAATAAAGGAACTATATTTACTGTATGCATGAGTAAAGAGAATTAGATTAAATAGGATTAACTAATTAAAATTTTTTAGATTTCATAAATATCTTCATCTAATCTTCATATTATTTATTTAAAATGTAAATATAAAGATAAGTTGATTTGAAAAGTTATAGTGTAAGTTTTAAGCAAGAAAATATGATTTATCATAGATGCTTAATTACACAATCCAATAAAACATATGCTAATGATGGTACTTTGTTGTGGATTACCATTTATAGTTGTATCAATACTCCCCTTTATAAACCTTCAAGGGGGATTAAAAACAGTGATAGCTGGAATTACGCCTTTTATATGTCCTATAATGATGGTATTTATGATGGGGATGATGTTTAAAGGTAGTAAGAATGGAAGCTGCTGTAGTGGAAAGAAAGAGGTAAATGAAAATCAAAATAAAATAGAATAATAATTTGAAATAACTGTTTATATAAAAAGAATAAGATGTTACTATATAAATAATAGGATTTCTAAAAATATTAAGGGTATGCAGTATATAATTGCATACCCTTTAAATATTTAATTATTAAATTTCTATGTATTTAAACTTTTATAAATTTAAATAAGGACCACGAGCTTCCAATGCTTCCTATAAGAATTCCAACTAATATAAATTGCCATTGAAGAGTTTGTGTAATATAAGATGGTGACAATAAGTTTATCAAAATCAAATTTTCATTTATCTTTATAAAAACTATCTTATAAAGACTATATAATAAAACAGTAGAAGCAATTGCACCAATCAAGCCTATAACAGCTCCTTCAATGACAAACGGCCATTGTATAAACCAATCAGTTGCACCAACATACTTCATTATTCCAATTTCTTTACGTCTTGAAAAGATTGTTAGTTTAATGGTATTACTAATTAAAAATATTGAAGTAGCCATCATTAATATAAATAAAACAATGCTAATCCATTTTAGACTGTTAGAAATAGAGATTATTTTATTAGTAAATTCTTGATCATTACTAATTGACTCTATCCCAGGCATGTTTTCTATTGAACTTATTACTTGCTTAGATACTTCTGGTTTCTCTAATTTTACTATATATGAATTGGGTAACGGATTATTTGAAGAATCATAATTATTTAATAAGGAGCTATCATTTTCGGACACTTCTTTATTAAACTTATCTAAAGCTTCAGATTTATCTTCATACTCAACATCACTAATACCAGAAATACTACTTAACTTTTGATTTATAGTTTTCTGCTCTGTAATACTAATTCCATCTTTCAAAAATACTTGTATTTGTAATTGTGATTCAACATTCTTCATCCCAATCTGTATATTTTGCGATAATAAGATGAAAACACCCATTAAAAATAAAGTAGCAGTTACTGTAATGGCCGAAGCTAAACTAATAGTTTTATTTCTATTTAAACTTTTGAATGCATCAATAATATAATATTTAAACGTATTAATTTTCATAATCGTAAGTCTCCCTAATTTTATCCTTAATTATAGTTCTGATTTCAACAGCAATTACTTGTTTTTTTATTGTATCAACAATGTCTCTAGCATGAGTAGCCATAAGAATTGTTGTACCATTTTTATTAACATCATACACTTTAGTAACATCTACAAATTTTATCATTAGTTCTCCTCCAATTAACAGGTACTAAGTTTTATGTATTTATATTCATTGTTAATTTAGTAAATTATTTTGGTAGTATTATAACTTATTTTTATGAAGAAATTGTGTGATTCTAACTAGTAATATATTCCTATTAGTGAATCTTCATAATTTCCACACAATTTTAGTGTATTATTGGAGTAACTTTACAAAAGAGGAACAAGTGTTACTCTAGAGAGAAGGAGCGAAACAAATGAAAAAAACATCAAGGACAGTTATGTTTGCAGTTGCATTAGCGTTAGTAACGCAAATATCAGTAGTTGCTGCACCAATATCTAATCAAACACAACAAAGTCAATTGGAGCAAAATAAAAATTCATTGAAAGAAGCGCAAGATAAAAGAGAAGAACTTGAATCGAGTATTGAAAATCTAGATAATCAAATTGAAGATTATATGATGAAAATCGAAGAAAATAAGAAGAGCATAACTTCTACAGAAAACGATATCGAAAGTACTGAAAAACAAATTACTCAAGTTGAAGAAGAAGTGAAAAATCAGCAAGATGTATTAGACCAAAGAGTGAGAGCCATGTATATAAATGGACAAACTAGTTATCTCAAAATTTTATTAGATTCAGAAAACTTTAGTGATTTAATAACAAGAGTTGAAGCAGTTAGAAAGATAATTGGTATTGATAAAAAAATAATAAGCGACTTGAATGATATGAAGTCAGTAGTGGAAAGTAAAAAGGAATCACTTGAAGTTAAGTATAATGATTTACTTGCATTAAAGAGTGAAAATGAAGATAAGCTAACAAATTTAAATACTAATATAGCTGATCAGAAGAAACTAATAGTTGAGGCTAAAGCTCAAGAAAGATTATATGCATCAAAGATAGATGAGTCTCAAGCTTTAGTAAATACCACGATGAAAGAAGTAAGTAAAATAAGAAGTGAAGCGCCAAGAGTTACTGCTTCAAGAGGAACAACATCTGCCTCTGCTTCTGGAAATAATGTAATAGCATATGCTTCAAATTTCTTGGGGACTCCTTATTTATGGGGAGGGACAAGTCCTTCTACAGGATTTGACTGCTCTGGATTTACACAGTATGTATATGCTCATTTTGGAATTAGTCTAGGAAGAACAACATATGATCAAATAAATGATGGATATGGAGTTTCAAAAGATGAACTTCAGGCAGGGGATTTGGTGTTCTTTGGCAAAGGTGGAAATCCGACTCATATGGGAATATATGTTGGTAATAATACATATATTCACTCACCAAGAACTGGTGATGTATTAAAAATTTCACCAATGACGAGATCAGATTATATTACTGCTAGAAGAGTAAAATAGTAAAATTAAAATGTATACTTCATAAATAATATATTAAAAATATCGCATTCATTGCGATATTTTTATTTTTATGAAAATATGATTAATTAAAAAAATCCCCACAAGATAAAAATAATTTAATATGAATAAAAAACTTCATAAAATCTACATAATTAAGTTGTAATATTAGAAGATGATGTAAGGATAATTTAACCTTAAAGATTATTCTTTTCCAAAGATTAAGTTAAATATTTGCTATATAGAAAAATTAATATAGTTATAAAATATGAATGTAAAGGGGCGTTAATAAATGAAAAGATTCAAAAGATTAACGACTGGTTTTGTTACAGCGATAACATTATTACCGGTAATTCCGGTAGCAGCACATGCAGAATGGAAACAAGATAATACTGGGTGGTGGTACTCAAAAGATAGTTCTTATGCTACTAGTTGGACCAATATTAATGGACAATGGTACTATTTTGATTCTAGTGGTTACATGAAAACAGGATGGATTAATGATAGCGGGAATTGGTATTATTTTAATGGAGATGGTACCATGGCTCATGATACAACAATTGATGGTTATTATTTAAATAGTAATGGAACTATTAATTTAAATCAAACATCTGTATCATCTGGTACATGGAGTTGTCACTAGATAATAAAATATAGTATAGGAATTGAAATCTTTAGAAATAAAAATCAGTAGATATTATCTCATAATTATATAAATTAAGTAACTCATAATATGTAGGTTTCTGATTTATACTACAAGGAGGTAAAAATGAAGATTAAGAAAGAAAAAATAAAAGTCTATGATATGACTTGTAGTTCATGTGAAAATAGAGTGGAAAGAACACTAAAGAAGCTAGCAGGGATAGTTAGTGCTAAAGCTAGCTATAGTAAAGAACAAGTTTTAGTTGAATATGATATTGAACTTTGTGATATCAATAAGATAAAAGAAAGTATTAAATCTTCGGGATATAGTGTTGAGAGTTCTAATAGTTATAAGATTATCGGAATATTAATTGTTGCGTTAGCAATTATATTTTTAGGAAGCACTACAGGTGGATTTGATATGAATGCAAAGCTTAATGGAGCTTCATATATTGTTTTGTTTGTAATAGGTATGCTTACTTCAATCCATTGTGTAGGCATGTGTGGAGGAATTATGATTTCACAAAGCATATCTAAGAAAGATACAAGTAAACTTCAAGTTGTGCGTCCAGCTATTTTATATAATGCTGGCAGAGTAACTGCTTATACAGTAATAGGAGGGCTAGTAGGGGCATTAGGTTCAGTGCTATCTTTATCATTAGCTGCAAAATCAGCTATGCAGATATTTGCAGGTGTATTTATGATTATTTTAGGATTAAATATGGCTGGAATTGGCATGTTTAAAAGAATTAATTTAAATATGCCATGGTCTACATGTTCAATAAACAATAGGCCAAAAACTCCATTTTTAGTTGGTATTTTAAATGGGTTAATGCCATGTGGACCACTACAAACAATGCAGCTATATGCACTAGGGACTGGAAATGCTGCTAAAGGTGCCTTATCCATGTTTTTATTTGCACTAGGAACAGTTCCATTAATGCTTACTTTTGGTGCATTATCAGGACTGTTAAGTAAAGGTTATACTAAAAAGATACTAAAGATGAGTGGATTTTTAGTAATAATTCTTGGAATTATTATGGGAAATAGGGGGCTTGCTCTGGCTGGTATAGGCGTACCAAGCTTTACTGATGTTAGTAATAACTCAGTTGCAAGTTTTTCATCTGAAGCTGATATGGGGAAAGCTATCTTGAAAGATGGAATTCAAGAAATAACTATGACGGTAGATGGAAGTGGATTTACGCCAAATCGATTCTATGTCAAAAAGAATGTACCAGTAAAGTGGATAATAAAAGGTGATGCAATAAATCCATGTAATAATGCAATTGCCATTCCAGCTTTAAACAAGGAACAGACCATAAAATCTGGAGAAAATATAATAGAGTTTACTCCAGGTGATGAAGATCTAAACTTTAGCTGCTGGATGGGAATGATTAAGGGGTCAATCAAAGTGACAGAGGATTTAGGAATAGTGGATACGTCGGACTCGGATGAAGAATTACAAGATGAACGACCACCTAGTATTTATGGTGATGATTTAAGTCAGGTGGCTACTGATAGATTAATTAAAAAGACTATTGTTTCAGATAATATTCAGACTATTAATGTAAGAGGGATTGGTTATGAACTTGAACCGCTTATTATAGTTGCAAATAAAAATATGAATACTAAGGTATCGCTAGATTTAAGGGCCTTTGACAATTATGATGATAAATTTCAAATAATAAATAGTGGTACTAAGGAAAGTATTGCGTCAGTAAATGGTTTAAAAGGCATAGTCACCATTGAGGCAAAGCTTAATAAAATAGGTAAATTTGCAATAGTAAATTCAACTAATGTATTAACAGTCATCCAAGTAGTAGATGACATAAATACTATGGATTTAGAAAAAGTTAGGGAACAGTATTTTAGCAAATAATGATCTGGATGTTTAAAATAAATAATATTGTAAGGCTATAGATATAAATTATTGTAGGAGTTAACCTTAGAAAAAGTTTTCTACATATTATCTACATAATTTATGTTTATAGTATAGTAAGAAATGTAAATATCAGGAGGAATTTAGATGGGAAAAAGTGATCTAGTAAACAAGCAAAAAGCTTCGGAAAAAAGGGTGATTAATAATCACAAAAAGTTACTTATTATAGGGATAGTTTTACTTAGTATATTTGCTATGGTAGGATGTTCATCTTCAAGCAAGGAAAGTGCAGCAAACACTAATAATGAAGCTAGTAGCAGCGGTAATTCAAGCAAGAGCAGTGACTCAAGTAGTAGTAATAAGGAAAGCAAGAGCACAGATAGTAAAGCAACTACAGCTGATATTGTACCAGGAATAGAAATCAATAAAGCAGACATTTCTTCCACAGCAAAATTCTATCCATACGAAGCTAATGGTATCAAAATGGAAATTTTAGCATTAAAGGCTAAAGACGGGACAATAAGAACTGCATTAAATACTTGTCAGGTGTGTTATTCTTCAGGAAAAGGATATTATGTACAAGAAGGTGATGAATTAGTATGCCAAAACTGTGGTAACAGATTTGCATCAAATATGGTAGGAAAGAGTAAAGGTGGATGTAATCCTGTGCCTATATCAGATACAAGCAAAGTTGATGATGGTAATAAAATAACAATTGATAAAAATTATTTAGATAAAAATAAAGCTTATTTCAGTAATTGGAAAGTTAGTTAAATATAAAACACAATAACAAAAAGATATGGGTACATTAGCTCCCATATCTTTTTGTGTTTTCATTTCTAATTTTTATAAGTCATGCCGTTTGGAGTTTTTTTTACAGGAATTATGGCAATTACTATAATGAAAATCATTTTATTATAAATAAAACTTGGTTTAGGTATTGAATGGAGATTTTGGTATCTGTACCTTTACTATGTTGAAATGGTATAATATAAAATTAGATAAGCTAATATTTTAAAAAGCATGTTAATTTTAGAATATTACATGCATGCAATACTATACTAATAAGAGTATTTTGCGCTATTCGAAAGATAAGAAATAAAATGAAAAAGAGGTTGATTTAAAATGGGAAAATTAAGAGTTATAGGTATAGGGCCTGGGAGCATTGAGAATATGAGTCTAAGAGCTTTAAAGGCAATTGAAGATAGTGATGTTATTGTTGGATACAATAAATATATAGATATGATAAAAGATCTAGTTAAAGATAAAGAATTATATTCAACAGGGATGAAAGGTGAAGAAGCTAGATGTAAAGAAGCATTAGTTTTATGTAAAGATAAGAATGTTGCATTAATAAGTACTGGTGATGCAGGTATTTATGGAATGGCTGGATTAATACTTGAGCTTAAGAAAGATGAAGAAGTTGAAATAATTCCAGGCATAACAGCAAGCAGTGCAGCTGGATCTATCGTTGGAGCTCCACTAATGCATGATAACTGCAATATTAGTTTAAGTGATCTTATGACACCTTATGAAGATATAAAAAAGAGAGTAAGGCTCGCAGCGGAAGGGGACTTTGTTATATCACTATATAATCCTAAGAGTAAAGGAAGACCGGATTACCTAAAAGAATGTATTGATATAATAAAGGAGTTTAGAAAGGACTCAACACCAGTAGCTGTAGTAAGGCACGCTCTTAGGGATGGGCAAAGTTATAATTTATTTACTATTGGTGATTTTGATGCTGAAATTGCTGATATGATGTCAATTGTAATAGTGGGAAATTCAAAGAGTTACTATAAAGACGACAAGTTTATAACACCAAGAGGATATGAAAATAAGAGGTAGATATGATTGGATTTATTTTAGGAACTTCTGAAGGAAGAAAAATATTATCATCAATTAGTAAATATACTAACGATATTGCCGTATCTACAGCAACAAGCTACGGTGGAGAGCTTCTTAAGGAGTTTAACATAAAGGTTTTGAATACTAAACCTTTAAACAGAGAAGAAATGTTAAATTGGATTAAATTAAATGAGATTCATGTGTTAATTGATGCTTCACATCCTTATGCACAGGAAGTTACCAAAACTGCTTTAGAGTGCACAGAGGAGCTTAAAATTAAGTATATAAGATATGAACGAAAGGGAGCGTTAGAAAATAATCAAGGTGAAGAGATTATAAGAACTAAAAACTATGATGAAGCTATTGATATAATAAAAAGTATAGAGGGGAATATTTTAAATACGACTGGTGGAAATAATGTTTCTAAGTTTTTAGATTTAAATTTAAAATATAGAGTGATACATAGAATTTTACCAATGCCTAAAGTGTTAAACAAAATAGTTGAAGCAGGAGTTAGTATTAAGGATATTATAGCTCTTCAAGGACCAATATCTTATGAACTTGAAAAAGCTTTTATAAATCAATATTCCGTTAAAGGAATTTTAACAAAAGACAGTGGTGAAGAAGGTGGAGTTTTAGAAAAACTTAAGGCTGTTCGTGAGAGTGAGATTAAATTAATTGTCATAGAAAAACCAAAATTTAAGTATGATTTGGAATTTAATGATGTGGATAAATTATTGCAGTATTTAGTAAAAGAATATAAATTAAAGCAACTTTCTTAGGTTGCTTTTTTGATTAAGACAGTTAAGAAAAGATAATTTTATAGAAAAATATTTTTGAATAGTATTTACTTTTAAATGAGGATAAATTTTTGTATCAGATCATGTGTGAATAGATGAAATTTAAATTTAATCAGATATAATAACATTATTAAGAATGATTTCAGTTGTTTATGATAATTTAAATGTGATAAAAAAGTTGGGGGTTAAAATGAGTTATAAAATTGAAAGAACTACAACAGAAAACAGTGATTTTAAGATATTGGAACAAAAACTTGATGATGAATTATATCAAATATACGGAGAAATGCAAAATAATTATTCTTCACATAATACAGTAAGTGATTTACAAACAATCATAGTGTATAAGGATAATAATCTCGTGGCTTGTGGTTGTTTAAAAATTCTTGATACTGATTTAGCAGAAGTGAAGAGAATATTTGTATGCCAAAATAATAGAGGAAAAGGTATATCAGAAATTATAGTAAATGAAATTGAAAAGTTAGCTGTTGAAAGTAAAATTAAAACACTTATTTTACAAACAGGAAGTAAGCAGAATGCGGCTATAAATTTATATAAGAAAATGGGGTACACATTAATAGAGAACTATGGGCCTTATGTTTATGACAATAATAGTGTTTGTATGAAAAAAACTTTAGTTTAATAATTTAAAAAATATGTTTTTGATAATTAAAGGAATATAGAAGCTTTTTCTGTAGATAATAATGAGAGGCTTATTTTGAGTATAAAAGAATATTGTATTCATGAAAAGAAGTATTTAGAATCGATAATTGATTTTATGGGAAAATTATTATTGATTAAATAATATTAATGAAATATAATCAAAATAAAGAAAATAATTCTTTATTGAAGGGAGTTAAAAGTAATGAGCGTTAAAGAGAAAGTATTAGAAGTTATGAGAGAGGCTGGGAAACCAGTAAGTGCAGGAGAAGTTGAAAAATTATCAGGTTTGGATCGTAAAGAAATTGATAATGCATTTAAAGAATTAAAAAAGGAAAGTGCAATTGTATCACCAGTTCGTTGTAAGTGGGAACCAGCAAAGTAATAAAAATAATACATATGTTGTTATAATATAAAAAAGGACACTCTTTTGCGAATGCTGCTAGAGGATGCGGAGATGGATTTCTAATAAATAGAAGTTTTATCATAGTATTTTAAGTGCATCATCTTGTAATCGGGTATCCTTTTTTCGTATTTTCGTATATAGATAAACCAACTATAACTTAAACTTATGTGGTAACTTACCGAAATCATAAACATTTTTATTCCGAAAACTATAAAAATATCGCTGAAGGCTCTAAGTTGAAGGTTGCACCACTTCAGCATGCTCCAACCTTCGGTGTGACAAGCTAAAGTGGAACAACCTTCAACTAAGAACCTTTGATAGCTCATTTTTAAATGTTTTCTTCACAAAAATGTTTATGATTTCTAGTGAAGATATCAGAACAAGGTTTTAGCAACTTTGTAAATGTGTTTATCTCATAGATCAAATATTTAATTTTTATAGCTATAGTAAATCTTAAACAATTAACAATATCTAAAATGAATTGAAAAGAAGATATTTGTATAAATGGAGGTAAATAATGTTATAAATATTACACAAAAATAATAAAAGTTTAATAAAAATATGTATTTGAAATTTAGTTATACATTATATAATTAATTATAATAGATATGAATTATACGTAAATTATATTAAATGAAGGAGTTCTGAGATGAACGCAAGAAAAAGAAAAAAGGGTTTAAGAAAAAATATTAAGAATATGATAATATTGATTATTGTTGGAGTTATTGGCTTTCAAATTTATAATTTATTCTATATTGAAAAATATAAAAATATTAACTTGAAAGATTTAAATACAAAAATCTATATAGAAGAAGCGGATAATGTTAGTAAAAATAAACTTCAAATTAATTGGAAGTACATGGCTGCAATTGATGGTGTCAGATATAAAAATGATTTCTCTCAAGTTACTGAAAATAGTGTTAGAGAGTTAGCAAATATGTTTGTAAAAAAAAATAGTACAAGCGTTAAAGTTAAGAATAGTGATTACAAGCTTGTAGATCTAGATACAGTATTGGATGAATTATCTTTTGATAAAGAGCAAATAGAAAAAGTTTATGATTACATAGATAATCTAAAATATACAGGATACCAAAAGAATAATTTAAAGGATGAATTTAAATTAGAATTTATTAATAGAATGTATCCTCAAGCAACTGAAATATATAATAAATATGGAGTTCTTCCATCTATAACTATTTCCCAGGCAATATTAGAAAGTGGGTGGGGGAAATCGGAGCTAAGTACTAAGGCAAACAATTTATTTGGAATAAAAGCAGATAATAGCTGGGGTGGGAAAAAAATCAAAATGAATACTTCAGAATATTATAGTAAAAAAATTGAAGATTATTTTAGAGTATATAATAGTACTGAGGATTCAATAAAAGATTATGGAGAATTTCTAAAAAATAATAAAAGATATAAACAGAATGGAGTTTTCAACACAACCCATTACTTAGAGCAAGCTAGAGCAATAGAAAAAGCCGGATATAGTACTGTTGAGAATGATAAAGGTGAGCAAATATACTCAAAGTTATTAATAGACTTAATTCAGGAACAAAATCTTCAGCTTTTAGACTATGAGTGCGAGATGAGTTATTTTAAGGATAATAAATAATTTTTTATAGGCATTACTTAGGGATTTATGTTATATTTAACAAAGAAAAGATAGGAATTACACGGGGGATATAAAATGAATACTAATATTAAGCAATTAAGTGATATTATTAATGGAATAAGAGATGTAAATGAGGAAATATTAATACAAGCCGATATGAGAATGACATCACTTGCAAAACCGTTAAAGAGTCTAGGAAAACTAGAAGAAATAGCCATAAAGCTTTCTGGAATTACAGGGAAGATAAAGAATAATATAAATAAAAGAATGGTAATTATAATGTGTTCGGATAATGGAGTAGTTGAAGAAGGTGTCGCATCAGCCCCTCAATCAGTAACTTTGTCTCAAACAATAAATTTTACAAAAGGATTAACTGGTGTGGCAGTACTTGCAAAGGCAAATAAGACTGAACTTATGGTTGTAGATGTGGGAATAAATTATGACTTTAATCATCAAAATGTAATTAATAAAAAGATAAGAAAGTCTACTAACAATATAGCCAAAGAATCTGCTATGAGTTATGATGAGGCAGTAAGAGCTATACTTATAGGAATTGAATGTGTTAAAAATGCAAAGGAATTGGGGTATGAAATTCTCGGAGTTGGAGAAATGGGTATAGGCAATACTTCAACTAGCAGCGCAGTATTATCAGCACTAACAGATATAAAAGTTGAAGATGTTGTAGGAAGAGGTGCGGGTATTACTGATGAGGCTTTTGAGAAAAAGAAAAAAGTTGTAAGCCAGGCAATTGAGGTGAATAAACCTAATAAAAGTGATCCGATAGATGTAGTTTCTAAAGTTGGAGGTTTCGATATTGCTGCTATGGCAGGCGTGTTTATAGGAGCTGCTTATTATAAAGTTCCGGTTGTTATAGATGGATTTATATCAGCTGTGGCAGCCCTTATAGCTTTTAGACTAAGTTCAAAAACAAAGGACTATATGTTTACTTCTCATGATTCAAAGGAAGTAGGATTTAAAGTGGCAATTAACGAATTAAGTTTAAGCCCAATACTAAATTTAGACATGGGTCTTGGTGAGGGGAGCGGGTGCCCGCTGGCATTTTCAATAGTAGATTCGGCATGTGCGGTTATGAATAACATGGCAACCTTTGAGGAAGCAGAGATTAATGATAGCTATTTAGATGAACTTAAAATGTTGGATAATATCTAGTATATTTACTAAAATAATTATAGGCTTTTAGTTTGAAAAATAGTAAGTTAGGTAATTTATAAATATGTTATTTACATATCAGTTCAGAGATTTGAATAACAGCACTTATGATGTAGTAATTGTGTAAAGATGCAGAAGGAGGAAATTTTATGGAGATAGGACTAATTCATATTTATTGCGGAGATGGAAAAGGAAAAACTACAGCTGCTATGGGGCTTGGTATTAGAGCAGCAGGCAGAGATAAAAAAGTTTTATTAACCCAATTTTTAAAAGATTATGATACAGGGGAATTAGTATCAATAGAGAAACTTGGAGAGAATTTCTGTGTTCTGAAAGGCGAACCGGTAAGAAAGTTCTTTAAATTTATGAGTGAAGATGAACAAATTCGTACTAAAAATGAACATGAAAAAAGGTTTAAAGAAGTGACTCAAAAGTCTATAGAGGAAAATTATGATTTATTAATATTGGATGAAATAATAGCTTCAACTAATTTAGAACTGATATCTCTAGATAAGGTAGTTGAATTTTTGAAAAGTAAACCTAAAGGATTAGAAGTTGTATTAACAGGAAGAAATCCGAATGAAAAATTAATTGAACTTGCTGATTATGTTTCTGAAATCAAGGCAATAAAGCATCCATATGAAAAAGGAATAACTTCAAGAGTTGGAATAGAGAAATAGAGATTTACTAAGTTATATGATTATATTTACATAAAATGATAACAATTATATAAATATAGTTAATTAAAATTTGTTGGATTGGAATTTTAGAAATGAGATATTTGATAATTGGAGGGGCTAAGAGTGGTAAATCAGAAATAGGAGAGAAAATAGCCCTATCTTTGAATAAGAATAAAGCAATATATATCGCCACCATGAAACCTTATGATAAAGAAGATCAAGAGAGAATAAAAAAACATGTAGAAAATAGAATAGGCCTTAATTTTGTTACTCTAGAAAAGCAAAGGAATTTACATGAAATAATTAACGAAATTAAACCTGATGATACTGTATTAATAGACAGTATCACTTCTCTTTTGACTAATGAAATGTTTACTGAAAGTAAAATTATTAAAAAACCATCAATAAATATATTGATAGGATTAAATCAAATAATGAATAAAGTAAAAAATATAGTTATTGTTAGTGACTATATATTTAATGATGCAATAGAATATGATGAAATTACTGAAAGTTTTAAAAAGGAGTTAGCCACTATAAATATAGAATTGGCAAGTCTTTGTGACAATGTTATAGAATGTAGTTTCGGAAATATAAGATACCATAAGTGTAAGGAGAAAATTATATAAAATGAGGAAATTTTATAAGGGATTTATTATGGCATTAAGTATGTTTACTGTACTTCCAACACCGTATGTTGAATGGGATGATGAAGGTGTAAAAAATATGATGAAGTTTTATCCTGTAGTAGGGCTAATAGTTGGAGCTATATGGAGCGCTGCATATTACTTAATGAACATTTTTAATGTTTCAATTATCTTAAAAAGCATATTTGTGATGATTGTACCATTTATTATAACAGGAATGCTGCATTTAGATGGATTTATGGATGTTTGTGATGCTATTCTTTCTAGGAGAGATAGGGAAGAAAAACTTAGGATTTTAAAAGATTCGACAACTGGGGCATTTGCTGTAATATCATTAGTAATGCTATTTTTTTTGCAATTTGGAGGCATTTACTCTATTTTTGAAAAGAATGTACAATTTTATGTATTAATATTGATTCCAATAGTTAGTAGAAGCGGCGTAGCATTTTTCCTTTTAAGCAGAGTGACCATAAAAGAAAGTACTCTGGGAACATACTTTAAGAAAGGAACTAATAAAATAGATAGAATTATTATGTTGATTTCAGTGCTCATAATGTTTGTAATATCATTCTTTGTTCTTAATCTTTATGGAATATTAATGATTGCATTAATAATAATTGGAATTACATGGGCAGTAGAAAAGTGTAGAAAGGAATTTGGAGGTATATCAGGCGATGTTGCTGGATTTGCCTTAGTTGTTGGTGAAGTTATAGGAATATTAACTTTGGGAATAGTATTATAATCTTTGAGGTGGTACATAATGAATTTAATTTTTGGTGGAGCCTATAATGGAAAACTTAAGTTTGTGAAAGACAAATATAATATAGGTGATGAAGATATATATTTTTGTAAGGATCATAATCTTGAATACCATAAAAAAGTTATATGTGGGCTGCATATATTTACAAAAGAATGTATTTTAAAGAATCTTGACTCCTTAGAAATTTTAAAGAACAATATTAATGTATTAAAGGACAAGATAATTATTTGTGATGAAATAACATCAGGAATTGTACCTATCGAAAAAATAGATAGGTCATGGAGAGAAGAAACAGGGCGTGCATTACAATTTTTAGCCAGCAATTCTTGTTGCGTATATAGAATCTTTTTTGGACTTGTAGAAGAGTTAAAAAAAGAAAATAAATGATAAAGGAAGTAGGGATAGTGATAGTTCATCACTAAAATAGTATATGAAAGAGATTAAATTATTTTTAATTAGACACGGAAAAACATATTGTAACGAAAAGCAACTATATTGCGGGAAAAGCGATGTTGATCTAAGTGAAAATGGGATTATTGAATTAAGAGAAAATTTGAATGAAACTGAATACCAGAGCTGTGACTATTATTTTACAAGTGGAGCTAAAAGGACAAATCAAACTTTAGAAATTCTTTGTCCAAATGTTAAATATGATATTTGGGAAAATTTCTTTGAATACAATTTTGGAGAGTTTGAATTAAAAGGCTATGATGATTTGAAACTATTAAAGGAATATACTACTTGGATAGATGATGAAGAAGGATATATAAAGTGTCCAAATGGGGAAAGCAAAACTGAATTTAGAAATAGAATCAAAGAAGCTTTCATAAATTTAATTCAATATTTATCTAGTGAAAATATAAAAGCAGCATTTGGAGTAATTCATGGTGGAAGTATAGGAATGATACTAGAAATGTTATATGATAATAGTAAGAAATTTTATGAATGGCAGCCTAAAAATGGCTCAGGATATGAATTAATAATAAATATAGATGAAAATAATGAATTTACAATAGATAAAGTAATTCAAAAAGGAGGATTCCATGATTGAATTAACAATAGGATTTCTTTTAGATTTAATAATTGGGGATCCTAACAATCCATATCATCCAGTTAGGGGAATAGGATATCTGGCTAAAAGATTTGAAATAATATTTAGGAGACTTTTCAAGAAATATTTAAAAGCAGCAGGATTCATAACTTGGATATTAACAATAGCCGTAACATTTATAATAACCCTTGAGATTGTAAATACATGTAAAAATATCAACCTTTATTTTGGAATTATGATAGAGGGAGTATTAATATATTTCTGTCTAGCATCCAAAGGTTTAGTGGTAGAAGGATATAAGGTAATTACATTCTTATTAAAAGACGATATAGATGGCGCAAGAAAACATCTATCATTTATTGTAGGACGTGATACCGCAAGTCTTAATAAAGAAGGTATAATCAAGGCTGTTGTAGAAACTATTGCGGAAAATATGGCAGATGGAATTATTGCACCTTTATTTTATGCTGCAATTTTTGGAGCTCCGTTAGCTTTTGCGTATAAAGCAGTAAATACATTAGATTCAATGTTTGGATATAAGAATGATAAATATATGGATTTTGGATTTTTTTCAGCTAAATTAGATGATATTTTTAATTATTTACCAGCTAGAATAACAGGGATGCTAATTGTGATTTCAGCTAAAGTATTAGGATATGATTATAAAAATAGTTTTAAAATATATAAGAGAGATAGATATAATCATACAAGCCCTAATAGCGCTCATCCTGAAGCAGCAATAGCCGGGGCATTAGGGGTAGAGCTTGGAGGCGCAAATTATTATTTTGGAAAATTAGTAGAAAAGCCTACAATAGGAGATAAGCTTAAAGAAATAGAAATTAATGATGTTTATAAAACGGCGAAGGTTCTTTATTCATCAGCTATTATTGGATTTTTGATTGCAATATTTTTTAGAACGATAGTATTAATGTATATTTAAACATTATATAATAGACAATGGGGGATACTTATGGCAAGTTTTGGACATGGTGGAAATGCAAAAGTAATAAGCAGAGAAAATGAACTTCAATATGAAAAAATAATAGATTTTTCAGCTAACATAAATCCTTTAGGTGCACCAACTAGTGTGAAAAAGGCTATTATTGATGGTTTAGACGAAATTGAAAAGTATCCTGATATAACTTATTTTGAACTTAAAAATTCTATAGGGGAATATGAAAATATAGATAAAGATAATATTATATTAGGAAATGGTGCTGCAGAGGTTTTATTTAATATAATCAAAGGGATTAATCCAAGAAAGTCATTGATTTTAGCTCCAACTTTTTCTGAATATGAGGAAGCTGTACGAGCAGTAAATGGAAATATTATTTACTATGAATTAGAAGAAGAAAATAATTTTTATATACAAGAAAACATTTTAGAATATATAGATGAAAAGATAGATTTAATGTTTATATGTAATCCGAATAATCCAACAGGCATTATAACATCAAAAGATTTAATGGAAAGGATCTTAATACAGGCGCAAAAAAATAATGTTATACTATTAATAGATGAATCCTTTTTAGATTTTATGGAGGAAGATTCATCAATGATTTCGTACATAAATAAATATGAAAATTTAGTCATAATAAAATCTCTTACTAAATTTTTTGCACTTCCTGGAATAAGGATTGGATATGCAATATGTAACAGCTTATTGAAGGAAAAGGTCGAAAGGGTCTCTCCTGCTTGGAATATTAATATTTTGGCTGAAATAGCTACAAAAGTTGCAGTTAAAGATAATAATTATATTATGGAATCTATAAAATTTATGAAAAATGAAAAGAAATATTTATTTAATGAATTAAGTCAAATAAAGGAACTAAAAGTATTTAAACCAAGTGTTAACTTCATATTATTGAAAAATCTAAGAGATATGGATTTGAAAAATGAATTATTAAAGAATAATATATTAATTAGAAGTTGTCATAATTACAAAGGATTAAATAATAACTTCTATAGAGTTGCAGTAAGAACTCATGCGGAAAATGTTATGCTAATACAGGGTTTAAAGAATATATTTGAAGCATATGTAAATAAAGAGTAATATTATATCATGTGGGGAATTCATGGCAGAATTTAAATTAAAATAATATTTAAAAATGAGGTAAGCAATATGAATAAAGAGAAAGTTGTAATATCTTTTAGTGGAGGTAAAGATAGTATATTATCTTTATATAGAATGATTAAGAATGGCTATGAAGTAATTGAACTATTAGTTACATTTGATAATCAAAATGATTCGTGCTTTCATAAAATACCCAAGGATATTTTAGAGAAAGTTTCAAAAGAGTTAGAAATCCCACTTACAGTAATAGATTGCAGTGGTGATAAGAATTATGAAGAAGAATTTGAAAAAGCATTAAGAACTTCAAAAGATAAAGGCGCAGAGGTTTGTGTGTTTGGAGATATTGATATAGAAGCACATAAAAAATGGTGTTTAGACAGGTGTAATGCGGCAGAAATTAAAGGCGTATTTCCTTTGTGGCAAGAAAATAGAGAAAGTTTAACAAATGAATTTATAGATTATGGTTTTAGAGCTGTGATTAAAAAAGTAAAGTTAAATGCCTTAGGAACAGAATTTCTTGGGAAAGAACTAACCAAAGAAGTTGTCAATGAAATAAAAAACTTAGGATGCGATCCAAGTGGAGAGAATGGAGAATATCACACATTAGTGTTTGATGGGCCAATATTTAAACATGGTATCAAATTCAATAAAGTTAATAAAGAAATAGTTGAAGACTTTGGATATTTAACAATAGAGATTTAAAGACTAGGAAACAATCAGCCTCGATAATTTAGAATTTGATTTTCACAAGTAAACATTGGAGACCAAAATTTGAATATTGACAATTGAGTATTAGAAATGAATTTGAGAGGGGTAAATAAATGGATAAAAAAAGTATAATGTTTTTAGGTACAGCGTCTTCTGTTGGAAAAAGTACTTTAGTTACAGCCTTATGTAGATATTTGAAAAATCAAGGTTTAGATGTAGCTCCTTTTAAGGCGCTAAATATTTCATTGAATTCCTATGTAACGAAAGATGGATTGGAAATGGGAAGAGCGCAAGTTGTACAAGCAGAAGCATGTAAAATGGAGCCAGACGCTTTAATGAATCCAGTATTATTAAAACCTAGCGGCGATTATACACAAGTAATAGTAAATGGAAAAGTTTATTGTAAAATTGAGCCTTATAAATATAAGGAATTAAACGATAATTTAAAAGTACAAGTAAAAGATGCATACTCTAAATTAAGTGAAGGACACGATATAATTGTATTAGAGGGTTCTGGAAGTTGTGCGGAGATAAATTTAAGAGATAGTGATATTTCTAATATGGCTATGGCTGAATTAGCAGATGCGCCTGTAATTTTGGTCTCAGATATAGATAGAGGTGGAGTTTTTGCATCAATTGTTGGGACTATTCAATTGTTATCACAAGAAGAGCGTGAGAGAATTAAAGGTGTAATAATAAATAAATTCAGAGGTGATATTGAATTATTTAAACCAGCTATAAGGCAGTTAGAGGAAATTATAAATATACCAGTTCTTGGAGTCATGCCTTATGAAAAATTTGATATTGAAGATGAAGATAGCGTAACTGATAGAATTAGAAACGAAGAGGAGGATGGAACTCTTGATATTGCTGTAATTAGACTATTACATATGTCTAATTTTACAGATTTTAATGTTCTAGAACGAATTCCAGGTGTAACAGTTAGGTATGTTTCAAAACGTAGTGAGTTAAAAAAACCGAATTTGATAATCATCCCAGGTACTAAAAATACAATTGAGGATTTAAGAAATATAAAGGAAAATAAATTATTTGATAAAATAAAAGAACTTAAAGAAAATGGAACTCTAGTATTTGGTATATGTGGTGGATATCAGATGCTTGGTACTTTAGTTCTTGATAAGTTAGGGGTAGAAGGGGATATTTCTCAAGAAGATGGTTTTGGATTTTTAGATATAAAAACAAGATTTAATGAATCAAAAATTACAAAACAGACAGAAGCCAATATACTATGTGATCTTAAATTAATAAGAGCCATAGAAGGCAGTACAATAACAGGTTATGAAATTCATAATGGAATAAGTAAGGTAGGAAAAAAGGCACTTCCGTTTATAAAAGATTTAGATGGGAATATTGTAGGCGTATGTGACAAGGAGAAAATGGTTGCCGGAACATATCTTCATGGGATTTTTGAATCAGAAGAGTTTATAAGTTTGTTTATAAAGTCTCTTAAGGAAAGTAGTAATATAGGAATATCAGAAGAAATAATTGTTGAAAAAGTCAATGAGTATAAAGATAATGAATACGACAAGTTATCAAAGTTATTCGAAAAAAATATTGATATTAATAAGTTAAAGGAAATAATGAAGATTTATGAGTAGAGGTGAGGATAAATGTTAACAGTTACTGAAGAAAAATTATTAAAATATATAGAAGACCGTGCAAGGGCAAATATAAAAGGGAAAACTTTTTATAAGATGACAGATGTGCTTGAGCAAGCGTTCTGGATATCAGAAGAAAAGTCATATGAAGTCTTAAAGAATATAATCTCAAGAAAAAATATTGGAAACTCTAAAGAAGCAATTATAAATGAATATATTGATATGTTGAAAAAAGGATACGGATCAATACAAGAACAAGTAGAAGTATTCGGTGGAGATAAGCTATCAAGTGTAATATACACTGCTGAAATAAGGTTAAAACAGCATCAAGGTGGCAGTTTCTTTGATATCCTCAGAGATGTGTATAAAGTCCCAGAGGAGGAGATTATGAAGTTAACAGAAGAATTTTTGAAGTTTTTAAATTCACCAATATTTTCATATAGGTTGGAGAAAGAAACGTTTCATAGATTTTTAGAGTCTAATTTTGATGAATTAGATAAACAATTTGATAGATTTGTTAATTTATAGG
>Ga0209281_1000896_pt1 | contig 25283 bp, 25 predicted proteins | sample MedtruBG_FD_187514 | JGI IMG/M metagenome (GOLD analysis project Ga0209281, IMG submission 187514) | Root nodule microbial communities of legume samples collected from California, USA - Medicago truncatula BG (SPAdes) (version 2) | ecosystem: Host-associated > Plants > Roots > Nodule | place... | reverse complement strand
GATGAAGGGTTTTTAAGCCGGCTCCTGCTACGGCATTAACAATTTTCCAGTACCGGTGTGTTTTGTTGTAAGAGCTGCCCCCATAGATTTACACTCTGAGGCGTTAGCAACATCCGCTTCTGGCACAAAGCAGTCAGACAAGCAGTGGTAGGATGCTAACATAATGAAATAATGAGATATATAGTATGGCGAATCCTTCATAAGGGGAGGGACCTTACGGGGGAGGGGTTTATAATGGCTATTAATACGCAGTATTAATACCTGATTTCTTTGATATTACGACTGATAGCACAACAGGGTCTGACAACAGATTGTCAGACCAGATATTGTTCAATCGAAACTAGTACTTCATCAGCCAGTCCCCCTGACTGGTGATGACGTTAATCTCCGCCACACTGCATGGGCCTTTAATGTAGACGGCAATCTCTTTCCCGTAAGGCAATGTTGAAGGTACCAGTGATACAGGCTTGCTGCCTGCGTAGACGGTGGGCATCTTCTGAATAGGGCAGTTACCTCGGTTAATGACAATATCCTTAATTGTGACGTTATCAGTCAGCGACTGAACATGAACACGCTGCTGATGTAGATTCGGGTAATACGGATTTTTAACCTGCTCAAGACCAATCCTGAGCGGGGCCTCTGCGGCGTGCAGTAGAGGTGAAATCATCAGTGCCACGGCGAGGGCACTCATTGTTGTTTTCATTATTTTTTCCTTATTTTTGTTGAAGCAATAAAGGCTCACATGCGTGTCAGACATCCTGACTTATCAAACTCAGGCAGAATCTTTGCGGCATTGCTGAAAGTGTCGGCTTGTCGTTATAAGCTATCTATCCAAAATCCATCCTGGGGATCATAGATAAATTTTCGCCACGAATTTCAGCAGAAAAAAGACATCGCTCAGGCTGCTGACCCCGGCAATCAACTGACGCAACGCGATTCGCTGCCTGAACAACTGTCGGGCAGCCTGCCGATTGGCAATCTTACGCCGGAACAACCCGAGAAAATGGCGACATTCAACCAGCGCATGTCTTCTCAGGGATGTTCTGATGGCATGGTGCTGTGGCAGAGATGAGAGTACGAGAATGTCGCTGATGACATCAATGTAGCTGTGTGCACGGATATCGTAGTAGTCCTGACGGTGAGTAATCGATGCCGGGTTAGTGATGTAGAAATAGTCCTTCCTGTCGGCGAAATAAAACAGGCCGTTTGCAGCGGCAAGGTTAATCGTCCAGAGGATGTCCTTATGGCTTTTACCTTCCTGAAAGCACAGACTATTCTTCCTGATGTAAGATGAGCGAATTATTTGCAACCACAGGTAATGCGGCCATTCTTTCTGAGCCACGCAATGCTGTATCCACGCATGCCCGCTGAGCGCCTGAGTATAAGGTTGCTTATGATGAACCGGTCTTCGTTGTAAGCCCCTGTTGTCGGTGTGCCAGCCATTGAAAAAGGCAACATCGGCCTGAGCCGCTCGTGCGCTATTCAGTCGCGCCTGGAGAAAACCTTCTTCAATGCGGTCATCCGCATCCAGAAAAACCACCCATTCACCTCGGTGTACTGCCAGTGCGGCATTTCTTGCAGCATATACCCCCTGATTTTCCTGATAAACAAGAATCAGCCGCTCATCGGTGATAGCGCTGAGTATGCTCGACGTTTCGTCGGTAGAGCCATCATCCACAACAATTACCTCAATGCTGAGTGTTTGCTCGCTGAGAAGTTCATGTACCAGATAGCCGATAGTGGCCTGCGCATTGAAGACCGGGATAATGACGCTGACATCAATTTTAGGCTGCATATCGGATTACGCTTCACCTTCGCTATCATGTTTCTGACGCCTGATGGGAAGAATGAGTTTTTCCCTGATTTCCTGCTCAGTATCAAATAAGCATTCGTCGCAGAATTCCTTATCAAGCCCAAACAGGCGGCTGATGATGCCTCTTTTCTTGTTACATCTTGCACATCGTTTCATTCCATCCCCCGTATGCCTTTGGCTCAAGCAGTGTCACTCTTAGTCGGATAAATTTTCATGAAAACAGTGCATTGATAAAATTTCACCGTTTTTCATGGGGCGTCTTTACAAAACCATTAATCGATAAAATCGGTCGTGTTATACGCACCTGCGGCAATACTCAGCAGCGCCAGATGCAGAGTTGATGTATTGAATTTGTCTTTTAGTGTTGAAATGGTTGGGGCTGTCATACCGTTCTTTCCTTGTGGTTAAAAATGCAATGGTAAAAAGCGACGGGGTTACATACGGGTCAGGCAGCCTGATTTATCGAACGGCGGTAACACCTTCCGGCTATTGCTGAATGTGAACGTTGTGGAAGCCAGTCCGGTCGCGGTGATATGGAGCTGGTGTGACTGTCGGGCAGCATTCCAGAAGGCTTCGAAGTTACTGCCACCGGCATCAGAAAACGTGTCATTAATCAGGAACGAGTCACCGCTGTCGACCTGTGCCTGAACGCTGCGCCCGTCATCACCACCGCTGGTGAGCGTTTTGCCATCAGGGGCGGTGTACTGTACGAATGCGTTGTCATCCGGCGAACAGGTCAGGAGCAGTTCAGCGCCATCTTTCCCCTGTATGTGGTATTCCGTGACACCCTGAACCCAGGTACTGGTCCACTGGTTTGCGGCTGCACTGGCCTGTACGGAGGCAAGCAGCGTCAGTAACAGCGTTATTTTTTTCATAATTTTCCTTATGTTGCAGTATCAGTCAGCACCTTCCGCAGGTACTGGAAGTGGGGTAAAGAACGAATAAAGTGCGGATCGGCGGTCAGGGCATCAATGTGCCGTCTGCGCAGAAACTGCCTTTTCGTCAGACACACATCTGCGATGCTTTCCAGGCGGAAGACATGAGCCTGCTGCTGGTATTCGCCCAGCAGATACCAGCTGTTTTCGAAATAAATCAGACGATAGGGTGCAAACCAGCGGTACTGCTCGGTATCCACGGTCAGGTCCAGCAAGGTACAGTCGAGGATCGCCTGTGTAATGCGCCAGAAACCACCAAAGGGCGTCGGTTTACGCCCCGGAGGCGAAAGCCAGACGATATAGGGTGACGGGATGCTGCTGTCGGTCAGCACCGCTATCAGCTTGTTATCCATTGCCGGAAACAGTTGCTCCATGCTGGTGGCACGGGCAAAGTGAAGGATCGCCCTGTTGGTGTGAATGCCTGCATGCGGATGAGTCAGTGACCAGCTTCCCTGTCGATATGTCAGCTCCAGACAACTCAGACGCTCCCGAAAGTCCCGACGAAGGGTACGTTCTGAAATCTGAAACTCCAGAGACAACGCCTGTACTGATAATTGTTCCCCCATCAGCAGGCGACTGATGATGATCGCCAGCCGGGATGCCATGCGATCGTGTTGTTTTTCTTCCGCAGACATAGTGAAGGATTTCCGTTTGGTTACTGTGAGTGGTGCAGATACTGTTGACGAAGGCAGGCGACCAGCAGGCAGGCAGGAATCGTGACACGCCGGGCAGGGCCTGCCATATCGGCAATCAGCCAGCCAGTGCTGAGTGCAATCCCCACCGGTCCCGCCAGGACGGCGATGGAGCGGCTCAGCGTGAGGTAGGTCACCATCGGCAGGGAACGCCCCAGCACCACCCGTGCCAGCGTGCTGAGCATCACCGCCGACAGGCGATAGGCCGCAAAGCCTGATGCCCGGACAGCGGTTTGTATTGCCATCAGAATCAGCGGTACTGTCGGTACGGTCAGCTCAGTGCCCATACTGTCAGCAAACTCCTGCAGCGCTTCGGGTGACATTTCACTGAGGCTTTTTTCAAGCAGCGCCAGCAACAGAGAAAGCTCAATGGCTTCGGTGGTGTCCTCCTTCCGGTATTTCACGCCTGTATGGTCGCAGACATCGCATAACACCTCCCGGTACAACACACCTTTTCCACCCCTGAATACACTGGCAATACTGCTGGCACCAAAGGTCTGGATTTCAGCGGCAATTTCCTGCCAGTAGTTACGGTGCGCCGGGTAAAAACGTTGGTAGTTGTCGCTGCCGGACAGGGTTTCTGTCCAGCGCAGGGTCTTATCCCGTGGGTCATGGGTAATGAGACTGACCAGTAAATCCAGGTCTTCATTCTCACAATGCCCCAGAAACCGCAGGTCAGTATCTTCGCGATAAACGGCCATAACCCCTCCATTCAGGTCTGTATCGTCAGGACAAAAACGATAACAAATCCGCCTGCAAGGACGTGGCCGCAGCATCAGGAAAATCAGTGCGTTACACGAAGAATGGCGGACAGGTGGTGTCCGAAATTGAAATACGGAAGATTATGCTGCGCAGGGCGGAGTTGGTGGTGCAATAAACAGACGGATGGCGAGCTGCCCCGTCAGGCGGGTCACCAGCCAGGCGGCAGTGCCATTCAGTGCTCCGCCGAGCAGAGGGAACAACAGCCCACTTTTCAGCGACAGGTTACCGCCTTTCATCAGAAGCTCACTACGCACTACTGCCATCAACGCGCTTTCTGCTTCCGACTGTGTCAGTGTCCGGCTCATCAGACGAACAACAATACTACTGATGGCATCCGCACACGCATCACCGGCAACCGCGCCCCAGCAGAGCAACCGAACTCGCGGGTCGTCAGTGGAATACCCGCCAGTGATGGCAATCGCCGCACACAGCCGCATCTGAATAAACAGCGAAGAACAGACATCAGCCGTCACTGTCAATGGCAGCAGTACACCGCCGGCAACACCGCAAGCGAAACCAGAACCGCAGGCTTTGAGGGATTCATACAGAACGAGGGATTCAGCCACATCACGGAGGCTTTTGCCTGGCTGCTGGTAGCTGCCAGCCAGCACAGTTGCTGAATCGGTGACAGCCGTACCTTCAACGGCCAGGGCATACATCTCGTCAAACAGCTTACGTAACACATTGATATCCAGACTAACCTCCTTAACGACAGCCTCTTTTGGTTGTCGCTAAGGTGATATGTGTCTGTAATTTTTTTATTTCACGTTTCCTGTTTTAACTACAGGAGAGATAATGAGGTGCTATTGCGACAATGCATAGCTCCGGACTTTCAGCCCATTTATTTTTCGTTTCTTGTTGTCTGCAGAGAGGGCTATAGCATCCGGGAGCAGTATCCCAGGAAATGTATTGAGTGTATAAACCGGGTATGTTTCTCGTACAACCTGAGAAAGGTAACCCTGAAAGGACTTACTTGATGCTTCGGTTGTGTATTTCCAGCTACCGTTGGTCTGATTAAAATCATCAACCACAATGTGACTCGCCTTTGTGGTCATTTTTGGGATAATCAATGGTTTTATCTGATTAATTCTGTTTTTATCGTTGTAGATAACCGTATTGTTGTAATATTTTGGAAAATCAAAAAGAATGCAACTCCCGACACCATCGGTGACCTTCAGCCATAAATCCAAAAAATCCATCGCTCGTGCAGCATTGAAATCTCCATGTCTGAAATAGAGATTCATATGGATGTACGGTGTTCCGTTGGGTTCTTTCATAAAACACCAAAAATGGCCAACTTTATTTTTCAAGTGAACTCTCTGTCGCATGTTGTTAAGAAGTTTACCGACAAAGTATGCCATATGAATACACCTTTCTTTTACTTCTAATGGAGACATCTCTCCTGGGGGCGTATCTTTTCGTTGAAGATTCAATGAGAATCTTAGAGAATAAAGCTTGGGGAATAAATTGATTAATTCAGCATGCTGTTTTTGTATTTTTTGTAGCATTTCATATTTTTTATTAAGCAATGGCAGTGCTATTTGTTTAGCCGCAATCGTTACATCGATATAACTTTCATAACCCCGAGGATTAAATCCTCTTTCATAAATACAGCTAATTTCATTGAAAAATTGAATGATGCTTTTTCTTTCAGGGTAAGTGGTTTTATCAAAGTGGTAGAAATCTAGACAGTACTTCTTTTTAAGATCTTCTATTGCTTTTCTTATTGACTCGATAGTTACAGGCCTCTCTTGCTCTTCCTTTGCTTTGAATATAAAACCAAACTCTTTTTTAAATGGATTTTTCATTGTAAACCTCATGTACAACATATTATAAAAAACAGATACAAACTATTGCATGTTGTACTACAACTTACCTCTCAATTCAAATTGGGCCTGGGTGTCTGTGGAAGACTGGAAAGGTAGGGAAGAACAAGTCGCAGAGGGGGCTTTATCTATCTTTCTGAAGGTGTTCAGTCCTGCTTTCTTCTGGCTTTCTTGCCTCGCCTGCAATAAGAGCAATTTGTTCATAATGTTATTTTTTACCCACCAAGCCAATCCCTTGAGGAAATGTCGTAACCCTCTCCACAGGCTACCGACATTTCACTCTACATAGCCATTTCAAGGGAGCGTGCCACATGCCAGCATCAACACCAGTCAATCTGCTCAACGACCAGATGATCGACATGAAATTCATCACAGCCTTCACTGGCCTCATAGATAGCCTCTGTCATTCAGATGACAAACCATCACACTCGAAATTATTTCAACACATGTAAAACCAACTAATTTTAATTTGGGTTATTAATATAATTAATAGGCACTCAATAAACAAACCACCCCATATACACAGGGGAAATCGACCAGGTAACATCCCTTTAAGCCAGTGAGTTTATGCCCAGGCATTCGGTAATCATCAACTTATCACAATAGCTATCTATCTATGTGAGTTTATACATAACTCACCAATATTACATACTGGAGTCTTAAGGCTTCCGTGTAGCCTCCCTCTTAGACCAATAACCAAATCAATTAAGGATTAATCATGACGATTAACCCACCAGTCATTCATCGTTATACGATGGACTGGTATCTCCTGTCACATATTAACCATCATATTGATCTGCTGGTTAATCGATACTCCTGCCTATATGCATTGCGCTTTGACTTAAACTACCGCAGAGACTCTTATCGATATAAGAACAGTACCCCCAGAACACTGGAGTATGAAATCCGTGTACTAATGGCCGAGCTAGAAAAACATCCAGCAATCGTAGGGTATTATTGTGTAATGGAATGGACTGAAGACCACGGTTTTCATGTACATGCTGTAATATGGCTTGATGGCCATATTACACAAAAGCCATTTTTCTATGCTGAAGAAGCGAGCGCCGTGTGGCGGGATATTACACAGGGTGAGGGGCATTTACACCGCTGTGAGAAAAAAGATAGCTATATGGCGGACATCAGTATCCCGGTAAAATACAACGATGCCAAAAGCATCAATAATATCCGCTATATCCTGAGCTATCTGGCGAAAGAGAATCAAAAAGAAGGGCTTGGTTGGCATTACTGTAACGAAGTCCCTGAAAGGCCTTCTGTCGGCCGTCCCAGGCAGTCTGCAACCTCACTTGGTTGATGAATGGACAGGCAGGCTTTTCCCTGCCCGTCCTCTTCATCATCAGAAATCATCCCGCTGCTGCTGCGTAGTACAACGCTGGAAAGAACTCATTGCATTGCTGATAGCTAAACGCTTTTTGTAAATGATGTCTGAGTATCCAGAAGGCTCGATGTGGTCATGTAGGGTCCGGTGCAATCGGCCTGTATCAGGCATTAATTCATTCTCCTGCAGATGCTTAATTCCGATGTAATAGGCCGATACCAAAGCCATCTGATCGGAGAATCCAAAGTTTTGCAGAAATAATTGAGCTTGTGACTCGTTGTTAATCGTCGGAAGTGCTTCCAGCAAGTGTTGTATCAAATCATCAATATGCATGGCTGTGTCCTTGTGACAAAGGGATCACAGAGATGGCGCCATTTCCCTTAACTTCAAGCGAATACATAGAACTTTACCGTAATGATGGCATTGACATGATGCGCATCAACTTGCTCAGTTGTGATGCCTGTGTCGGTTCCTGGTGGGAACGCAGAACAGGAGCGGTAACATTTTACACGGTTTCCCTATCCTCTGAGGGAGTACCGGCGTGCCACTGAACTCAACCACGTCGTACATCTCCCGCCATTAACCACTCAGAGGGAGAGACTTCATGACCGCAACCCCCATCACTACCGACGTACTCTGCGCCGACGATCCACTTATCGATATGAAATTCATCACCACCTTCACAGGTCTCACAGATAAGTGGTTCTACAAACTTATCAAAGAGAAGAAGTTTCCGAAGCCGATAAAGTTAGGACGGGCATCACGCTGGTTTAAAAGCGAGGTGGAAGAATGGCTGAAAGAACGTATCGAGGAATCACGTGGAGAGGAGCAGCCCGAAGAGAAATAACGCCAGAGCGTATGAGTGAGCATGGTATCTGAGCAAGGAGGCCAGCAAGCGATATGGTGACGGGGTTGTAGCCAGGATAATCCCTCGCTTATAGGCAGTCGTGGTAAACCTCGTTAAGGCTTTGACTTCCCAACAGACTATTAGCGGAATGCTATTAACGGTCACTTCACTTTTCTCTCTCAATCACCGCTGACCCCGCTGTCTGGCGGCGCTTAGTCATGTCGGCTGGCTAATACAATCCGGTATCAGGAGATAATTTATGGGCTTATTCTATACTACCATCACTCATGCCGTTACCCCGGATGGAGAGCTAGTTGATGTGCATTATTCCGGCAATGAGCTGCTGGTTTGTGAATTCTGCGACGTTCCTCTGAAGCTGATGGTGTACCAGGATGGCACCAGGAAGTACGAACACGATCTTTCGAACTTCAGGCTTATTGAACTGGCTCATCGTTGCAAATACCGGCATTACCCGCTGGCAATCAGGCAGCCTTACGATGACCTGAAAAAATCGGCACTGGCATTGAGCATTCCCCCGTGGACCTCACGCATGCTGCTGCGCCAGACGATAACGCAGCACTGGCAGTGCATGCTCTGTGGAAAATGCTACTTGGGTACTAAACAATGCCCTGGATGCAATGACTGGACCAGTACGATCCCACACACAACCTGAAAGAAATCTGCTTTAACGAAACCACCTGGTGGCGCTTTCTGCTGTGCCCCCGCCATTACTTTGGCAATAAGCGTTGCTCTGTCTGCCTGTCGGGGCGGTAAGAATCAAAGCGTAACGTGCAGATGGATCCTGAATAAAGGGATCCATTATGCGTAGCAATCAACCTGTCAGTAACTTTTTACGTCAGAACTCCATTATGTAGTAAGCCGCTGCATGACATCCAATCATCACACCAGTACCTGCAGTCATCACCAAACGAGCCATTGCGACCTCTGGCCCACCCTCAACCGTCTGAATCACTTACGCATCTCACGCCTGCCCGTGCCGGGACGGCTGACTGCAGCGCCCAATACAGAGCCTGATTATGTACGCTTAATCATTTATCGCACTGGGTGGCAAATGGTCGCCTAACGGGAGCCAGAACAGCACGGACCGTCCCCTACGACCACTCCCTTTCGACTCAACTGAACAGGTATGCTGGTTTATTTGCTGCAGGATACGTTCTGATGCCCAATGTGGCAGACCTGAAAACGATTGCTGCAGCAAAATAATCAAATTTTTATAATGCATATAGAGACGGTTAACTGGCATAGCCTTTTTGCGTCCGCGGAGCCACTTACCGGAAAGTTGCATCACTGAATTTGATATAGATACAGTAGATAAGAACAAATTGCGATAAAATCGCATCAATAGCCGTAACCAAAAATCAATAACAGGATAAAAATGACTAATCTTCAACAACGAGCAGAACTACACCGTCAAATCTGGGCAATTGCCAACGATGTCCGGGGGTCGGTCGATGGTTGGGATTTCAAACAATACGTCCTTGGTGCGCTCTTCTATCGCTTTATCAGTGAAAACTTTTCCAGCTACATTGAGGCCGGAGATGCTAGCGTCCACTATGCTGCGCTGGATGACAGCATCATTACCGATGACATCAAAGATGATGCCATCAAAACCAAAGGCTATTTCATTTACCCAAGCCAGCTGTTCTGCAATGTTGCGGCTAAAGCGAATACCAACGACAGGCTGAACGCAGATTTAAACAGCATCTTCGTCGCCATTGAAAGCTCAGCATACGGTTATCCGTCTGAAGCAGACATCAAAGGTCTGTTTGCCGATTTCGATACCACCAGCAACCGCCTAGGTAACACCGTCAAAGATAAAAACACCCGTCTTGCCGCCGTGCTGAAAGGTGTTGAAGGGTTAAAGCTCGGTGACTTTAACAACCATCAGATTGATCTTTTCGGGGATGCGTATGAGTTCCTGATTTCTAACTATGCGGCAAATGCCGGTAAATCAGGTGGCGAATTCTTCACACCACAGCACGTTTCAAAACTGATTGCTCAACTGGCAATGCACGGTCAGGCCCATGTAAACAAAATCTACGACCCGGCGGCAGGTTCTGGCTCACTGCTGTTGCAGGCGAAAAAACATTTCGATAATCACATCATCGAAGAAGGCTTTTTCGGGCAGGAGATTAACCATACGACCTTTAACCTAGCGCGTATGAACATGTTTCTGCACAATATCAACTACGACAAATTTGATATCAAGCTGGGTGATACTCTTAAAGATCCACATTTCCGTGATGAAAAACCGTTTGATGCAATTGTCTCTAACCCACCCTACTCGGTGAAATGGATTGGCAGTGACGACCCGACGCTGATTAACGATGAGCGTTTCGCTCCTGCAGGTGTGCTGGCACCGAAATCGAAGGCCGACTTTGCCTTTGTGCTTCATGCGCTGAACTATCTCTCAGCCAAAGGCCGTGCGGCGATCGTATGCTTCCCAGGTATTTTCTATCGTGGCGGCGCAGAGCAAAAAATCCGCCGGTATTTGGTCGATAATAACTACGTTGAGACTGTGATTTCACTTGCACCAAATCTTTTCTTCGGGACGTCAATTGCCGTTAACATTTTAGTTCTGTCAAAACACAAAGGTGATACCAAAGTACAGTTTATTGATGCCAGCGGATTGTTTAAGAAAGAAACCAACAACAACATACTGACCGATGCACATATAAAACAGATCATACAGGTATTTGCCAGCAAAGAAGATGTAGACCATCTGGCAAAATCTGTCGTCTTCGAAAAAATAGCTGGTAATGATTACAACCTTTCTGTAAGCAGCTACGTGGAAGCCAATGACACCCGAGAAATTGTTGATATTGAGGAGCTGAAAACTGAGCTGAATACTACAGTCAGCAAAATTGACGAGCTACGTAAGGGCATTGATGTGATTGTGGCAGAGATAGAAGGGCGCGAGGTGCAAGCATGAGCGTGCTGAGTTATCTAGAGAAACTACTTGATGGGGTTGAGGTTGAGTGGAAGGCATTAGAGGATGTTGGTGAGTTTCTACGCGGTAAGAGATTCGTCAAATCGGATATTAAATCTGAAGGTGTTCCATGTCTCCACTATGGAGAATTGTATACTCATTATGGGATATGGGCAGAAAAAACCAAATCATTCCTTGACGAAGCTGTCGCTGAAAAGTTACGCGTTGCTAATTACGGAGACGTAGTTATTGTCGCAGCAGGTGAAACAATAGAGGATATTGGAAACGGTACTGCATGGTTGGGTAAAAGTGATGTGGTTTTTCACGATGCTTGTTTTTCATTTAAAAGTAAATTGAATCCTAAATATGTTTCGTACTATCTGAGAACACATTTATTTAAAGAGCAAATTAAAAGTAGTATTTCCTCTGGTAAAATCTCATCTATCAATGCAAAAGGATTAGGTAAAGCCCGAATTCCTATTCCATGTCCGGCCACCCCAGATAAGTCCCTTGCTATCCAATCTGAAATCGTTCGAGTTTTGGATGAATTTACTGCACATACTGATGAGCTTCGGGCTGAACTTAGCGCTGAACTTACCATGCGTAAAAAACAGTACAATTACTATCGCGACCAGTTGCTGAGTTTTGACGAGGGTGACGTTAAGTGGAAAATATTGGGTGAGATAGCTGAGGTCAATACAGGGCAAAAACCATCTGAAATACTTGAAAATAAAGCAGCATTTGATTATATCAACGCTGGAACAAGTAGATCAGGATACACTACTGTTAGTAATTGCGATGGTGATTCGGTAACCACACCTTCGCGAGGACAAGGTGGAATTGGTTTTGTAGGATATCAAAAGGCGCCTTTTTGGTTAGGTCCATTGTGCTACAAAATAAAATCCATAAATGATGGTGTTTTAATCAATAAATTTCTTTTCTATTTTCTCCAATCAAGAAATGATCTTATATTGGCTTTAAAAAAAGAGGCCGGGGTACCAGCTGTAAATAAATCTGACTTAGCTAAGTTAGCAATTCCACTCCCTCCCCTTTACGAACAAAAGCGGATCATCACAATCCTGGATGAATTTTATTCTCTGACTCATTCAATAAGCGAAAAACTACCCCGTGAAATCGAACTTCGTCAGCAGCAGTACGAATACTATCGCGATTTGCTGTTCAGTTTCTTGAACAAAGATGTAAATGGAGCCGCCTGAGATGAGCAAGACACTTACACAGATAGCCCAAGAGCTAATAGATGCAAACAAAAAAGTGCAACTGATATATGCTTTTAATGGTACAGGAAAAACGCGTCTATCACGTGAGTTCAAACAGCTTGTTGCCCCTAAAAACATTGATGATCAGGATGGTGCTGAGGCTGAATCTTCTCGAAGTAAAATTCTTTATTACAGTGCTTTTACCGAAGATTTATTTTATTGGGATAATGATTTAGATACTGACGCTGCTCCCAAACTAAAAATCCAGCCGAATACATTTACTGGGTGGTTAATTACATTACTACAAGAATTGGGAGAGGATAGTAATATCATTACCAATTTTCAGCGTTATACGAGTAGTAAAGCCACGCCGACATTTAATCAGGAATATGAAAGCAACATCAAGGATCATAATAACAATGATATAATTGTCACTACCCCAGCTTATTCTGAGGTTGTTTTTCAAGTAACTAAAAGTAATCCCACAGCACCTGAAGCTTCAGATAAAATAACGGAAGATGATCTTATTTCAGTTCAGGGGCAGTACGAGAAAATAAAAATATCCAAAGGCGAAGAGAGCAATTTTGTTTGGAGTGTTATATATACTTTATTGGAACAGGTAGTATCTACTCTAAACGAAACTGATGCCACTAACCGTATAACAAATGAATTTGATAAGTTGGAGTATGTATTTATTGATGACCCTGTGAGCTCTTTGGATGACAATCACCTAATTGAGCTAGCCGTCAACTTGGCAGATTTAATAAAATCGAGCAAGTCCGAGCTTAAATTTGTCGTCACTACACATAACCCATTATTTTATAATGTCCTGTATAATGAATTAGGTAACAAAGCTTACGAAAAAAAAACTGATGGGACGTACACTCTAACTTATAACGCAAACAAAGCATTTAAGAAATACCGCCTAGAAAAGCAGGCGGATGGTCTGTATCAGATATTAGAGCAAGGAACCGACTCACCATTTTCTTACCACCTATATCTTTTATCTGAAATTCAAGATGCAATAAAAAACGACCAAATTAGAAAATATCATTTTAGTTTCATCCGGAATGTATTGGAAAAGATGGCAACTTTTCTGGGGTATAATCATTGGCCTGCATTATTACCTAAAACAGCTGATGGCAAGCCGGACTCCTTCGCCAACAGAATCCTTAACTTATCAAGTCACTCGGCTCATGCAGGTGAAGAAATTGCGGTTATTGAGGATACAGACAAGGAGAAATTGGAGGCACTAGTTAACTTTTTGACTCAAACTTATGGTTTCAGAAAGCAGGAAGCAATAAATGACTGAATATAATACCATTGCTGAATCCAACAACTTTATCGTCCTCGATAAATACTCCAAAGCTCAGGAAACAAGTAACAGCTATCAGAGTGAGGCAGACCTGGAACGTGAGGTAATTCAGGATCTTCGCAATCAGGGCTATGAATTTCTTTCCGTTAAATCACAGACCTCAATGCTGACCAATGTGCGGGAGCAGCTTCAGAACCTCAATGGTGTGTTATTTAACGAAAGCGAGTGGCAACGCTTCAGTGAGCAGTATCTGGACAGTCCTAGCGACAGTTCCCTCGATAAGACCCGCAAAATTCATATCGACTATATCTGCGACTTTACGTTCGATGATGGGCGGCTGGAAAATATCTACCTGATAGATAAAAAGAATTTCATGCGCAATAAAGTGCAGGTGATCAAACAGTTCGAACAAGCCGGCACTCATGTCAATCGCTACGATGTTACAATCCTGGTCAATGGTCTTCCACTGGTTCAAATCGAGCTGAAAAAGCGCGGCGTAGCAATACGTGAAGCCTTTAATCAGATACACCGTTACAGTAAGGAAAGCTTTAACGGTGACAACTCCCTGTTTAAATACCTGCAACTGTTTGTCATTTCCAACGGAACCGATACCCGTTACTTTGCCAATACAACAAAACGGGATAAAAACAGTTTCGACTTCACTATGAATTGGGCAAAGTCCGATAACACACTGATTAAAGATCTGAAGGACTTTACTGCCACTTTTCTCCAGAAGCATACCCTGCTCAATGTGTTGTTTGACTACAGCGTGTTTGACAGCAGCCAGACTCTGCTGGTTATGCGCCCGTATCAGATCGCCGCCACCGAGCGGATTTTATGGAAAATTAACAGCTCCTATAAAGCCAAGAACTGGTCAACCCCGGAAAGCGGCGGTTTTATCTGGCACACCACCGGTTCAGGTAAAACCCTGACCAGCTTTAAGGCCGCACGCTTGGCGACCGAACTGGACTTTATTGACAAAGTCTTCTTTGTGGTCGACCGCAAAGATCTCGATTTCCAGACCATGAAAGAGTACCAGCGCTTCTCCCCGGACAGCGTCAATGGTTCTGACAATACTGCAGGCCTCAAAAGGAATCTGGATAAAGACGATAACAAAATTATCGTCACCACAATTCAGAAGCTGAATAATTTGATGAAAGCGGAAGCCGACTTACCGGTCTATCAGCAACAGGTCGTCTTCATTTTCGATGAGTGCCACCGCAGCCAGTTTGGTGAGGCCCAGAAGAACCTGAAAAAGAAATTCAAACGCTTTTATCAGTTTGGTTTCACCGGCACGCCCATTTTCCCGCAAAACGCATTGGGCGCTGAAACCACCGCCAGCGTGTTTGGCCGCGAACTGCATTCTTACGTGATTACCGATGCGATTCGTGATGAGAAAGTGCTGAAATTCAAGGTGGATTATAACGATGTCCGCCCGCAGTTTAAGTCGCTTGAAAACGAAACCGACGACAAGAAACTCACGGCAGCTGAAAACAATCAGGCTTTTCTACATCCGCGCCGTATTGAGGAAATTACCCGCTATATTCTTGCGAATTACCGTCAGAAAACCCATCGTACTTTTCCGGGGGCAAAAGGATTCAACGCCATGTTTGCGGTTAGCAGTGTGGATGCAGCCAAAGCCTATTATGAAGCCTTTAAGCAGTTACAGCAGGGGCCCGACAATCATACTGACACCCGTAAGCTACTTAGGGTAGCGACCATCTATTCATTCGCTGCTAACGAAGAACAGAATGCGGTCGGTGACATTACCGATGAAAGTTTCGATGTCAATGCCATGAACAGCAGCGCCAAACAATTTCTTGATGCGGCCATTGAAGACTATAACCGTCATTTCAAAACCAATTTCAGTACCGACAGCAATGGATTTCAGAACTATTATCGCGATTTAGCGCAGCGCGTGAAGAATCAGGAGATCGACCTGTTAATTGTCGTGGGCATGTTCTTAACCGGCTTCGATGCCCCAACTCTGAATACCCTGTTTGTGGACAAGAATCTGCGCTATCACGGCCTGATGCAGGCATTCTCACGCACCAATCGCATTTATGATGCCACAAAAACCTTCGGCAATATCGTGACATTCCGTAATCTGGAACATGCGACGATTGACGCTATCACGCTGTTTGGTGATAAGAATACCAAAAACGTGGTGCTGGAAAAGAGCTACACAGAGTACATGGAAGGCTTTAACGATATCGTCACCGGTGAAGCGAAACGTGGTTTTATGACTGTAGTTTCAGAGCTAGAGCACCGGTTCCCTGACCCGGCGAATATTGACAGCGAGAAAGAGAGAAAATCCTTCGTGAAGCTGTTTGGTGAGTATCTGAGAGCCGAAAACATTCTGCAAAACTATGACGAATTTGCCACGCTAAAAGCGCTCCAGAAGATCGATACCAGCAACCCGAAGGCACTCGAAGCCTTTAAGGCCGAGCATTATCTCGATGATGAGAAGCTCGCTGATTTACAGACCATTCGCCTTCCTGCCGAACGCAAGCTTCAGGACTACCGTTCAGCCTACAATGACATCCGCGACTGGCAGCGGCGCGAAAAGGCAGCTAATGATAAGGATGACTCAACCACCGATTGGGATGATGTGGTGTTCGAGGTAGATTTGTTGAAGTCTCAGGAGATTAACCTGGATTATATCCTCGGTCTAATATTCGAGCATAACAAACAGAACAAGAGCAAAGACGGGCTGACCGAAGAAGTCAGACGTCTTATCCGCTCAAGCCTGGGCAACCGAGCCAAAGAAGGGCTGGTCATTGATTTTATTCAGCAGACGAACCTGGATGAACTGCCAGATAAGGCCGGGATTATTGATGCGTTCTTCGCTTTTGCTCAGCGCGAACAGCGGCGTGAGGTAGACGCATTGATAAAAGAAGAAAACCTGAATGAAGAGGCTGCCAAACGCTATATCCGTACGTCTCTGAAGCGAGAGTATGCCACCGAAAATGGTACTGAGCTAAACGAGACGTTACCAAAAATCAGCCCGTTAAACCCGCAATACAAAACTAAAAAACAGTCCGTTTTCCAGAAAATCGTCGCATTCATTGAGAAATTTAAAGGAGTAGGCGGACAAATTTAGTCGTGGCACATAGGGGACAAAATGGTTCCCCTATGTGCCAATGTTCGATACAACTGTCAGTGACAAATACCTGCTTATTGACTGAAGTACATATTCCGGGTTATTAGATAACAATCGATAAAAAACATCGTTAAATACTCGGTCTATTTTTAAGATGATATATTCAGATGTATTAGCTCAGACTTGAACTGACGGTTTTCACTGGTAGCACACAATCAAATCTGACAGTCAGCTTTGAGCAGTGAGTTCAACCGATGGATGCATTACGTGAATCGAGGTGTATTACTTAATGGAGTGCAGGTCACGCTTACCATTTCTTTTACAAAGAGAAAATCTCGCTGAACTGGTTCAGCTAATCGCAAACATGACAAAAGAAGAACAAGCAGAACTGATTACTTAATTAAAAAAAATCAGTCACAGTGTGCGATAGGAAAATAAAAAACCAGACACACTGGTAGCCACAAAACATTATAACACTTCATTAGATCTTATGAAATTTAAAAAAATGTAAGTTTTTAGGTTAATAACGTCAGTTAGTTGGCAATGTAATATTTATCAAAATTAAGCCCAGTATATGCGACCATTTTTCAGCCAAAAATGTGATTCACATCCTGTTTTCAGCCAGACCGAAGGATACAGGGAAGGCCTATTATTTTTATCAACAATGTAACTCCAGTGTGGTGTGGCATCTTTAATAAGTAATAGTTCAATAACAGAACCACACCCACAGGGGCATCTGAAACCGACACTCCAATCCTCATCTCCATCCTTCGTTAAAATGACTGTCCGCCGCGGTATTTTTGCCGGTAACATATCGCCCTCTATAACGAGTAGCTGTCTTGCAGGAAGCCATGGTTCTGCGCCACGTATTAGGGCAGATAAGAGAGTTTTCATAAAGCTCATTTTGTGGCCCTCAGTTCAGGAAAGCCAAGCAGAGGTTCTCGGCATGCTTCGGCAAGATGGACATTACTTCTTTTAACAAATGAATCCTCCTTATAATAGTCCTCATCTGCTCCCGCAAGGCTGAAACGAGTCCGGGCAAAGTAAGCGTTAGGGTCTTCACGAAACGGGAAGCATCTGGCAATAAACTCTGAAACGCATGCTGACGCAGCCCGCATGTTGAGAGTAATAACTGACGGTGCTTCTTCCTGAATCCCTGTTATGTAACCTTGAGCCAGTTGCTCTTGATAAAGCGCTGGTTGTGTTTTCGAGAGCATCTCCTGATGAAGCAGGGCTGATGTGTATACTTCACGATCGAAAAGTGTTGTCCCTCCAGGCTTCACATAGTCAATTCTCCCGCTGACATCAGTGATCTTTCTGCCATCTTCCGGTTCAATATGAGTTGGTATTTTGACCCCGACATCTAGAAGTGGGATAAGGAATGCCGAGGAAATGAGATCTGCAACCATTCGCCCTTGGTAACTGTCCACACAGCAAAAAATAACGTCTGCATCAGCAACCATCAATACAGCCTCTCTGGAAAATACAGACTTATGGATTGGGACAGCAACATCATCTCCACGAATCTTGGCTACTGCGCAGGCAAACATATCAACCTTTGATTTATTGAGCGAAGCATCTGCCAAAGTTGAATTAAGGATCCTGTTCAGGTTCTTTTCTTCGATACGGTCATCATCGACGAGTAAAATTTTGCCAAATCCCAACCGTGTTATCTGTTCAGCGACAATTGAACCGGTACCGGAGACCCCAATAATCGCTGCGGTGAGATGGTTAAAGCAGGCGGTCATACCTGAAGTAAACGCTATAACTTTATTTTGCGTAACTTTTTCATCAGCTCGCCAGAGACAAATGTTATCGCCTGGCACACTAACAAGATCTACGTTTCGCGCGTGTATCCCTTCAGGATAGATGCGAGCCCGTAGCCGACCATCAGGTACCATGATAGCTGAGCCATGGATCGCTGTGACGCCCTGATAAAGAGAGGGAATTGTCATAGCATCACTTTCATCATCTTGCAGCGAAAAATCCAGGAGTCCACCCGGATGTGAGTGGACAAGTAGAATGGACATTGAAGCTGCTTCTGCAGCATCAATCGCGCTTTCAAGGTACAGCCCTGACCAGGATATAAAATCATTTTGGCGTGATTTACATTCACCATAGGGCACCGTAATGATGTCTTTAGCGAGCAGCTTCAGGCGGTTTCCTTCATAACGATTACAGAGCAAAATTGCCGCAGCCTCCATACCATCACCCGGAAAGAGATGATTCTTAAGTTGCTGATGAAGATGCTCTGGTAAGACCAGATTAGTATATTTGTTCACTGGTCTACCTCCTGAAGCAAACAACCATTAGCCATTGCCAGTTGAGAAATTACTGTATCAGTGGCTGGATCCCAAGGGCGATGGCGGGACCATCCCTGGAATGTATTCTGATCAACTACCGCCGTGATATGTGTTGCTGGAATCTCTAGACCATTCGTCAGTTTAAGCGGTGGAAAAACGTAGAACATATCCAGCATGCTAATTGGGTAGCCTTCAGGGATGAGCAAGGCTAACTGGATAATCTTTTGGTTGTACCCTTCAGGCAAAAGGTAATCGTTAATAACGAGCCAGCGTGATTGATTGCTAAAACATGTTTCCCAGCTGTACTCCATATCATTAAGGTATTTTTCATCAGTCTCCAGAAGGCTAAAATCGTAACGGAGAGTGGTTGTAGCTTCTCCGTTTTCAACATTGCGTGGAGTCAAACGCAGTTTTTCAATGCCAGGAGTGGTTAGGTCAAGATGATCATCAATGGTTTTCTCTATCTTTGGTTGTCCTTGAACCTTGAAAAAAATAAACCAGGCTTGATCAGGATTCAGGCCTGCTTTGATAACTGCATCCCTAACACTGATCACTGGGGTGTTAAAAACATACTCCTTGCCTTGGACATTGAGCTTCCAGATCGGATCTCGGCTAATAAAACGCTCAATGCCTTCTTGTTCAAGGGATACAAACTGGTGGTCCTGAATCTCTGCATCAGCAGCATCTTCTTTTTCAAGCAGAAGTCTTTTTCCTTCAGCCACATCGCCAAGCTTACGAATAGTATGCCCTGTGATCTGATTACATGGCCACTCCAGACGTTCGCCATCAACGGTGAAAAAGTAGACCCGGTCCGATTCAACAACGATAAATTTATTATTCTCAGCACCAGAGCGGGCAAGTTCGCTAGGACTTATGCTTTCAAGCGCACCATTTGCCAGGATCTGCAGGATCACGGGAAGTTGATCCGGCTTGAAACCCGCTACAGCTGAGATTTGGTTGCCCGTGAGTGTATTGTCATCAACGATGAACTGTTTGAAATGCAGGTTTTTATCAGCAATTTCAATTGTTTTACATTCTTTACTGCTTTGGGTATTGGAGGTAATCATAATTTCAGTCTCATAGGTTATCCATTGATATCATTTCTGGTTAAGTTAACTAGATTTACCAGATGACGCAAGTTGGCGAACCAACAAGCAGGAAGATAACCTTGAATTCTGATTAACGCAAGCAGATTTATCAGATTTATTTTATTGGAACGTAGACAAACTCATGTCCACCGGACTCTGCAACTTCCTTCTTGCCAAGGATAAGCCCTTGACGGTAAAGTTTTTTGAGCTTGCCGCTGGCATTTTGAGTAGATATATCAAATTCTGATGCCACCATGCTTGTAGTCGTGAATTCGTTTTTCATGATGAAATCAATGAGCTGCATTGTCCCCTCAGTCAGGGCTGGGCCAATAATTTTATAACTGTTGTCATAAACAAAAATTGGTTGGTCCTTTGCTGTAGCGGCATATGACCAGTTATCAAGCAGGTCTTTAGACATGACCTGAGTGAGATAAAACCCTTTGTCTTCTCTTAGTAACTTTGCCAGTGAAATGACACTTTCTCTTGGGAAGGAGGCATCTGTGGCTTCAATTCCTTCAAGTGAAATGCCGAAGACATTCTCCTGAGGGTTGTCGTCCACTATCTGTTGTAGCTTACCGAAGACCTTTCTTCCCATTTCGTTACCGAATGCAAAAGAATCCCCGACAAGATCTATGAGCTTGATGATGAGAGATTTCTGTTTCATCTGATTAAATTAATCCGATATCTTCTGAAGTGTCAATAAAGAAATCGAAACAAATATGAGTACCGCTTATCAAACTCAGATCATTCCTGACCTCTGATGATAGGAGGTTCCCATCTTTGTACCTTTGCTCAATGCTGAACGTTGTTTGTCTGATGATGAGTAGCGCTTCGTTTTTGGATGCTTGTTTTCGGGAACTCTCAAAACCTAAACCTCTCCCCCCCTTAGGACCATGGCGACTGATTCTGCCGTTAGAGAAAACGTGCTTAACGAGTTCTACATCCGAATGTGGTGATCCGACAGGGAATTGAGCATCTAAATCAGGATAATTTTCTTTGAGCGTCGCGCGCAGCGTTGCCACAAGCCCAACCCCACTATCTGATATGACGGTTTGGATGTGCTTTCTTTGGCCATTGTAACTCTGCAAAGCTGCAAACCCGGGAATACGACTATCGCTATGTTCTTTCACATTGTGAATGAATTCGCTAAAGACCGTCATTATGATCTGAAAGTAATCTTCCGAAGCAGCAGTAACGAATCGTTTTCCCAGTCTTTGTATTAGTTGGCCGATTTCAGCATCTGTTGAATTAAGCTCAACAGCACCAAATTCAACAAGACTATGGCTGTTATCTTGGTATTTCACCGCTGCAGAACTACCTAGCTCTGGCCTGGATGGAAGGACTGTTATGTCCTGATCTAGCAGATCAAAAAAACCAGAGCGGTTAAGAAAAGAGCCTGTTTTTTTACTTTTCGATAAATCTATGGTGACTGCGATGTTTTTGGACGAAAGCTGGTTAAGCAAAGATAGCATCCTAGCAATAGCCACCATCATCAGTGAGCAGTCTTTGGGAAAAGTAATGACCGCCGATTTATAGGTACCATCAAAAGGATTGCCACGCTCGCTAAGTGCATCTTCAAAGTGATCTTGGGTCATCCAAGACACAGGTGCAAAAGAGAGTTCAAATTCTCTGTTTTTTGACTGATACCACTTGAAGTCGTCAGTTTGTTGAAATAGATGTTTATTTCGGCTCAGAAAGGAGTTGACCTTTTTTTTGTCAATATCAAGATGCTTGGCAATTTCACGTCCTGTCAGACCTGGGATAGTTTTGAGTAGCTTATCTATTGCATTGAACATTCTTATATTTTTTTCCTGTCAATCCTCGGTGGAGGCCTTACCCATCATTCTAAGTATTTCTTTCCGATTTCGCTATAGTTACAGCCCCATCGCGATTCACTCACATTCTTGCTTAACGATCCTCTATTTAGGTCCGGTATGACACCACCATGCAGTCCTCGCAAGATCGCCCGCAACACTATTCCGATATGGCCATCACGACCATACTGCTGCTTAAGCATGTGTTTCACCTCACGTTGCGGGTTGTTCATGGCTTTGTTGAATTAATAATTTTTTGGCTGATTGGGTCAACCGGGTGAGGCGCTTTTTTTATTTGGCCACCTAAGCAAATACGTTAACTTCCGCTCCTGGCACAGAGCTGCCTGTCAGATTAGGTTTAAATCTGTGCCATAGCTGTATCAGGTAACATCTTAGCCGATACAATTTAGATAAGTTAACCTATCTACATAGATTTATTTATGATGTTATTTGGTTAGCACCTACTTCCCCACCTTTATTATATTCACTACTCCATCGATTCGCAGACAGAGTTTTTAAATATCACTAACTCTAAATACCCCGTCGTTCATTAATCTATATTGTTTTTAATTCACTCTAATATCTTATTAAGCAACATTAGAGCGAATTATCTATTCCAGAGCGCTTTGTGTATTTTTCCTGTCTGGTGATAATCGGAAACCAGATCGATAAACTCTTTAAAATCCTTGTTCTCTACCACCAGACGGTTGACGGATTGCCAATCAATACTTGTTCGCTCTCGTGCAGGAATCAGAGTTTGGCTATTACCGGGATCTTGCGGATTAAGAAGGATCACACCAATACCATGCAATGCACACAACATCTGCAGTTCTCTTTCTACGCCACGCTGCTTATCTTCATTTATTTCGGTCGCGACGAGATAACCAAAATGGGCCCAGCTTGAATTGCTCACAGCCTGAAAGAAACATTCTCGAACATTGCTACGGTTAAGCTGACGTTTTACTTCAAAAGACCACAGACGGGTTAAACGCCCTTCGCTATACCGTACACAGTTTTGCACGACGCTATCCCAACCTTTATCGAGAGGCTGCAATGCAACAATATCAGGATAAAGCCAATGGTTTGCCCCAAGACCTTTGTTATTGCTTGAACGCTTTTCATCGATACGACGGCAAAGTAATTCTTCTTCTTCAGAAAGGTACTCAATCAAAAGCGGGTAAAGAGCATGCTCAGAAAAAGCTACCGTCTCAGCAGACGGAGTCGGAGCAATATCATAAGATGACTCTTGTTGCACGCCATTATCGATTTCCTTACCCCAGTAATAAAGTCTGGGCCGAGGTTTGTCACGCGTCATAACCTGAGGACACATCGCTTTTGCCTGAACGGTTCTGCTCCCACCAACTTCTGCAGCTATTTGACTCAAGAAATCTTCATCACTGGCGAATCGAGGATTTTGACGCTTTAGAGCAAGCTCTGCGCCATAGTGATCAATGATTTTTTGGGCAAGCTGACGGGCTGTAAATTGCTCATCAGGATTAGCCTGAAGAACATTAATAATCATCTGTGGGCGACTAGTCATGGCTCCTGCCTTTGATGTAACAGTAAGAACGCTTCTATCTGAATGAATGGCTAAATCTCAGATGCTGCTTTTCTGATGAGACAGTGTAAAACTACCTATCACCTGAACCAAGCTTACAATATGAGTTTTTGGCATTAAACAACAGATTTCATTACCAAAACGAACACCCCATCAGAAGCCATGTTATAGAAAAAATAAGGTATGTCAGGCACATACCTTGAATACACCTAATCATCCCGTGCTTAATTTGGCAAAATCAAACGGACTCACCGCCTTCTCACGATTCGCATCTAGAAAATCAGCCCACCACTGCAGCATCAGTCTGCGCTCATCCAGATGCTCGGCCTTATGAATATAAGCCGCACGCACAGAGTTACGCTCCATATGGCTCATCTGCCGTTCCACTGCATCCCTCGACCACAATCCAGACTCAATCAATGAACTACAGGCCATTGTCCTGAAACCGTGCCCACAAACCTCTACCTTCGTGTCATAACCCATAACGCGCAGCGCCTTGTTCACCGTGTTTTCACTCATCGGTTTGCGATGGTCATGATCGCCGATGAAAACAAAATCGCGATCACCACTAAGTTCGTGAACGTGTTTAAGGATTGCTAAGGCTTGATGAGAAAGCGGTACCAGATGAGGCGTACGCATTTTTGAGCCACGCTGGGAGTGCTTCACCCCTTCAATAGCTTCGCGCTCTGCAGGGATCGTCCACATTGATGTTTCAAAATCGATCTCAGACCAACGAGCAAAACGCAATTCGCTGGAGCGGATGAAGACAAGAAGAGTTAGCTCAACGGCAAGACGAGTCAAAGGCCTGCCGGTATAGCTATCAATGCGCTGAAGCAGTTCAGGAGTACGTCTCAACTCTAACGCAGGCCTATGCTGCCGGTTACTTGAAGCAACGGCACCGGCCATCTCCTGTGCCGGGTTATAATCAAGCAAACCACTCTGTACCGCATAGCGCATAATTGCGGTAGTGCGCTGCTGTAAACGGGAAGCCACTTCAAGACGCCCAGACAATTCAACAGCTTTGATAGGCGCTAAAAGATCGCGCGTTTTTAGTTCGGCAATATTACGCTTACCTATGGCTGGAAAGAGATTATCCTCCAGGCTTTTTAATACTCGTCGGCTATGTTCTTCCGACCACTTTTTATTTGTGGCATGCCACTCAATAGCAAGCTGTTCAAAAGTGCGTGCTTCTTCTAGCTCAACCTTGTCATTTTTCTTTTTATCTCCCGGATCGATGCTGTTCGCCAAAAGCTTACGAGCCTCATCACGGCGAGCTCTGGCATCAGCAAGAGACACTTCAGGATAAACACCTAAAGCCAGCATCTTTTGCTTTCCGCCAAAGCGGTACTGCAGACGCCAGTATCTTGAACCATTTGGGTGGACGAGAAGATGCATACCGTTGCCATCAGTCAGCTTATATTGCTTATCCGTTGGTTTGGCCGTTCTGACTTTGATATCTGTTAGAGCCATGCTTATCCCCTCCCTGTTGGTACAAGCATTATCGAACCGGAAATACCATCATCTGTACCAACATCTGTTGGTAGATGTACGTTGAAGCCGGTTGACCTTGAGAGAGTTACTATAGCGGGAAAGATAGATAAATACTGGATTTCAGGCACAAAAAAAGACGTCCGTTGACGTCTATTGATGTTCCGATGGTGCCGAAGGCCGGACTCGAACCGGCACGTATTTCTACGGTTGATTTTGAATCAACTGCGTCTACC
>Ga0209281_1000895_pt1 | contig 25298 bp, 15 predicted proteins | sample MedtruBG_FD_187514 | JGI IMG/M metagenome (GOLD analysis project Ga0209281, IMG submission 187514) | Root nodule microbial communities of legume samples collected from California, USA - Medicago truncatula BG (SPAdes) (version 2) | ecosystem: Host-associated > Plants > Roots > Nodule | place... | reverse complement strand
TGCCCGTCGGGTCGCTGAGGGTTAACTTAATAGACACGGCTACGCATGTAGTACCGACAGCGGAGTACTGGCGGACGGGGGTTCAAATCCCCCCGGCTCCACCACTTCATCATCTAAAGACGTCCAGGGACGTCTTTTTTTGTGCCTGAAATCCAGTAAATACAGGGGTTTCAGCGCTTATGGGAGCTTTGCAGCGTTTCTGAGTTCCAGGCGTTTTGGTATCCCAGGTGGTATCCCGGACTGCCAAATGCTATTTTCAGGATACCAAAACGGTGCTGGAGGTAGCCCTCATGCCTACTAACGCAACCCGCCTCTCCGATCGCCAACTCAAGGCAGTCAAGGCAACTGGTAAAGACTTCGTCCTTAGCGACGGCGATGGCTTACAGCTTCGAGTACGCGCGAGCGGCTCGATGATGTGGAATTTCAATTACCGCGAGCCGCTGACCAGAAGCCGTATCAACATGGCGCTTGGTCCTTACCCCGACCTCTCCCTAGCCAACGCCCGGAAGAAAGCCACAGAGGCGCGTGAGTTGCTCGCGTTGGGCACCGATCCCAAAACCCAACGTGACGAGGTAAGGCAAGCCAAACTTGCTGAGACTGAACACACTTTCGAGAAGGTGGCCACGGCCTGGTTCGAACTGAAGAAAGACTCCGTAACCAAAGCCTACGCCGAAGACATTTGGAGATCGCTGACGCTCCATGTTTTCCCAAGCATGAAAACAACGCCGCTCTCTCAAATCACTGCTCCGATGGTTATCAAAATCCTTCGCCCAATCGAGGCCAAAGGGAGCCTCGAAACCGTGAAACGATTGAGCCAACGACTCAACGAGATAATGACCTACGGGGTCAACTCCGGGCTGATATTTGCGAACCCTCTCAATGGCATTCGGGCGGTGTTCAAGAAACCCAAGAAAGAGAACATGGCTGCGCTACCACCTGAGGAGCTTCCCGAGCTCATGATGGAAATCGCGAACGCCAGCATCAAGCGCACGACCCGCTGCCTGATCGAATGGCAGTTGCACACGATGACCCGCCCTGCCGAAGCAGCCACCACACGATGGGCAGATATCGACTTCGACAAGCGCATTTGGACCATTCCGCCAGAGCGCATGAAAAAGCGTCGGCCGCACACAATCCCTCTTACCGATCAGGCACTTTCGTTACTGGAGACGCTCAAGCAACTCAGCGGTAACAGAGAGTACGTGTTCCCCTCAGATAGAAACCCCCGCACCCATGCCAATAGCCAGACCGCCAACATGGCGTTGAAGCGCATGGGCTTTCAGGACCGTCTAGTCAGCCACGGCTTGCGCTCGATGGCGAGCACCATCCTGAATGAGCATGGCTGGGATCCGGAGCTGATCGAGGTCGCACTGGCGCATGTCGACAAGGACGAAGTTCGTAGCGCCTACAACCGGGCGGATTACATCGAACGCCGGCGTCCGATGATGGCCTGGTGGAGTGAACATATCCAGAAGGCGGCCACCGGCAGCCTGTCGGCATCGGCCATCAATCAAACCAGGGACCGCAACGTCGTACCCATTCGCTGAGCATCCAAAGATACGCGACGCCGGCTACAATCCGTGTCGTGCAGCAGGGCGACAAGAGTGACGACTATCGCTAAATCTCTGGTATGCCTGCTCCTCTTCAGCCAAGCCCCTGAGTATGGGAAGGCTCCGCATTCCCATACTCAGGGGCTCACGCTTAAAGCGTCTATCAAACAATTACGACTTGCGCCTTTCTGCGGCGGATCAGCCCTGCTGTTAATTCGTAGTAGTAGACGGTCGCTGGTGCTGAACAACGCAGATAGTGCCCCAGAAACCATCTCACTTGCTTTTCCCTCCAGGACCAGGGAGTCGCGCAGCCCCAGCGCTCACGAATCGCCTCGTGCATCCTTTCTGCTTGCCTAATGTGTCGCTGCCGCGTGGCATGTGCTCCTTTGAGCACGGGGCTTAGAAACAACGTCATATCAAACTCGGACGTCATCGCCCGCCTCCGATGTAGGCACTCACCACATCGATGCGGTTATGTCCCAACTCATGGCTGATCTGCTGTCGTGCACGCTGATCGAGTACTCGATCTTCTCGGTGACCACGACCGCCATTAACGGGTGCAGGAAAGCCGGTCAGTTGCTCATAGCGCTCACAGGCGTAAGCCGCCCGCAGCTCATGAAAGCCTTTCAATCCATGCTCATGCAGGATGTCCCGTGCCGGTCGCACAACTGATTGCATAAAGTCTCTGTAGCTTTCATCGGTTTTTAACAGATTCCGACTGCCAGAGGGCGAGGCCTCGCTGGCCCTATCTAGGGCAGCGCGGACTTGATCCGTGATCACGATCCAGCGCGGTGCCGATGCCCCTGAACGACCACCTTTGGTGCCATCCTGGATGTTGATTTTGCCCAGTTGCCGTACCTCACGTTGCAGTCGGGGCAGGTCCGCCAAGATCGCTTCACGCAGGCGCATACCAGTATCCCGGGCCAGATACACAATTGCGGCCACACGTTGCTGACCTCGCTCTGACAGTACGCGTGCGATCAACTCGACCTGAGCACGATCTTGGCCTTGCGGGGCCTCCCCGCGCACGCTTGAGCGCTGCAAACCCAGCGCCTTGCTCGGACTGGGGATTTTGACGTACTGATCACCGCGCAGCGCAGCCATCGTTCGGTTCACGCTGGACAGGCGGTTCTGCGCGGTGGCGATGCCCACTTTGCCCTGATCAACCTGCTCCCGCATATAGGTGGCGTACCGCATGAGAATGTCGCGGTCGATCTGTCGCGCGTCGTTGAGCCTCGGCCCTTCCTCGGATCGACACCAACTCACGAATGCCTGCCAGCGATCGCTATGGGCTTTGACGGTACTAAAATGGCCGTCGCCAAACAGATCTTTCAGTGCTTGCGGTCCGGCATAGCTGAGCTGGCGACCGAAGCCGAAATTACGCCCAGCTCGCTTACCGACCCGAGCCATTTTTTTGCTCCTGACCGACTGCCGCGAGCTCATGCAAGAGGGCTTGCCAGTGCGCACTCACGATGGCGAACTGGGACCAAACACTCGGGCTAAAATACAGCGAGTTATTCATGACGAAGAGGATCGCCCCCTCCTCTTCCAACCATTGGATGATGGCTGTCGCCGAGGTCATAGTTTTACGGATGGTGGCGACATCGGCGACACCGGCGACAACCCGTGCTCTGTCTGGCTTTGAGCGTGGCGACAAAGTGGCGACAGTAGCGGCGACAAATCGCGCTTTCGGCTCCTTTTGGCGCTGAGCCAGATGGTTGCGTAGCGCTTCATCAATATTGAACATGGCGCACCTCGAAGGTATGGCCATCGGTGATCAGCCACTGATGATCAATTAGCTCGACCAGCAGCTTGGCGGCATGACGACTGCTCTTACGGGCAAAGCGGGGACCATTGCGGTTCAGCTCCCGAATACTGAAGCGCTTCCAATCCTTGACCTGCAGCCAGCGCAGCAGCCGGTCCGCCTCTTCCTTTACCCGGCAAACCGGCTCCTGTTCGGTCAGGCGCTGGATCTCGGTGAGGTAGTAGCCAACTAATGCCGAGGCCCGTTGTATATGGTCGACTTCCACAGTGCTGCTCTTCTCCACCACTGCCAGGATGCCAGCGACGCGCAGCAGGTTGTCGGCGGCCTTCGATCCGCTAGGCCGTACGCTGGCCAGCTCCCCAAACTCACCCAACTGGGCTTCGATGGCATCATGCAGATCAATCCAGCGACGGCGGGCCAACGGACTGAGGGTCAGCGGTGACAGCTGCAGAGCACCGTCAGCGGAAAGTGACCAAGGCTGATGAAACAGGGCCGAAAGGCGGTGGTGATATCGCTTTAGGATGGCGTCTTTCGACAAGTCGACAGCCTGATAGCTACGTTGTCCAGCCAGGCTGGTGGGCCAGGTCATCAGGCAGCGTCCGAGGATGCCTTGCCCCTGCAGCAACGGATCACTGAGTAACTGCATGGCCAAGTACGGTTGCAACATCAGGTGCAGGCTCACGCGTCGGTCATAGGCTCGCAGGCTTTCACCTGCCATGGAGCGCGCGCGGTCAATCGGGCTACCGTCCCAGAGTGACGACAAGGTCGTGACCGCTTTCAAGCGGTTGTCCCGACTCATGGTGCTGCTACCGAGGAACTGCCCTCCTTCATCGCAGAACAACCCCATGCTCGGCAGGTCATGGCAGAGCCCTTTGATCAGCGCCTCGATAGTTGGGTCCGTAGTAATCAGCCTGGGTGCAGAGGGCTCCGCTTCGAGCAGTACGCCGTTTGTGGGGACGGAATCGGCAGGGTTGATACGCTGCGCCTGTCGCTGTGCGGCACGGTACCGAGTGAGTTGTTCGCGGTAGCGCTGCCACTGTTCACGCTCCCATTGCCGTGCAGGCAGCAATGCACATCGGTCTGCCGCCGTCTTGCGATCACCGGACGCGGCAACAGTGATCAGGTACAGCGACAGGGGATAATTTCTACCGTCGAGATGTAAGGCCGCATGACCTTGGGTGGCGAGCGCCGAGGCGGCCAACACCGACTGCGCAGCCAGTGCCTGGGGCACGCCGATGACCTCGGCCATGCGCTCCACTGCAGGCCCAAGAATTCCACCCAGTGCCTGGACTGGATAAGGCTCGGCCATGGGATTCGACTCGATTAACGGTCGAGGGGATCGTGGTAGTTCAAGCTTCGGATCTAACTGCTGCATGGGCCCTCTCCTCGGTGATTGCTGGTTGTCCTCACGTACTCCCGCCACGGCTGTTGAGTGTTATCAGGGATCAAGGCCCCTGCGGCCTGTGAGGTGTTCACTGACGCGGAACGAACGGCTCCTTCCGACCGGGAGCGAGGGCATGAACCCATGAATCGGGCCTCCTTAGTCGCATCCGAAGCTGCGGGCGGGTGGAGGCTGTGCCGACTGACGAGTTCGGCACCTGGAGATCCTGAGCAGGAGAAGGCAACGACATGGACACCTGGGGCATGCCTGACTGTCAGTCAGGTGCAGCCTTTCCAAAGGCTGCGGCACCGGTGCCTGTGTCGATGCGGATGGCGACGAATCAGATTTGTCAGGCCGATTGTCACGAGGAGAGTTGCGGCAATGCCATGTAAGACGTGGCTTGCAGCAGTGGTACGAGCGCCCGTCTCTTTCCAGGAGAAAGAGACGGGCGCGGATTGGCGCAGCGAAGTGAGCCGAGAGGTGAGGTTGCTGCAGCGCAGCGAGGTAGGTCCATCGTCTGCCGCAGTGGGCAGATCAGTCGAGTAGGCATCCATCACTCCTGGGGAGTGATCGTGCGAGCCGCCGGACGCTAATCGCACTGTGGGAGAACCACCACGCAAGTGGCGTAGCCTTAAAGGTTCTGGCTACCTGGGCAGGTGCTGTCAACGACAGCGATCCGTGCGCCAATTTTTATACCGACTCGAAAAGGCGGTCAAGCATCACGGCCAAAACGTGCAAGAAGTGGCGACTGTCGCCACTTTTGTCGCCATGCTCCAGGCTACGTTCTACGTGCGTTGTCGCCGCTGTCGCCGCTGTCGCCATCTCTTCAACCGTAACTTTACGACAAGCTCAGCTCTGACGTCGAAACTGCGCTGCCGTCGATAAATATCGAGGGCAATTACCGGCAATAAAAGACGGCGTGGCGTTAATCAGACATGAAATGGTGGAACGTGGTGGCTTCGAGAAATAGCGAGTGAACCCTCCGATCAGCGCGATCAAAGATCGCTTGATCGAAGGGTTTGGCGGGAAAAGCAAAGCCGTCGGCCAGATGCAATCTGTCATATGTGTGTAGAAAAATTAGGTGTACCTCCGACCTCAGGTAACTTGTAGTGCAAGTCTTAGGCGGTGCGGGCATTCCGCTTACACCGCTTTTTTCCTTCCTCCGCTAGCTGTAATTGAGTCTGCTCGTGATGCATACATCACGGCCTTTTAACCGCGACTCGAGTTGCTCCACCGTGTTCAGTCACTCGTGGCCGACATCTAAGCTTTACGGCACCCTTTGAGAACGACTCGTCAGTGGCCTTGCTTGACCAGACGTAAGCCTCGCCGGCCTTGAGCAGAGCCATGCGCTCGGGAGTCAAATTGGCCAATGCGGCGTTGGCTTTCTGAATGTGCTTCAGCCAGGCGGGTGAGTTGAACTTATGCATTATGATCTGGGTGGATAGCTCTATCAGGCTGACAGGAACTGATGGTGGATCTTGACTTGCCACCATAATGCTCACGCCCTTATGGCGCATTTCGCGTACAACTTCGATAAGCCCCGCAACAAGGTCTGGGCTTTCGATGTATTTGTGGGCCTCATCGAACACCACCAGCTTGTTGAAACTACGCCCATCGATTCGCGCTTCGGCAAACAGCTGCAAGAGCACGACGAAGAGTCCGAGAGCCTGGTCCTTCTCGATGTACTCATCTCGAAGGTCCACGATGATCAAGCGACCAGGCTTGACCACTTCGGTGAGCGAAGCTGAATCGTTGATGTATTCGGCAGCCAACTCCAGACGCATTCTGGCCAGTTCCTTCAGATGCTCCGGGATCGGCGACGCTTCGACACCGGCTCGCAGCCCCTCCAAAGTGATGTCATCGCGCATGGACTTCATGATGCGCATGATCTGACGAATGTAGGTGGCCTGATTGCCCACGGCCCCCATAAGAAACTTCCAGTGCGAGGCCTTCAATTCCGATGCAGAGAACTGTAGGGGCAACACCTCGATGCCCGGATACTCGGCACGCCGCTCTTCAATTTTGTCTGCAGGTACAAGCAGCAAAACATCAGTTAGAGCTTTCGGCTCTGCGCCGTACACCTCCTTCAGCGCTCGGACCTGATCCTCAACGCTATTGGCACCTACCATCGAAGTGAACTCGGGTTTATAGTCCATCGTCGGGCTGTAGTGGAAGATCACCGTGGACAGCGGTTCTGGTAGGCAGTTTATGCCTGGGATTGGCAACGAGGCCATCTCCGCAACACTGCCCAAGGTGTAGCTCTTCCCGCCCCCTTGAACACCGAACAGGCTGATGGTGTGGGTCTGGTTCAGGTCCAGTGCAACCTTCCGCCCAGATACCTCTCCGAGCAAACCGTATTGAGGCGTTGATCCGGTCGCGCCAAGCATGATGTCGTAGGCGACCCGGCCATTGATTGGCTGAGCAACTTCAGACGTAGCAACTGAGGCTTCGGTGACCAGCGGCGTCGCCACCTTCTCTTCGCCTGGCACAGGCGCGGGCCTGGAGTCAGCGATGGAAGGTTGCTTCGTCTCTGGCATTGTGATCGGCAGCTGAGGCGGTTCAATCACTTCTGAGACCAACATCCCGGCCGGCTCTGGTTCGCGCACCTGCAATGCAGGCGTGAGGTTTGATGGGCTGTACGAAATTCGTGGCCTATCGTCCCAAGCCAGAGTTCTATCACGAGGCGGACTCAAGAAAGCAGCGCTCTCAAAGGTCGGGACAGCTGGTGCCAAAGTCCTGCGACGTAGCAATTCCTGGGTCACCTCGCGCGCCGTATCGGTGGATCGAACACTCTGCAAGCTTGCGATGGTCTCGGTGTCGATCACTGCTGCTTCGACCAACTGGCGAATCAGATCACTGCCGATGCGGTAGAACTCGATGCCGTTCTCATGCTCAGCCGGTTCCGTGCCCGGCTTGCTGAAGTCGAACACGACAGCGCTTCGCGTGAACTGCAGTGTGTAGGGCCGCTCATCCAAACGACGCAAGAAAAAGTGTGCCTCCTCTGCCGCCTCAGGCAAGACCACACCGTAGCGTTCCGAGCGGTCTAAATAGAAGCCAAGCAGAGCTGCAAGATCACGGTTCTTAATAGGACGATCCGGACGATCCACTTCCGCCAACTTAGGGTCGAAGTGGTAGGCGAGAACGTGCTCCGTCTGTTCGATCTGCTCAGCAATGGATGCTTTTAATTGCGAATACGCGGCTACATCACCAACCTTGCTGTAGCACTTCACCTCGACGAGCCTGCAGGTCACAACACGGTTCATTGGATCAAGGTCGAACAGTGCAAGATCAGTTCGCCGGAAATTGACCTCATCGCCCATTTCTTCGGCGTTCTGACGAAGAGCTTTGTACAGCTCCAGGTGCGCATCCAGGGGCACAACAACTTGGCTCTGAAACACCCCTTGATGCTCAAGAAACAACCTTGAAAGTGCGAGCCCCATCGCCTCAGCTCTTTGCGATGAGGACGATAGCAGCTTCAGGGCCAACCGCCCGGACAGCGAGCGAAGCTGATCCAGCATCACCAAGGCATGGCTGCCTGAATTTGGGAGGCCATATTCCCCCAAGATTGGCACCAACAATGACTCCAGCTCGGCCACTGAACGGGAGGTGATTGCCAACCGATGGCTCATCGCATTTGCCATGTCGGGCGAGTGATCAATTAAATAATCAGGGCGAGTTGGGTGCCGTCGATGGTCAAAAAACTCTATGCCCAGGTTCCGATCGATGGTGAGCACCCAATCGCTAACCTCATGTATCTGATGGAGCATCGCACGCTCGTCTGCAGACAAGCTCAACGCTACCACCGGCCGAGCGTGCGGCAAATACTGGCTGCGCGCCACGGTCGCCACGGCAACCGAAACTGCACGCGAGATGCCTCCCAAAAGATCGAACAAGGCCTCTGCCCCCTCAATCGGCTGCGCCGCCCCGTGCAGCGGGCGACGAAGCCAAGTGATCGATTGCTCATCTTCCAGGTAATCCACCTTAAAGGGCTGGACAAGCCCGTGGACGAAGGAGGAGTCATCCGAATCTCGAACATCAACAGCGCGAATGTCCTCGGCCGGAAACAAGTCAAACAAGAACGACAAGTGCGCAGAATGCAAATCAGGCTCTTCTCGGAACTCCCTGATCGCTCGGATTGCCAATCTCAACTTGGGGTGCAGGTGGCTCTCAGTCGGCGTGGAGAACGCGTCCGCCTCCTTCGCGCTGGTTCCCGAATCGGGGACCAGCAGTTCCAGCAGTGCCTCTCCCGTTGAAGGAGCGGCCGGATCGGGCACGAACAGCCTGATGTCGTACCGAAGATCGGCAAACTCGGAATGACGCTGCAGTGCAAGTAGCACTTCAGCTAAAGCCTTCGCCCGTCCCGCATTGAACGCGTTGATCGTCAGAGTCGCAACATACGGGTGCTGAATCAAATAACGCTGCACCCGAGTCGCCAAGTAGGCGCTATCGATGGTCGCACCGCCAATGGCTGGCTCGGGCAGACCAAGTGCGGCGCACACCTCCCCAACCAGACCACGCGGGTCTTCCTCATCGGGTGCGGCATACAGCGACCAGAAAGGGTTGATGTTATCTACAGCCAGAGCTGTGCGCCCCAGCTCCTCACCGAAAGGCAATACAGGTGGAAATGCCGCAGGCGCAAGCTGCTTTATCACAGCGTCTCGAGTCGGCACCACAAACTCGCGGCCACTCGCCTGGCTGCGCTCCATCCAGGTCTGACCCAGCTGACTCCAGGCGACATGCCAGTTAGCACGAAGAGGATGAGTCGGCCCCAACAGAACGGCATCACGTCGTTTACCCTGATAGTCTTCCAGCACTAAAGCAACCGAATCGATGGTGAGTGCGCAACGCAACTCTTCAAAAGCCTGGCGTGCAATAACGGCGTCTATTGAGCCGCATCGAATCAAGACAGCATCAATCCAAGCTAAATAGGCTGCCGCATAATTCTGAGTGGGCTCCTGCAAACTGAGAAGATCGCTGGCCTGCATGATCAAGCGTTGATCGCCTTGTAAGACTGCGCCAAAGAAGGTTGCCCGAGACTCCCGAAACCTCACGGATTCATCCGAGACGGGCCATTTGAAGGAAGTCGTTGATCGCGCGGCGACGCCGGAAACGTTTATCGAAAGCCTCAATCGATTGAGGCCATCCGGGTCGCCAAGAAAGGCGCGCTCCAGATCAGCCAACACGGCGGATACCGAGACATTCGCTTTTCCTTCTTTTCCCAGTCGAACCTCCAAGGTCTCACCGCTGGCTGCAGCCTTGCTTCCTCGCTCTACCCAAGAGCATCCCGTGATCGATACGGAGCTGGGATCTCGATCCTGAGCCACAGCAGCAAAGCGCGCACGCAGCAGCGCATGCATCAAGCTTGGTTCGCGCGGCACCGCCCGCTGTGGAGGCTCTACCTCTAACTCGTCATCGGTGACCACATAAAAGAGATCGCTCTCATTGGCATTGCCAAAGGTCTCGGAGACATCGCTGTTGAAGCGAATAGGATTTCCCTCGCCGTCAGCAAGCGGAATACGGTCACCGTCTTCGGTCTCCCCATACACGCGAACAAAGTGCCAACCCTCTTCCCAATCGATCTTGCCAATCGACGAAAATGCGATCACCCCAGAATCCGTACCCTTGGTCCACGCGGCCTTACGGCGGCGCAAGCCTGTAGGGCCGTTGTCGCGTGACACCACCTCAGCCACGAATCGAGATAAGCCCTCCACCCTGGACGGCACAGGATCGACCCTGAAAGACACACTGAACTTTTTCAGCCCCGTCTTCGAGATAGGCAACACCCGGTGACCAATTAGCTCTGCCAGGCGGGAGTCTTCATTGTCGTCCTTCACCACCGGCAAATCTGGCAGTTCAACATCGCTGATGAATATGCTATCCGGATTGACGCCCCCATCTTCAAACAGCCACTTGTTGAAAGCGAGAGGCCAATTACTCCGATCGCGGACGATCAGTTGGGTCCACTCCTTCGGATTGGCAACACCAACCCTCGAAAAGAACTCACCAAGCTGCTTGCAGAAAACTGGATCGAGCAGGCCCAGCTCAAGAGCGCGCACGCGCTCGGTTTTGGTTGACCATGTGATCTGCTCGACGCATTCGCGATTGCGAGCCACCCGCGCTGGAGCACGTTCTGCTTGCTGGAACAACTCGAAATCTGGCACGAGGGCCAGCTCGAAAAGAGCAGCCCCCATTGCATCCGGGTCGAAGCCGTTGACTTGGCATGTGAGTAGATATCGAACTACAGCGGCATCGTCGGCATATCGCCAGCGTGAATCGCGCCTGAGCAACTCACCCAAACAGGCTTCGACAGCAACCCTGATGTTGGCCGGAATCTGCATGATCAGCTGCGCATTCAGCTGAGCGTAGGCACCATCAATCGACACCTCTTCAAACGTCGCGACACCGAACGAATCCTCGGCAGACGCACGCAGATCATTCGGCACAAAAACCAGCAGTGGTGGCCTTAGCTCTTCGTTGGGCAATGGGTTGCGCAGTTCAACAAGCTTGGTGCTCGTCACGGCCAATTCCGGTGCTTGGACACGCAGGGCGTCGTCTGCTAACACAACCACATTGGCAGTAGGAACGGCCGCACGCAGCCCTCCAGCCAATCGGATCATCAGATCACGATCCAGGTCCGTGACACGCATGCAATGCCCAAGATCACGGGCAACCAAGACGTTGCAAAGCCTCGGCAGCAATACGGACTCAAGCGCCGCGCTCAGCTCTTGGCTGGTGAGTTCACGCAGGCCCCGGCTCATGTGCGCGCCCTTTCTGTTCGTTCTGCAATCGTATAGCGGGGTATAACCGTCTGTGTGACATAGGCATCGGACAAATCGCGGTAGAAGCCAATCTCGCGCAAGCGTCCAGTAAATGCCTGAACGTTGCATCGTAGAGCTTTACGCTCGTCGATCGTGGGTGTTGAGAACCCCTCACCGGGCGGCAGCTGATCTATGTAGAGGCCGTAGCGTTCACGCAGAAAAGATAGCAGGTCATCTATCCGCATCTCACCAGTGAAGTAGCCCTGGTCCCCCCCTGGACGCAGCACCGCAATTTGCAGCAGCACCTCCAGCAAGCGGCTCTCAAGAGAAAATCGGCGAGGGGCATTTCTCGCACGCGTTTGGGCCAGCAGTCCTCCCGACTTATTCTTCAACATCGTCGCGTCTAACGACTCAATGATGTATTTCCTGTGAAAAGTACCGCGGAGGGCGACAAGAATCTCGATGTAGGTTTCAAAATCCGAGAGGCCCATCTTAGTGATGGCTTCAACCTCGAAATCCAGCCCGGCCTCGCCTTCTGACAGCGACTCCAAGAGCCCCGACAAACGCTCGCCAAAGAACTTGTCTCGCTCCTCAGCGAATGGTTCGGCTTGAAGGCCATACAGTTCACCGACAGAGAGCACTGAATTCAACGGCCGGATCAATTTGCCACGCCGCACAAGGTGCTCCGAGAACTCGTCTAGTTTCTTCGCTACAAAGTACGCGCGAATGAAACTCGGGATTCGTCGGTAAAAACCATCGGCACTACGCTCAGCGAGCGCAGCGGTTGCTGAGTTGGCGTTGCCCGATAGGTCAACAAACATCCCCAGCTTGTAAGGGCAGTCACCCTGTGGTTCGCGATGCTCACGGGGTTTCATCGGACACGCTGACTCAGCGCACAACGAATTCGCACCCTCCAGTTTTTGCCAGGCAGGCAAGAGCTTCAGCAAGCGCAGGTGATAGAGCGCCAAGTGAAACGATAGCAGCACCTTCAAGTACTCCACCATCACCGAGCGCGGCATGTATTGCTTGTAGAAAAGCAGTCGCTGAATATCCTCAGCCATCAGGTCTGCCGATCCAATACACACCGGCGCAAAGCGCTCTCCACCGGCACGGGTATCCGCCGTGTCTTTGCGCTGAGATAGGAAGTGCAAAAGCGTGGCGGTCTCAATGTCCGTCAGCGTCTTGTTGTTCAGCTCTCGCGAGACTTTATCGAAGCCGTCAAAAAAGAAGCCCTTCAGGTGCTCGATGGCCTTGTGCCCCGAAAGATGCCGGGCGTGGTGCAGCATTTGGTACAGTTGCTGGGCAGCGCCATAGTCACGAGAATGCTTGGGATTACGGAAGCGGTAGGTATAACCATGCAGCGGACGTGGGCCAGCCACCGCAGAATTTTTCTTGCCACGATTAACGATGTCCATGAGGTGGGTTTCAACCCAGCGCTGCACCATGTCTCGATGCTGCGCGAATCCCAAGAAGCGGTCGCCGGCTTCAAGGATGTCGTCCACAAACTTGTCCACCGTAAGCTCGCGCTTGTCGCGAAACACGCTCGGATAGCCGCCATGCTCCAAGCGCTCAAACAATCCGGTGAGAACGCGATCCATCTCGATGGTCTTGAAGTCGAGGTAGCTGACTTTCGGGAGGCGGAACTCCCTGTCCTTTTTTTGCAACGCCATCAGTTCTCCCCGAAGCCTTTCGCTAAGGCCTCTTCTTTATTTACACCGGTCACGGTCCTTTGCAACAAGCGCATCTCCACCCGGCCGTCGTCATGACGAGCCAAACGGTAGAAGTCATGCCCTGTCGTGGTCAGTAAAATTTCCCGATATGGCTGCGCGTTGAGGCTGTTTTTAAAGACGCCCAGACAGAGGTAGAAGCCCTGCATCTCTTCGACGCTAGGCCGGTAGCCTTCATTCAGTCGCACCAACATCTCGAACACGTCAAGGTTGATGAGCAGCTCACTGGAAATGGCCCCGAAACCCTGCCCCTGAAACTTCAGCAACAGGCCCGTCGGCAGGTGCTCAACAAAACGCGCGCTGGCGGCAAAGTCTTGCACCTGCAGACCAAACCCCTCCACGGGGAAGAGCCTATAGCTGCGGACAGTACCGTGCTCCACCTGACGCAGTTGCAGAGCCAAGCTGGTCCCCAAACGCTCCGGGCGGTGTAGACCCTCGCCTCGGTTAATGGCATGCAAAATTTCACTTGTAAGTGCATTAATTGAAGTGTCGCCACGAACGATTTCAACCATGCGCTTGGCCGAACGGTACGGGAGCATTTTTTCCCAGCTTGCATCGCGCCGTTCGAAAAAGTGCCTACGCCGGGCCATCGCCACATATTCGCGGTGCTTATGCGCGCGCTGTCGAACGGACACGTCACCCACCCCGCGAGGTAGATCACCGAACAGACGCTTCAACACCTCGAAATCGAATTGCCCTCGCCGTTCAAAACGGAACAGCGCTCGGTCATCCGGCAGAACAAAGTCAAGCCCTCTGTCAAATCGCGGGTCTTCCTGCTTGCCCACATCGAGCTCGCCTAGCAGGGTGAGCAATCGATCCGAAGTAGGCTGCCCGCCGCCCATCCAACTGTTGAAGTAGTAGCTGCGCGCTACCTCATCATGCTTTCCGGCCAAATACAGCGCATGAATCTGGCCACAATCACGGTTGCCAATCAGCATGAATGACAGCGCCGAGCGGAGGTCACGCATGGTGATGTGCAAACGACCACGCAGGTGCGCCATTGTGTAGAGAGTCTTGAGTCGTTCCAGCAAGTGTGGGCCAGCAATCTCATCCTGGAAGCTACGTGCGTTATGCAAGGCATAGCAGCTGTCCTTCAGGTCGCAGCTTTCGCAAGCTGACCAATTCCTGGACTGCACGATGCTCTGCAGGGTACGCTCCAGAATCGAGCCCCCTTCGGCCTCTGCCACCACGCTGCGAAGATTCAGATTCACCACCGCGACGCCAGACTCAGTATCGCCCGTCGAGAACGCCCGCCGAACTAGCGCGGTTAACTCACAGAAGTCGTGTTCATGTGTCGCAAGGAAGTCCACCAAGCGGCCTTCATTGATTGCAATAAGGCGAGTTTCTTTCGGCTTCCAGGTGCTCGCATCGCTACCCTTGAAGGGTGATAGGAAATCCAACAACACCTGGTTGTTGTCCTTATTACCTTCGTCTTGGCTGCCGTCGTAGTTGATTAAATAACGCTTGCCGTCCAATGCCAACTCGCTGCCGTTTGGCAAGCCTCGATTGGCTGACCCGCCACGACTTTCAACCTCCTTCTCCAAGCGCTGTAAAAACGCTGTTTTTCCATCGCCCGCGTTGCCGGAGATCAGCACCAATCGGAACTCACCAGAAAGGACCGCTGGCAATAGTTCCCGATCCAAGGCGGTATCCACATAAGCTGAGAACCCCAGTGCATCCATACCACGCGTACCGGCATTACTGCGGTGACTTTGGCTGTAGAGCGTAAGAAGGTGCGAAACGAAAGCATTGCTGTTGGGCGACGATTGCACCTGGCCACTGCTGGCGGTTGCAATTGCAGCCAAACTCACGGTTTTGATTCGCCGTGCGTGGCGCACATCGGCCAGGGCATCATGAAAATCTGTGGCTGTGGCAAATCGCTCCGCACGACGCGGAGATATGGCCTTCAACACTACGTTCACCAGCTCCGGTGCAAGGTCAGAATATCCTGACAGCTCGCGTGGGTCTGGCGCAGGCTTGTTGACGGGTGGCTCCGTCGTATCCCAGGGATAGCGCGAAGTCAGCGCCTCATAAAGCGTTAGCCCCATGGCATATAGGTCGCGGTCTGCGCGCTCGCCGTTATAGGGAATGACTTCTGGATCAAAGTCAGGAGGCAGATAACGACGCGAACCACCTCCTCGCGACTCCTTGTCATCAGCCCGCACCGACACATTGAAGTCGATGATCTTCGCGCCCTTCTGCGTCCACAGCAGATTCCGTGGTTTGATGTCGCAATGATGAAAGCCATGTAGATGCAAATGCACCAAGCCTTCAATCACCTGCTTACCCAGCTCCAAGACGTCTTCGGGCGACAGCAATCGCTCATGAATCATGTCACCGACGTCGGAGCCTTCGACGTACTCGAAAACCAAGAAGGGAATGTCACGACCAGGGATCACATCCGCGTCCAGCACGCGCACTACGTGTGGGTGCTCGGGTATGTGCACAAGATGACGGTACTCCTGCTTCAGGCGATCCAGAGTCGAGTGTCGATCGCTGACGATGAGCTTCACCGTACGTGCCACATCGCCCAGTGTGTCGATCACCTTGTAAACCACGCCAAAGCTGCCACGCCCCAGCTTCTTTTCGATGATGAACTTGCGGGTCAATCTATATCCCGCTGGCAGATTCAGGTAGTCGGTTTGGTCATCAGATACCTCAGGGGACTCAAAGGCCGATGCTGCAACGAGCCCCCCTGTTTGCAGGGCCTCAGGCTGTAGCAAGGCATACAATGCTGCCAACGCTTTGGGTGCCGATGGCCGCTTATGCTCGTCAAACGAACACAGACTTTGCAGCCACGCATCGAAAGCGTCATTCAACTCGGGCCGCAGCGCTGAAGGCTTGTTCAGGAACTCACCTACACGATCCCACACCGTCGTCGGCGCCCCCAAAAACGGGCGCTCTCCAGTGAACAGTTCGTAAATGATGACACCGGCCGAGAAGATGTCCGACGCGCTCGACGCGGCACCCGGTTCGCGGAATGCCTCTGGCGCGACATAGGCCTTTTCAACCAAATCAACGATGTCCGCAGCAATGGTCAGGCTGCGGTTCTCACTAGGTTTCGCAAAGTCGAAGTCTGTGATACGAGTGGTGCCGTCTTGACCGATCAGGATCGCACTGGGAGTAAGGTTGCGATGCAACACACCATGTTGATGAGCATGTGCAAGGGCTGCCAGTAGATCTTTAGCAACACGCCATTTCTGGTCTATGGTCAGCGCCAACTGTGGCCGCGCCATATGCAAGGTCAGCGCCTGGCCGGGCGCGTCGTCCAGAATCAAGATGAAGGACTTGTCATCGTCGGCGGGGAAGAAATCCCGCGCGGCAACAATGTTGGGATGTAGTGGTAATTTGGATAGCGCCCGGTAGGCGTTGGCAATGCGATTAACCTGGACCTCGCGCATGTCTTCAGGCTGGTAGGGGTCCGCTTGATACACCCGCAGACGGGCCGTGCCACCTGCAAAGACGTTCTCTGCACGGAATTCGCTGTAGGCCAGCGCCGCGCCGAGCTTTTCCTTCACCTCCCAATGGCCAAAACGGAGAACGGCAGAGGCGGGTCTCACCACTTTCAGAGCATGTAGGATCAGCCCATGCTGCTGCAGAATGTTCTTCGAAAAACGTGCGGGTATGCGTGTAGCATCTTTGAAGTAGCGCTCGGCGTCCTTCAACTTTAGCGAACGGTCTGAATCTAGTTGGTCGCGGTCAATCAAGTGCGCATCCGGCGCAGTTAGCAGAATGGCTGCATCCACATAGATGTCGTTCAGTTCATTTCGCCCTGGGTGGGCCTGAGTTACCAGGCCCTTGACCGTACGTGCATGCCCGCGCAGCTTGCTCAGGGGCGAAGGGTATGGTGCACGCCCCTCGGGATACCACTTGTTGCCATATACATCGATGGTGCCGCGCGTGCCCTTTACATCGATCAAGTACAGCGCATGCGGCGTCAACAGAGCAATATCGATCTCGAAGCGCTCACCCTGGCGTTCGATTTCGAAGTTGTGCAAAAGGATAAAGCTGTCTGGCAAGCGATCCCGCAGGTATGCGATAGCACTGCGTTCAGCATCATTGACCGGCTGGCCTACGGGGATCACCTTTGCCATCAAACTCCTCCGTTCAGAATCTGCTCTTCAATCAGTGAGCGGGCCTGATCCTCGGAGTCCAAACCTCGGTCATATAGCTGACACCCCCTATCGACCAATGCGGCGATCTCGCGCTCCTTCTCGTCGCCCAATCGCGGAATGGGCAAACGATACATCATCGCGTGATGCTGCTCCTGCTGCTTCCCACCAGTACTGATAGACCGAAGCATGCGGAAAGCCAGCCTTGAGCGCATGAACGCAAACAAGTACCCCGACTCAATGGCTCCCTCAAGCGGAACGCATCGGAAGAAATCTCCGCTGTACGCATATTGAGCTGTTCGCTTCGTCACGATAAGCGCACGGCAATACAGTTCAAACTCGCCCAGCGTTCCATGAGAAGGGACTAAGATCGTTCCTGGAGGAACGATCAACCCGAGACCTGCGACCGACTTACGAGAAATCCACCGCCCCTCTGGGCGGACATGGAAGGCATTCCGCTGCCCCAAGAGCATATATCCATGCTCCGGCTCCGCATCAATTCGGGTGAAGATGATTTTTCCCTTAAACTGCGAAGGGTCACATAAAGAACCGAGCTTTGAATGCGGTCGCGCTTCAATTTCTCGGCGGATCTCCGCAATTCGCGGATCATAGTTCAGGGCCCGAAAGCTCTCTGATGAGATGGTGCTCTCCTGCCAACCGAGCGCTCTTTTGTCTTGATGCCAGAAATCATCCCGTAAATCTTCTCGGTCAATACAGGTTAACAGGACCTGCGTTGCCAAGTTGATGAGACGACTCGACTCACTGATGTCCTTGGCTGCGGATGAAATCAAACTGTCAATCCGACCCTCTATAGCATCGCCAAACCGAGGCACCGGCAAGTCCGAAATGTGCTCTGGCTCAATATGCTGGATAACAGCCCCATAAGTACCGGAAACAACCAGCGGTACGCCGTAGCTACTGGAGAGGAAAGCGTATAGATAGCCAGGAGGAATGCGATCCGGGTCAGGAACCACCCGTAATACATCCTCTGAACACGCAAGTCCTGCCATGTCAGGTCTCACATACGCCATACGCCCGATCGTCCCGGAACGGGTAATTAACGACCATCCCTCTTCGACCAGAAGTTTGGGGTTCCGAGCTACCTGCTTCTTAGAGATGAGCGGTAATGTAGACAAGTCCGCCAGGCTAATCGCTGAGCAGCCCATAAACCGAACACCGCATTTCGGGTCGTTTACCCAGTTGCGGCTTTCCCGACCGGAGTCAAACATGGCGAGGGTTACCTCGCGCAGTTTGTCCTTCTGGCAATCCAACTTCTTCAGTGCGTCACGAGCCTCCAATGCACCCGACATATATGGGTTGCAATCAAGTCTCCGCCCACCTTCTTCCAGCCAACGAGAGCGAACAATGCATGCATTCTTGAAGCTTGTGAAGGTCATGCTGCCACCTCCGCAGGGAACCAAAGCTGTAACTGGCTTACCAGACGGAGAAACTCACTATCTTGGCAAGCAGCAATAGGCACGTTGGCGGCAATACGCTTGAACACAGAAGAGGACAATTTGACGTTATTTTCGCGGCGCAATTGGATGAACAGTTCTTTAGGTGAGGGCGGTTTCGCAACATTTTGAGGCCACAAACCTCGCTCACCGAGCGCTACTTTCAGCCCATCAGGCGCCGCTATCCGAAGCTCATCCGCAAGTACGGGGGAATCTTGCCAAATCCATTGCTCAAGCTCGGGCTCAATAGCTATTACGACTATGTCACCAAGAGCCCAGCCACTTTCATGCAACTGCGTCGTGATGTTTTGAATGATTGCACCTTGGCCTGGTGAGCCGTCCCAATCACAGTCGAGCACAACCACAGCTTTCTTGTGGCTATGCAGAAAAGCACTGAGTAGGGAATCTGCCCGCTTATTGAGACCGGAATCATTCTGTCCAGCGGCAAAAAACAGGTCTTCGGCGGGGTCAAACGAAAAATTGCCGCAACTCAGTTGCTCATTACGATCCTCTCGGCTGAGAAAGCCAAGAAAAGTTTCTCGCATAGTCTTGTCGGCCACGAAAAAAACGCAGTCTCTCTTCATCCCAAAATCCCCGCGGCAAAGAGGCTGCCCAGATCAATACCGCCTCGCCAATCTTTGAGGCGCGGATGGTCCTCTCCATTCACAACAACCACGCCGTGTTCCGAGGTCTGACGAGCACAAAGCAACTGGTCCAACTTGCTGGAGGCCAGCACAACCGGCGAATGCGAGGAGACCCAGACCTGGCTGTTATAGAGGGATGAGAGGGATTGCAAGATCGCCTCAATGGCGCTCGGGTGTATGCCATTTTCTGGTTCCTCTGTCACAATCAGCTGCGGGACACCTGGCAGATATGCCAGAAGTGTCAACGTCAAAATTCGCAGCGTACCATCGGAAAGTCCACTGGATGTGACGCTGTAATCTCCACTGTAACGAACACTGAAGTAAGCATGATGGTCATCCTCACGCTCCTTGACTTCTATGTCTTCGATCTGTGGCAGCGCCGTCTTTACGTGATCAACCCAGTCGCTGAAGTCACGGCTACGGTAGCTCTTTTTCTCGTCTGGAGTTGCATCACCCGTCAAGCCCTGTAGCTTGAGACTCAAAGCCAGCCAGGGCAGGTTGAGTGCGGAGGAAATCAACGTCTTAGGCTGGCCAGGCGGGCTCGCTGCGCGCAGTTGCTCCCAGTCCGGTGACAGAAAAACTACGTTTTCCGTAAGAAACTCGTAAAACCAGTAAGCTGCGGGATATGTGTCCGCCTTGTACTTCACTGCAGACATGGCCAGTAGACCCTGTTTGATACGAACTTTGTCCTCACGATCAGCATCAGCCAAACCAGTTCTTGCTTCATCGACGAACACGGCAGGCCCGCCGTATTCACGGCGTAAGATGAAGTGCCAGTCGTCTTTTGCTTGGTTCACCTCACCCAACAATCCACCCACGGTGCGATCAGGAACTGATGACTCCGGGTAAGCAAACAGGTACTCGTTTTTGACGCTGAGCTCCCGCTCGTTGAAAATTTCAAAGCGCAACTCATAGCGTAAGTGGCTAGGCCACTTGGCCGGACTGTTGCGTAGCAATTCGGCTTGTCGTTTGCTCTTGATACTTGCTACCAGTGCTTCAGCCCATTTATTGCGGATGTCTTCAGTTATCTTGACCTCAATGACTAAGGAGAAGTCTTCGCCTCTCCCGGCAAAAATTAGCTCGCGCAACGCAGCGGCCCGAGCGGGCATATCACCCCGCTTTAGGGTAAAAACGGATGCAATGTTGTCGGCACGCAGAAGCTCACCGAATAGGCTCGGCAAGTCGATCAGCGTAGTTTTGCCTGAGCCATTTGCACCGACAAGGACTTTAAATTCGTTCATGTCAACGCCAAGCTGCTCAAAGCAGCGATAACGCGTGGCCTCCAGTCTCGTGATCATTTGCTGGGCTCCGGGTGTTTTGCGCGGAACTCTGCATAGGCCTTTGCAATCTCAGGCAGGTCGTCGTCGAGGATGCGCTCTTTGCGATTGAGCGTACGCACCTGAAGGCCGCCACCGATACGAACTTTCTCTTCGTGGCTGACATCCACCAGGATCTCTTCGCCATCCGGACTTCGCTTATACAAAGTGTTACCACGACGATCGAAGCCAACCTTGTTAGCAAGTGCCATGAACACTGGGTAGTCTTGTTTATTCCCTAAATCCTCCGCCTGAATAACCTCAATAGGCTTACGTTTCAGAAACAGCAGCGTGGTCTGAATGTTGACATTGGCCTCAACAATGAAGGACTCGACAGGCAAATCTACGCTGGCGAGAATCCAGCAATGGCGAAGAATCCAATAGCGGATGTACTCATCGCCAGGGTTGCCGAGCACACCATTTGGCAACACGATCCCCATTCGGCCGTTTGGTCGAAGCCACCGCACGCAGCGCTCAATGAACAGAGTTTCAGGGGCCACTGCTGGCTTGATGGCGTTGCTCATCACAAAACCATCGCCTTGCCTCTCCCAGCGGCGAGCCAGTTCGTATTGCTCCAGGATGGTTTTTTCGGTGACAGGGATGTCTGAACCGAACGGCGGGTTTGTCATCAATACATCAATCGTGCCGAGCGGGATGCCCTCTTTCGCAGCCTGGACGCCGGGAAGATGCCCGCCCGGGAACTCTAACGAGTTCATGTGAAAGAGATGCCCCAGCGAGTTACCCGCCATCATCACGTTCATCTGGGCGGCCCGTACTAGGAAAGGGTCGAAGTCGGCACCGAACAGGTTTTTGGCTGCGTAGTTGGCCAGCCGATCACGGATGGATACGAGCTCTTCAGTGTTCTCGTCTCCCGCCTTGATACGCTTCTCTTCGTGAAAGACCTTGTTCAGGTAGTTCAGAGTCTCAACCAGGAAGCCCCCCGTACCACATGACGAATCCAACACACGCTCGTCCTCTTTAGGTGCGAGCATCTTGACAACGAGACTGATGGCTCCACGCGGCGTGAAATACTGACCGCGATCGCCACGCAAATTGGTGCCCACGATCTCTTGGTAGGCAGCACCTTTGGCATCGACATCGGTGCGCCCGAAGTCGTAACGTGCCAGCTCCGACACGATGAAGGCCAAGGCTCGGTCTGAAAGGGTGATTTCTTCATTACCCTTGAATAGGCCGTCGTATTTCTTTTTCACTCGCTCAAAGAGCGGTTTGATCCGTAGGCGGATGGCTTTCTGGCCTTCCGGGTCAAAAGGCTCGAATGGTCCTACGTAGAACCCCCGAGCTTCATTGGGTTGCTGTTCGTCATACATCTTGCAGAAGATGAGGTACAGGAACTGCCAGAAGGCGGCGTCCTTGGGCATGCCCTCGTTGCCATGGATGTAATTATGGCAACGACGGAAAGCGGTACGCAGCATCACTGGATCTGCACGACGCATCCGGCCTATAGAGCGACCGTCAACACTAAAGGTGTCGTCACCCAATGGCCAGTCCCCGATGGGCTTAAACTTGGTATCGAAGCGGGTGACTTCCTTCTTGAAAAAGAAGAACTCCAAACCATTGGTCCACAGGCCGTAGTCGCAGCTATCGACCTCAGCCATCACGGCCTCCAGCACCTCGAACTCTTTGCGCGCCTCTTCTGGGTCACGCATACGATACGCACCCTTAGTACCGATCTTGGGCTCTTTCTCAACCACAACAGCACGATAAAGGTTGTCTACAGTATGCGCCTGGCCAGGCTTAAAGATCGCGATGTCGAGCTTACGATTCTTGCCCAAAACCTTGATCTTGAAGTCGGGTTCCATGTCCTCGGCCGCGATACCGTACTCATGGATGATGGCCCGAGCAATACGCTGGCGAACCTTTTCTTTGTCGCTGTCTTTCACCGGGTTGCCGGTGATGTAGTCAAAGACCTTGCCCTCTTCGAGCACGCGCTCTGGCGCTTGGAATTCTTGATCAAGGTCGCTCATGTCATTACTATCCTGTGTGGAGCGCTGCTTAGACATTGCGCGGCTCCTTGTTTTCAAATTCATCACTGCTGGCAGCGGCACCACCCTCTCGCACCCAGACGTCCACGTCTTCCTTCTTGAATTTCCAGAAGCGCCCAACCTTGTGCCCCGGCATGCCTTTAGAGGTCACCCAGGTGTAGATGGTGTCTTTGGCTACACCTAGGTAATCGGCGATTTCATCGACGGATAGCCAGCGGTCGTCCATAGCGAAGCCCTAATTGCTGAATAGGTATTAGAAGGGAGCTTACACGTGTTCAGGCCTGCTTGCATGGGTTAGGTCGGGTTAGGTAGGGTAAAACCTAATATGCCCGCCTTTCACCCGTACCAGAGCTGAATCGATGATCTAGGAAATCAAGAAGCGATGGAGCCGTTAGCGTTTCTACGCCACGACTAATGCAGACTAACGGTCCTATTGCCTCGTCAACATCTTCTCCAGAGTGAAGTCAGTCAGCATGGCAAAGCTTTAACCCGTCGCACATAGCAGCGAAGAGCTTGATCCAGGGTAGCGGTAGCCAACCAACTTACGTCGACGAAAGCCATGACTGTGGGTCGGTGCACAACTCGGCTTAATTCACTAACCGCACTGCGCTCAAGCCCTACATCCGAGTCCGGTCACAGGTTCGAATCCCAAGCTGAAATAATAAGGCTCCGGAAAACGGTATTCCAAATGGTATTCCACAGAAAAATATAACCCTATAATATCAATACAAATCAATAGTTTATCAATAAAGTTCAACTTACCCCGGCCTCTCAACGACGAGTTCCCCCAAGTGCGGGCTTCGTAGCCCCTACCCTTCGGAAAACCGCAGCACCCGATTCCCTAACCACAACCGTCATAGCCATCGACAAGCACCGCGCCCCAAGGTCCGCCAACAAAGGCCCAGAAAAATCCCGAAGATAGCAAAACCAAGGCCACCCATTTACCATTCCGCAGCTGGCTGGATGCTTCGCAGAGAAAACCGATCGGCACGTGAAATACTCAACCTGCACAAGGAAGGCAATAAACCATGAGCTTCATCGAAACAATCCAATCCAAGGAAGTCGATATCTACATATCGGCGTTCTTCACCATCCTCGGCTTGATTCTGGGAGCCATTCTGGATCGGATACTGAAGGGCGATTCTCCACAATCCGCCAATCAGCCGGGCCATTCGGTAAACCTGACCTTCAACACGGTGGTCAATCCACCACCGGGCGTGAACGCCGCCACCACAAGCCAGGATATGACTCCAGTCATCTGCATGATGATGGTGATTGCCGGGCTGATTTATGTGTTTTTACGGGCCGAGATACTCAACCTGCTTTCCTGGATCACGCTGTTCACCATTTCACTGTGGGCCGGCGGAACCCTGCATAGCCTTTACCGGGGCTTCTTCGCGGGCGTTAAGTGGGTCGTTGCGCTTTTGTTTTGCTTGGCATTTTGCGTGGCCGCGACGTATGTCACCGACGAAGCTTTTATGCCCACACAGGCGCCGCCAAATTTCCAGAACGGCCAGCGAATCATCAATGAGCAGGGACTGACGGGGATAAAGGAAAATTTCGTCTTGCTGGATATGCATTGGTTTTTGCTGCACCTGTCGGGCGTGATCCTGCTTATTTACACAAGTCTGCGGATGATGCTGTTTTCAACCTACTTCATCGTTGCGGGCGCACATGCCAATAACAACGGCACTCACGAATCATGGCTTTCCAGAAAAACCCGCAAGTACGCCAATCTGCGCAAAAACATTATCTTCATCCCTATCCTGCTGGTTCTCGCGTATCTGCTTACCTCGGGTCTTGCTTTCGACTGGTTCATTCACACCATGCCAAATCAGGTCAATGCGTTGATGAACACGGTGCTGTATGGGCGCTGATATTTTCATCGTGCGTTGAAGATCGACTGTCGGGGGCATCAACCCGGTCGGCAGAAGCGACATGAATTTTTCTTCACTGCGCCCAGCCGGGACAGCCTGTAAAGTCCACTCGCTCATTCAAGAAACTACGGTTCGCCCGCGCTCCTAGCGGGCTTTTTTTCGCCTCGGCTTCTCCATATCTTGCCGCTCCCCAGCATATGCGCGACTCTGCCAGCAGATCCCTCGCCAAGGAGCGCTCGATGCCGCTGCTATCCCTGCCCTGCCCGCGCCTGACATTGGCGATCCTCTCCCCCGATCAGGCCGAGCTCGAAAGCGCGTTCTACCAGCGCAACCTCCGCCACCTGGCGCCGTGGTCGCCCATCCGCACCACCGACTATTTCTCCACCGCCAACATCCGCCGTCGCTTGGAGATCCAAGCCAGCGCCTTCGAAGCCGGGTTAGCCATGCATTTCGCGCTGCTGTCGCCGGACGGTCAGCAGATGATTGGTGCGTGCAATTTCAGCGGGATTATTCGCGGGGCGTTTCAGGCGTGTTATCTGGGTTATCACATCGATGAGGCGCATGAGGGGCAGGGTTTGATGCAGGAGGGGCTGGAGGCGGGGATTGGTTATATGTTCGATGTGCAGAATCTGCATCGGATCATGGCCAATTACATTCCCGGCAATGAGCGCAGTGCGCGGTTGCTTGAGCGTTTGGGTTTTGAGCGTGAGG
>Ga0209281_1000893_pt1 | contig 25367 bp, 21 predicted proteins | sample MedtruBG_FD_187514 | JGI IMG/M metagenome (GOLD analysis project Ga0209281, IMG submission 187514) | Root nodule microbial communities of legume samples collected from California, USA - Medicago truncatula BG (SPAdes) (version 2) | ecosystem: Host-associated > Plants > Roots > Nodule | place... | reverse complement strand
CAAAACACGATCACCTCGCTCAGAGCTTCCTGAGCGCCACCGTCTGCGTCAGGTGGTTGGGACCCTTCTGCAGGATGAGATCGGCGCGCGGCCGCGTCGGCAGGATGTTCTGATGCAGGTTCTTCAGGTTGATATTGTGCCAGAGGCCCTCGGCGATCGCGCGCGCCGCATCCTCGCTGATCGTCGCATAGCGATGGAAGAAGGACTGCGGGCTCTGGAACGCGGTTTCGCGCAGTCGCATGAAGCGGTTCACGTACCAGCTGTGGATCAGACTCTCCTCGGCATCGATATAGATCGAAAAGTCGAAGAAATCGGAGACCATCGGCACGATCTTGCCGTCGGCCGGAAGATCGCGCGACTGCAGTACGTTTATCCCTTCGAAAATCAGGATGTCCGGCCGGTCGATCACCTGGAACTGGTCGGGGATCACGTCATAGGTCAGGTGCGAATAGGTCGGAGCCTTGACGTTCGGCCGGCCCGCCTTGATCGCCGAGAGGAATCTGAGCAGCGCACCGATATCGTAGCTCGCTGGAAAACCCTTGCGGTCCATCAGGTTTTCGCGCTGGAGAACCGCATTCGGATAAAGAAAGCCGTCGGTGGTGACGAGGTCGACCTTCGGGCTCGAGGGCCAGCGCGCGAGAAGCTCGGCAAGGATGCGCGCGGTCGTCGACTTGCCGACGGCGACCGAGCCGGCGACGCCGATGACGAAGGGCGTCTTCGTCTCGTTCGACATGCTGAGGAAGCGCGTGCGCTGCCTGAAGAGGATCTGCGACGCCTCCACATGGGCCGAGAGGAGTCGTGAGAGCGAGAGATAGATCCGTCGCACCTCGTCGAGATCGACCGGATCGTTGAGAGAGCGCAGGCGCTGCACCTCGTCGGCCGTCAGCGTCAGCGGCGTGTCGGCGCGAAAGCGCGACCATTCCTCCGCGGAGAAGACGTGATAGGGCGAATATTCGCCCCCCTGGAGATTTCCCGGAATGTCGGCCGGTTCGATGTCTTTCGCGGCGATGCTCATGGATTCTGCCGGTTCGCTTTTTCCTGCAGGCCGGATTGGCTCGTCCGCCTGGCCAGTTCGCTCATCACATCCTGCAACGGGACGGCGGCGATATTCAATACGACCATAAGATGATAGAGGAGATCGGCACTCTCATCGACCAGATTCTTCCGGTCCTCGCCGATCGCGGCGATGACCGTTTCCACCGCCTCCTCGCCGAGCTTCTTGGCAGCCTTCGTCTGCCCGGCCGCCACCAGCTTGGCGGTCCAGGACTCCTCTGGCGCCGCCCGGGCGCGGGTCGCCACGATCTTCTCCAGGTCGGAAAGGGTGAAGTCGGTCATTGTCGGATCCCTTGGGTCTTATGCGGCATACGCGTTCACCCCTCTGGCCTGCATCGTTACTGTCTCAATCAAGCCGCATGGCGATGCCGTGCTTGGCCATGTGGCGCTTCGCCTCGCCGATGCTGTAGGTGCCGAAGTGGAAAATCGAGGCGGCGAGCACGGCAGTCGCATGGCCGTCGCGGATGCCCTCGACCATGTGGTCGAGCGTGCCGACGCCGCCGGAGGCGATGACGGGAGCGCGTACCGCATCGGCGATCGCCCGTGTCAGGCTGATGTCGTAGCCGCTCTTCGTACCGTCGCGGTCCATGGAGGTGAGAAGGATTTCGCCGGCGCCGAGATCGACGACCTTCCGCGCAAATTCGATCGCGTCGATGCCTGTCGGTTGCCGCCCGCCATGGGTGAATATCTCCCAACGGTCCGCCTCACCTTGCGCCGAGACTTTCTTGGCGTCGATCGCGACGACGATGCACTGGTCGCCGAACTTGTCGGCGGCTTCCGCGACGAATTCCGGATTTTTCACCGCCGCCGTGTTGATCGACACCTTGTCGGCGCCGGCAAGCAGGAGCTTGCGGATGTCCGCTACCTGGCGCACGCCGCCGCCGACGGTGAGCGGCATGAAGCATTGCTCCGCGGTGCGGGCGACGACGTCGAAGATCGTTTCGCGATTGTCGGAGGAGGCGGTGATGTCGAGGAAGCAGAGCTCGTCGGCCCCGGCCGCGTCATAGGCGCGTGCCGCCTCCACCGGGTCCCCGGCGTCGATCAGATCGACGAAGTTCACGCCCTTTACGACGCGGCCGTCCTTCACATCGAGACAGGGGATTACACGGGCTTTAAGGGTCATAACTTCCCCTTTCTTGCTTCGCGGATCAGATCCAGGGCTTCCTTCGGATCGATCCGCCCGTCATAAAGCGCCCGGCCGGAGATCGCGCCTTCGAGCTTTTGCGCATCCGGTTCGGTCATGCGGCGGATGTCGTCCATCGAGGCGAGGCCGCCCGAGGCGATGACCGGGATCGAAACCGCGTCCGCGAGTTCGAGCGTCGAAGCCCAGTTGATGCCGGTCAGGATGCCGTCGCGATCAATGTCCGTATAGATGATCGCCGCGACGCCCGCCCCCTCGAACTTCCTGGCGAGTTCGACCACGCCGAGCTCGGAGGCTTCCGCCCAGCCCTCGACGGCGACCTTGCCGCCCTTCGCATCGATGCCGACGGCGACCCGTCCCGGGAACTTGCGGCAGGCTTCGATCACCAGGGCCGGATCGCGCACCGCGACGGTGCCGAGGATCACGCGCTTCAGCCCGCGCGAAAGCCAGTTCTCGATATGCTCAAGCGTGCGGATGCCGCCGCCGAGCTGCACCGGGTTCTTCGTCGCCTTGAGGATGGCGTCGACCGCCGCGCCGTTGACGGTCTCCCCGGCAAAGGCGCCGTTCAGGTCGACCACGTGCAGCCACTCGAAACCCTGCTCCTCGAAGGCGCGTGCCTGGGCGGCCGGGTCGGGATTATAGACCGTCGCCTGCTCCATGTCGCCGAGCTTCAGGCGCACGCATTGCCCGTCCTTGAGGTCGATCGCGGGAAAGAGAATCATTTGTTCGTCCGATCAGAAATGACGCGGCAGCCTCAGGGCTTCCAGCGCAGGAAATTGGAAATGAGGGCAAGGCCGAGCGCCTGGCTCTTTTCCGGATGGAACTGCGAGCCCGCCTTGTTGTCGCGTGCGACGAAGGCCGTCACCGGGCCGCCATAGCCCGCCTCGGCCACCACGTCTTCGGCACGCTCCGCCGCGAGGTGGTAGGAATGGACGAAATAGGCGTGCAGACCGTTCTCGCCGGTCGGAATGCCGTCGAAGAGCGGGTGCGGGCGCTTGAGATCAAGCGTGTTCCAGCCGATCTGGGGGATCTTGAGCGAGGGGTCCTCGGGCGTCATCCCGACGACATCGCCGGCGATCCAGCCGAAACCTTTCGTCACCGTCTTTTCGAGTCCGCGGGACGACATGAGCTGCATGCCGACGCAGATGCCGAAGAAGGGGCGGCCGGTTTTCTCGACCGCCTCCGTCAGCGCTTCCTCCATGCCCTCCACGACGGCGAGGCCGCGGCGGCAATCGGCATAGGCGCCGACGCCCGGCAGCACGATGCGATCGGCCGTGGCCACCCGTTCCGGCCTGTCGGTGAGATCGATTTCGGCCGCGATGCCCGCCTCGCGGGCGGCGCGCTCGAAGGCCTTCGTAGCCGAGCGCAGATTGCCCGACCCGTAGTCAATGATGGCGACCCGCATCAGCGCTCTCCATAGGATTCAAAGAAGCCGAGCCCGGCGGCAGCGCCCGGCCGTCCCGTGGCGGACCGGTCGGCCGGCATGGGAGCCGCATGTCCCTCACGGGCGGACGGCTCGGCATTCGAGTAATAGATTTCTTCGGCCGTCTCGAGATCGCGTGCCGGAACGACCGAACGAAACGTCCAGTCGCGTGCGGAGAGCTTGCGGGCGACGAGAAGCGGTCCTTCGAGCGACACGATGAGACCGAGCGCCAGATGGATGAGCAGCGCTGCGCTGAAGCCGCCGGGCATCGTTGCCGCAAGAAGCAACAGGAACTGCAGAACGGAAACGAAGATTCCGATGAGCCACGCGCGTTTGACGATGAGCCACGGACCGGGGAAGAAGAAGGCGGCCCAGGAGAATCCGTCGGCGATGAACCGCGCCCTTTCGTCATCGGCCGGTGCGCCGGGCGGGGTCATGATCAGGTAGGAGGCCATGGTCTTTAAACCAGATACTGGCCGGCTCAGGCGAGCGTCCCCTTGGTCGAGGGGACGCGTCCCGCCTGGCGCGGATCGATTTCGGTTGCCGTGCGGAGCACGCGGGCGACGGACTTGAAGCAGGTCTCGGCGACATGATGGTTGTTGGCGCCGTAGATGTTCTGCACATGCAGCGTGATGCCGGCATGCTGGGCGAGCGCCTGGAAGAATTCGCGCACGAGTTCGGTGTCGAAGGTGCCGATCTTCGGCGACGTGAAGGTCACGTTCCAGACGAGGAACGGCCGGCCGGAGACGTCGACGGCGGCGCGCGTCATCGTCTCGTCCATGGCGAGGTCGATGGAGGCATAGCGGGTGATGCCGCGGCGATCGCCGAGCGCCTTGGCCAGCGCCTGGCCGATGGCGATGCCCGTGTCCTCGACCGTGTGGTGATCATCGACATGGAGGTCGCCCTCCGCCTTGATCTCCATGTCGATCAGCGAATGGCGCGAGAGCTGGTCCAGCATATGGTCGAAGAAGCCGACGCCGGTCGCGATCTTCGATACGCCCGTTCCGTCGACATTGACCGAGACGGATATGGCGGTTTCATTCGTCTTTCGCGAAACTTGGCCGGTGCGGCTCGGCATCACGTCTGCCATCAGGCTCTCCTGTCTGCACTCTCCGATGACTTTGGGCCAGCCGGGCTATCGGAGCAACATCGTTTTCGGGCGTTGCGGAGAGGGCCGAAATACCGCCTTCGCTCTTCGCATTCCGTCACAGAGCCGCTCCTTATCAGGGGAGGCATGAAATATCCAGAACTGCGACGGAGATTCGGTCCGCCGCGGCGACATGAAAACGAAAGGCGCCCGGACGCGGGTTCGCACATTTGCAATCGCGCGGCTGCGACTTACATAGGCCTCAAGCAACCAGGCTCATTCGAGCCGCATCCCCCCGGCTTCCCGGGCCCAAAGGTACTTTCATGAGCGAACACAATCCTTACGGAACGATGCATGCGACCACCATCATTACGGTGCGCAAGGGCGGCAAAGTGGTTATGGCGGGCGATGGCCAGGTGAGCCTCGGCCAGACGGTTATGAAGGGCAATGCCCGCAAGGTCCGCCGCCTGTCGAAGGGCGACGTGATTGCAGGCTTCGCCGGCGCGACGGCGGACGCCTTCACGCTTCTGGAACGGCTGGAGGCGAAGCTTGAGCAATATCCCGACCAGCTGATGCGGGCGGCCGTAGAGCTCGCCAAGGACTGGCGTACCAACAAGTATCTGCGCAATCTTGAGGCGATGATGCTGGTTGCCGACCGGACGGTGACGCTGGCGATCACCGGCAACGGCGACGTTCTCGAGCCCGAGCACGGGACGATCGCCATCGGGTCGGGCGGCAACTATGCTTTTGCCGCGGCACGGGCGCTCATGGACAGCGACAAGTCGGCCGAGGAGATCGCCCGCCGCGCGCTGGAAATCGCCGGCGACATCTGCGTCTACACCAACCACAACGTCGTCGTGGAGACGCTGGATGCGGAATGAGCCGGCAGAGGTCAGCTTCGAGCCGGTGGCCGAGGGCCACCTGCCGATGCTCCTCGCCTGGCTTTCCGAGCCGCATGTCCGGCAGTGGTGGGGCGATCCCGATGTGGAACTCGGGCTGATACGGGACGGTTGTGCGAAGGGTGAGGTCGACGGTTTCGTCTTTCGTGTGAAGGGGGAGCCGGCCGGCTATATCCAGTCCTGGGTCCCGTCGGAATATGACGAGGAGCCCTGGGCCAAGGACCTGTCGGGCGACACGCCCGGCGTCGACATCTTCATCGGCCCGCCCGAAATGACAGGCAAAGGCGTCGCCGCCATGGCGCTCAGAGCCTTTGCCGCAAGACTGTTCGAAAGCGGCGCCGCGCGCATCGTCATCGACCCCGACGCCGGCAACCGCCGCGCCGTCCGAGCCTATGCGAAGGCCGGTTTCGTACCTTTTGGCGAATGGATAGACGAGTCCGGTCGAACCCACCTGATGGAGCTCAAGCGGACGGAATTTGAGAGGAATCGATGAGCAACTTTTCACCCAGGGAAATCGTGTCGGAGCTCGACCGCTACATCATCGGACAGAAGGACGCGAAGCGCGCGGTTGCCATTGCGCTGCGCAACCGCTGGCGCCGCCAGCAGCTCGACGACGAGCTGCGCGACGAGGTCATGCCCAAGAATATCCTGATGATCGGTCCGACCGGCGTCGGCAAGACGGAGATTTCCCGTCGTCTCGCCAAGCTCGCCGGCGCGCCCTTCGTCAAGGTGGAGGCCACGAAATTCACGGAGGTCGGCTATGTGGGCCGCGACGTGGAGCAGATCGTGCGCGATCTCGTGGAGGTCGGCATCAGCCTCGTGCGGGAGAAAAGGCGCGCCGAAGTGAAGGCGAAGGCTCATCAGAACGCCGAGGAGCGCGTTCTCGACGCGCTGGTCGGCACCACCGCCTCGCCGGCAACCCGCGATTCCTTCCGCAAGAAGCTGCGCGCCAACGAACTCGACGACAAGGAGATCGAGGTCGATGTCGCCGAAGCCGGCTCGCCCGGCGGCGCCTTCGAGATCCCGGGAATGCCGGGCGCCAATATCGGCGTCCTCAACCTCTCGGAAATGTTCGGCAAGGCACTCGGCGGCAGGACCAAGAAGGTCAAGACGACGGTCAAGGACTCCTATGCGCTCCTGGTCAACGACGAGTCCGACAAGCTGCTCGACAACGAGCAGATCCAGCGAGAGGCGGTGGCGGCGGCGGAAAACGACGGCATCGTCTTCCTCGACGAGATCGACAAGATCGCCACCCGCGAAGGCGGCATCGGTGCCGGCGTGTCGCGCGAAGGCGTGCAGCGCGACCTCCTGCCGCTGGTCGAAGGCACGACTGTGGCGACGAAATACGGGCCGGTGAAGACCGATCACATCCTCTTCATCGCCTCCGGCGCGTTCCACGTCGCCAAACCGTCGGATCTTTTGCCGGAGCTGCAGGGGCGCCTGCCGATCCGCGTCGAGCTTCGGGCCCTCACCAAGGAGGATTTCCGCCGCATCCTGACCGAGACGGAGGCGAGCCTCATCCGCCAGTACAAGGCGCTGCTCGAGACCGAGGGTGTTGCCCTCGACTTCACCGAGGACGCGATCGATGCGCTGGCGGAGGTCGCGGTCCAGCTCAACGCCAATGTCGAGAACATCGGCGCGCGTCGCCTGCAGACCGTGATGGAGCGGGTGCTCGACGACGTCTCCTTCAACGCGCCCGATCGGGGCGGCCAGGGCGTCACGATCGACGCCGAGTACGTTCGCCGGCATGTCGGCGATCTCGCGGCCAATACCGACCTGTCGCGCTATATCCTCTGACGCGATCCTCTGACCCGGCACGGCGCCGGGAGCAGCCGATCACCGAATTGTGGGGCGCCTGTCACTCGACAGGCGCCTTCATTTTTTCTAGACCGATCAGAGCCGTTAAGAATTAAGGCATCATTCCGACATGATCTTGCCTTAGGGGCGCCGCCGAACGGGCGGGATCCGCCGGTTCTTGGAAGAGTTCTACAGGAAAACAGATCGTGCGCCTTACCGCCTGCATGCTCGTGATCTTCACATTTTGCCTCGCTGCCGGGCCTTCGGCTGCGAGCGGGATACTCATCGTCCCGCAGGGCAATCGCCACGTCGAGCAGCCGGGCGTTCCCGGCGCCTCGGTGCGCCGCACCAAGGCCGGCCGCACATCCTTCGACGCGAAATACGAGAAGGTGCGCGAGCTTCTCGCCACCGACCGCAGCCTCGTCGGCAAGATCAAGTCGGTCGCGGGCGCCTACGGCATCGCGCCCATCCACATGGTCGGGGCGATCGTCGGCGAACACACCTACAATGTCGACGCCTATGACCGGCTGCAATCCTATTACGTCAAGGCGGCCGCCTATGCGGGCGACAGCTTCCAGTTCGGCCATGAGGGCGAGTCCATCGCCGAATTCGTCGAGCGGCCCGAATTTGCCGAATGCGCCGGCAAGAAAGGCTCCTACGCGCTCTGGAGCTGCCGCGAGCGGGTCTGGGACAGCCAGTTCCGCGGCCATACGGTGGCCGGCAAATCCTTCCCGAACAACCGCTTCAGTGCCGTCTTCTTCCAGCCGTTCTTCGCCGGGCAGACCTTCGGTCTCGGCCAGATCAATCCGCTGACCGCATTGATGCTGACGGATATGGTCTCGCGCGTCTCCGGCTATGAGCGCCTCGATGAAAGCAATGCCGCCGGCGTCTATGAGGCGATCATGGACCCGGACGTGTCGCTTGCCTATATGGCCGCCTCCATCCGGCATTCGATCGACGCCTATCGCACGATCGCCGGCATGGATATCTCCGGCAATCCGGGCCTGACGGCAACGCTCTATAATGTCGGCAATCCGGATGCCCGTGCGGCCGCGCTTGCCGCGAAGAACCAGGGGGGCGAGGTCCACTGGCCGGAGGAGAACTATTACGGCTGGCTCGTCAACGACAAACTGGCAGAGCTCGAAAGCCTGTTGTGATCCTTTGTCGCCCGGAATCATCGCGATTCACGTGAAGCATTTCTTGATTGCGCCGTAAAAAACTGGAACGGTACGCAGACAAGAGCATTCCACATTCCGGACGGAAAACCGCTGCACACTTTTCCTGGAAGTGCTCTAGGAAGGCATTCACATGGATACGCGACCGGAGCCGTTCGAGCCGCCCGCGCCCGTGCCGCGCACCGGCATTCCCTCGCGGCTCGAGATCATCCGCACGGTTCTGCGAAACCCGCTCGAGCTCTGGGGCGAGCCTTCATACACGCTTCCCTGGATCGAGACGAAGTTCATCAATCAGCGGACGCTTATCGTCAACGATCCAGGCCTCATCCGCTACATCCTCGTCGAGAACGCCGCCAACTACGAAATGTCGAATGTTCGGCGGCTGATCCTGCGCCCGATCCTGCGCGACGGCCTCCTGACGGCGGAAGGCGAGGTCTGGAAACGGTCGCGCAAGGCGATGGCGCCGGTTTTCACGCCAAGGCACGCACAAGGCTTTGCCGGCCAGATGCTTCGCGTTTGCGAGGCCTTCGTTGACCGCTACGCGGGCGCTTCATCGGAGCCCTTCGTCACCAATGTCGCCGTGGACATGACGGAACTCACCTTCGAGATCCTGGCCGAGACGCTCTTTTCCGGCGAAATCGCCGTCGAAAAGCAGGGCTTCGCCGCCAATGTCGAGGAATTGCTGCATCGAATGGGGCGCGTCGATCCGATGGACCTCCTGGTTGCGCCGAGCTGGGTTCCGCGGCTGACCCGCATCGGCGGCCGGAAGGTGCTCGACCGTTTTCGCGGCGTCGTTTCCGAGACGATGTCTCTGCGCCGGCGACGGACGACGGAAGCGCCCGGCGACGTCCCGAACGACTTCCTGACCCTGCTTCTGCAGCTGGAAGGTCCGGATGGACTTTCGACCTCCGAGATCGAGGACAATATTCTCACCTTCATCGGCGCCGGCCACGAGACGACCGCACGGGCGCTCGCCTGGTGCTTCTATTGCGTCGCCAATACGCCCGCCTACCGCGAGACGATGGAGCAGGAGATCGATTCGGTTCTTGCAAGCGGCGCCGATCCGGTCGACTGGCTCGGGCGCATGCCGCATGTGCTTGCCGCCTTCGAGGAGGCGTTGAGGCTCTATCCGCCGGCGCCATCCATCAACCGGGCCGCGATCGAGGAGGATGCGTGGACATCCCCGGAAGGCGAGCGCGTGCCGATCCGCAAGGGAATATCGGTGCTGGTCATGCCCTGGACGCTCCACCGGCACGCGCTCTACTGGCAGAAACCCCGCGCCTTCATGCCGGAGCGCTTCCTTCCGGAAAACCGGGACAAGATAAACCGCTTCCAGTACCTGCCCTTCGGCGCCGGCCCGCGCGTCTGCATCGGCGCGACCTTCGCGCTGCAGGAGGCGGTGATCGCGCTTGCCGTGCTCATGCACCGCTTCCGCTTCGATCTGACGGACGAGACGCATCCCTGGCCTGTGCAAAGGCTGACGACGCAGCCGAGGGGCGGCTTGCCGATGAAGGTGTCGGCAAGGGTCAAGTAGGTCTCCGGTTGGCGGGATACGCCCGCCATCAGACACGGAAACGTCGCTGTCGCGCGATGGTTTTTTCTAAAAATATGTCCTATCACCGGACAGACCCTTCCGGACCCCTCACCATTGGACTGAGCAGAAATTGACCCCGCATCTTCTCCTCGGCATCGACACCGGCGGCACCTATACCGACGCCGTCCTCTTCAGCGAAGCGACCGGCGTCGTCGCCAAGGCCAAGGCGCTGACGACCCGTCACGATCTGGCCGAGGGCGTTTCAGGCGCCGTGGAAACGGTGCTCGCGAAGGCGAGGGTACCGGTTTCGGCGATCAGCCTCGTGTCGCTCTCGACGACGCTTGCCACCAATGCGCTGGTCGAAGGCCAGGGCGGCCGTGCTGGCCTGATCATGATCGGCTTCGGTCCGGAAGACCTGAAGCGCGACGGTCTTCAGGAAGCGCTCGGGTCCGATCCCGTTCTTTTCCTTCCCGGCGGCCACAACGTCCATGGCGGCGAAACGCCGCTCGACATGAGTGCGCTCGACGAAACGCTTCCGGACCTCAGCTCCCAGGTGTCGTCCTTCGCGATCGCCGGTTATTTCGCCGTGCGCAACCCGGACCACGAGAAGCGCGTGCGCGATCGCATCCGCGAGGTCTCGCACCTGCCGGTCACCTGCAGCCATGAGCTTTCCTCCAAGCTCGGCGGCCCGCGCCGGGCGCTGACGACGCTTCTGAATGCGCGCCTCGTCTCGATGATCGACCGGCTGATCGGTTCCTGCGAGGATTTCCTCAAGGCCCGCGGCATCGACGTGCCGATGATGGTGGTGCGCGGCGACGGTGCCCTGATCTCGGCCGCCGAAGCGCGGCTGCGCCCGATCGAGACGATCCTCTCCGGACCGGCCGCGAGCCTCGTCGGCGCTCGCTATCTGACCGGCTTGGACAACGCGATCGTCTCCGATATCGGCGGCACGACGACCGACGTAGCCGTACTCGAAAAAGGCCGCCCGCGGCTCGATGCCGAGGGCGCGGTCGTCGGAGGCTTTCGTACCATGGTCGAGGCGGTCGCCATGCGCACCTACGGCCTCGGCGGCGACTCCGAGGTAAAGATCAACGATCGCGGTCTCAAGGCCAGGCTCGATCTGGGGCCGCGCCGGTTCCTGCCCCTGAGCCTCGCCGCGGCGCTGCATGGCGACGCGGTCCTGTCGGTGCTCGAAAAGCAGTTGCGGGCGCCCCATGCCGGCCGTCACGATGGCCGCCTGGCGGTCCGCACCGGCTTGCCCGACCATCTGGCGAGCGGGCTTCAGCCGCAGGAGCAGGCACTCTACGGCCGCATCGGCATGGCGCCGGTGGCGCTTGCGGACCTTCTCGTCAGCACGCCGCAGAAGGCGACGCTCGACCGGCTCGTGGCGCGCGGGCTGGTGCATATCTGCGGGCTCACCCCCTCGGACGCGATGCATGTTCTCGGTCGGCAGGCGCAGTGGAACGGCGAGGCCGCACGCCTGGGCCTCGAGATCGCCGCCCGCACCAAGGACGGCTCGGGACAGCCTATCGCCGCCTCCGTCGAGGCTCTCGCGCAGATGATCGTCGACCGGCTGACGCGGCAATCCTCGGAAGCCATCCTGCAGGCCTGTCTCAGCGAGGACAGCGCCGCCATCGACCCCACCGCCTCGCTTGCCGTCGACCGGGCGCTGAAACGGGAACCGGGCATCGTGCGCTTTTCGATCAGCCTCGACCGGCCGCTTGTCGGCCTCGGCGCCTCGGCGCCGGTCTATTACCCCGCCATCGCCGAAATGCTTTCCACCGAGGCCGCGATCCCGGAGGAGGCAGATGTGGCAAACGCCGTCGGAGCGGTTGTCGGTCAGGTTCGGGCAACAGTCACAGTCTTCGTGACGACGCCGGAAGAAGGCATTTTCATCGTCAACGGTGCGGGCGCGAGCGAGCGCTTCGTCGATCAGCAGGAGGCCTTCGGCGTCGCCCGCCGGCGCGCCGAAACGATGGCGCTGGAGAGCGCCCGCGCCAACGGTGCAGAAGAACCGGCCGCGGTGCTTCGGGAAGAGATCGACGCGCCGGAAGTCGAAGGCAGCCGCAAGCTGATCGAGGCACGCTTCATCGCCTCGGCAAGCGGCCGGCCCCGTATAGCGCATCACGCGTTTTGATCTTTTCCATTCCGGAAACAATTCTTCGCATCCTTGCGGAATTGACAGGGAATGGTTTGATGAGAGAGTGTCCGCGCATGTAAGCGGGGCCAAGGCGCTTTTCCTTCCGGGCACCGCTTCTATCTATTGCAATAGTAATACTGAATTCAGGAGCTGTGGCATGGACCGCGTTGAGAAATATGGATTGCAGATCGATGCGGGGCTCCACCGCTTTCTGGTCGAAGAGGCGATGCCGGGCACCGGCGTCGACGCGGATCGGTTCTTTTCCGCCTTCTCTGATCTCGTTCACGATCTCGGACCGAAGAACCGGGCCCTTCTCGTCAAGCGCGACGAGCTGCAGGCCAGGCTCGACGGCTGGTATCGCGAGCATGGTGCCCCGGTCGACATGGAAGCCTATGAAGCCTTCCTGCGGGAGATCGGCTACCTCCTGCCCGAAGGTCCCGATTTTTACGTCTCGACCGCAAATGTCGATTCCGAGATCGCGACGATCGCCGGGCCGCAGCTTGTCGTGCCGGTGATGAACGCCCGCTATGCGCTCAATGCCGCCAATGCCCGCTGGGGATCGCTCTACGACGCCCTTTACGGCACCGATGCGATAGCCGAGACCGACGGGGCCGAGCGCGGCAAGGGATACAATCCGAAGCGCGGTGCCAAGGTCATCGCCTGGGCGCGAGAATTTCTCGACGCGAGCGCCCCGCTGGCGGCCGGCCGCTGGAGCGATGCCAAATCGTTCTCGGTCGAGGGAGCGACGCTAACCGTAACGCTTGCCGACGGCACGAAGAGCGCGCCGCGCAATTCCGTTCAGTTCGCCGGCTATGCCGGTGACCCCGCGGCGCCGTCCGAGATCGTTCTGCGTCGGAACGGCCTTCACATCGTCATCGTCCTCGACGCGACGACACCGATCGGCAAGGCCGACGCCGCCGGCATTTCCGACGTCGTTTTGGAATCGGCGATCACCACGATCATGGATTGCGAGGATTCGGTCGCGGCCGTCGATGCCGAGGACAAGGTGCTCGTCTACCGCAACTGGCTCGGGCTGATGAAAGGCGATCTCGAGGAGGAGGTGACCAAGGGCGGCAGGGCGTTCACCCGGAGGCTCAACCCCGATAGGGCCTATACGGCTCCGGACGGTGCGACGCTGACACTGCCGGGGCGGTCGCTGATGCTGGTGCGCAATGTCGGCCACCTGATGACCAACCCCGCGGTCCTCGACCGGGACGGCGAAGAGGTGCCGGAAGGCCTGATGGACGCCATGGTGACGGCGTTGATCGCACTCCACGACATCGGCCGGAACGGTCGGCGGGCGAATTCCCGCAGCGGCTCCATGTATGTGGTCAAGCCGAAAATGCATGGGCCGGAGGAAGTCGCCTTCGCCTGCGAGATATTCGCCCGCGTAGAGGCGGCGCTCGGGCTTCCGGCCAACGCGATGAAGATGGGAATCATGGACGAGGAGCGGCGGACGACCGTCAACCTCAAGGAATGCATCCGCGCCGCCCGCGAACGGGTCGTCTTCATCAATACCGGCTTCCTCGACCGCACCGGCGACGAAATCCACACTTCGATGGAAGCCGGACCGATGATCCGCAAGGGCGACATGAAGCAGGCGCCGTGGATATCGGCCTATGAGAACTGGAACGTCGATGTCGGTCTTGAATGCGGGCTTTCCGGCCACGCCCAGATCGGCAAGGGCATGTGGGCGATGCCGGACCTGATGGCGGCGATGCTGGAGCAGAAGATCGTCCATCCGAAGGCGGGCGCGAACACGGCCTGGGTACCGTCGCCGACGGCCGCGACTCTGCACGCGACCCACTATCACCGCGTCAACGTCGCCGAAGTCCAGGCGAGCCTCAAGAGCCGCACCCGCGCGAAGCTCGCCGATATCCTCTCCGTGCCGGTCGCCGCACGGCCGAACTGGACCGAGGAGGAAATCCAGCGCGAACTCGACAACAATGCGCAGGGCATTCTCGGTTATGTCGTGCGCTGGGTCGACCAGGGCGTCGGCTGCTCCAAGGTGCCCGACATCAACAATGTCGGCCTGATGGAGGACCGCGCGACGCTGCGCATCTCGGCGCAGCATATGGCGAACTGGCTGCATCACGGCATCGTCAGCGAAGCGCAGATCGTCGAAACCATGCAGCGCATGGCGGCGATCGTCGACGGGCAGAACGCCGGCGATCCGAACTATCAGCCGATGGCCGGCCGCTTCGAGGAGTCGATCGCCTTTCAGGCGGCGCTGGATCTCGTGCTCAAGGGCCGCGAGCAGCCGAACGGCTATACCGAGCCGGTCCTGCACCGCCGCCGGCTGGAGCTGAAGGCGAAGCAGGGGGCATAAGGCCTGTTGAGGTTCGGGCCACCCGCCGTCGCTTGTTTGATTTCCTCATTCCTGTGACAAGCACAGGAATGAGGGGATCAACAAGGCGCGCCGTGCGTCCAAAGGGACGCACTAACTTATCGAGTTGAGCGCAATCACCCCGCTACGGCAAAAAGAAAGGGCCACCCGGCATCACCGGGCGGCCCTTTTTCGATGTGTTGCAGCCGCTACTGCTGCACGACGACGCGTGCGTTGCGGCCGGGGCGGACCCGCGAATAGAGATCCATGATGTCTTGGTTCATCAGGCGGATGCAGCCGGACGAGGCTGCGGTGCCGATCGACGACCATTCCGGCGTGCCGTGCAGGCGGAAGAGCGTGTCCCGGCCTTCCTTGTTGAAGAGGTAGAGAGCGCGTGCGCCGAGCGGATTGCTGATGCCCGGGCCCATGCCGGCCTCGACATATCTGGCGACTTCCGGCTTGCGCTCGGCCATTTCCTTCGGCGGGTGCCAGGTCGGCCATTCCTGCTTCCAGGCGACATAGGCCTCGCCTTCCCACGCGAAACCCTGCTTGCCGACGCCGATCCCGTAACGTACGGCCTTGCCGCCGGGCAGCACGTAATAGAGGAAGCGGCTCGGCGTGTTGACGACGATCGTTCCCGGGCGTTCCTTCGTCGGGTAGTCGACGATCTGCCGGTGGAAACGCTGGTCTACGCGGTTGATCGGAACGCCCGGCACCGCATACCCGTGGTCCTCAACAGGGCCATAATTGCTGGAGAATATCTGGTTCGTCGCCACTTTCTCGCCCTCGGGAGAGGAGCCGGCCGTGGTCGTGGTCTGTGAGCAGCCGGCGAGGGCAACGGTGGCCGCCAGGCTGCACAGAAGGAGAGCGTTGCGGAAGCGCATGATGGTCTCGTAAAAGAGGTCAGGAAAATACGGGGGAGGGTGTCCGGCCGTCAGCGGCACCAGCTTATTTTCTATTGCACCGCAGTGCGCAAGGGACCGGCCCCCCGCAATGTGGCCGAAAGGTGTAAATTCCGTGACGATTGCTTTTTTGCAACAAACCACCCTGCAGCGCCGCGCGTCCCGTCAGACGCGCAAAGGTCGCCGTAGCACTTTCCGAGGGCGACAATGACGATCTTATCTATCCATGGCGATAATCCGCTCGCAGACGGACGCCAGTCAGAGCGGGCGATGAAGGTACGCCGCGGCGTTCAGCGGCTGCTGATGGAACTGCGCCACGCGGCTCTGCCCGAACTGACGCTTGCGAGCGGCCGGCGGGCCGATCTCATCTCGCTCTCGCCCAAGGGCGAAATCTGGATCATCGAGATCAAGACCTCGATCGAGGACTTCCGCGTCGACCGCAAGTGGCCGGAATACCGGCTTCACTGCGACCGCCTGTTCTTCGCAACCCATGCGCAGGTGCCGCTCGACATCTTTCCGGAAGAATGCGGGCTGATGCTTTCCGACGGCTACGGCGCGCATATGCTGCGCGAGGCATCGGAACACCGCCTGCCGCCGAGCACGCGAAAATCGGTGACGCAGGCCTTCGCCCGCACGGCGGCGCAGCGCCTGACGCTCGCCGAATGGGCAGCCGAGCGAAACGGCGAGCTCGGCCAGTCGATCAGCGACATCGTCAGCGGCGAGCGGGATTAGAAAGGCGGCGCGAGTTATTTCGGCGCCCGTTTCGCCAGAATGCGCTGCAGGGTCCGTCGGTGCATGTTGAGCCGGCGCGCGGTTTCCGAAACATTGCGCTCGCACATTTCATAGACGCGCTGAATATGCTCCCACCGTACGCGGTCGGCCGACATCGGGTTTTCCGGAGGCTCGACCCGCTCGCCCGGGCGCTGAATCAGCGCCGCGAGAATGTCGTCGGCGTCCGCGGGCTTGGCCAGATAGTCGAGCGCTCCGAGCTTCACGGCGTTGACCGCGGTCGCGATGTTTCCATAGCCCGTCAGAACGATCATGCGTGTGTCGTCGCGGCGCCCGCGGATCGCCTCGATCACGTCGAGACCGCTGCCGTCGCTCAGGCGGAGATCGATGACTGCATGTTTCGGCGGGCGGGTCTTCGCCTTGGCTATGCCTTCGGCGACCGATTCGGCGATCTCGACCGCGAAGCCGCGCGCTTCCATGGCGCGGGCGAGGCGCCGCAGAAAGGCCGTGTCGTCATCGACGATCAGAAGGCTCTTGTCAGGCCCGATCAGGTCCGCATCCGCGGCGTGAGTGTTTTGCGCAGGCATCGACTTTTCGATCATTTCTCAAATCCCTACAGCGCCATGCGTCTCACCGGACGCGCAAAGGCCGCTGTAACCCTTCAAGTGCTGCATGTTCCATCCTTTCACCGGACAGGATCAAAGGAAACATGCGGTAGGCATAAACCCGTGGTTTTTCTGGCAATCATGTGGGTTTCCCCGCACCTGTCTTCAATAAACCGCCAAAAGTCATTTCGCCAGTTTCGTGTCCATCAGCACGCGCGGCCATTCGACGCTGACCCGGGCGCCCGGGTGTTTCGAGCCGCCGTTCTCGAAGCGCAGCCGGGCGCCTGAACGCTCGAGCAGCGTCTTGGCGATGAAGAGGCCGAGGCCGAGGCCGCCGGCGCTGTCGTCCTTCTGCCGCCGCGTCACATAGGGCTCGCCGATCCGCGCCAGGATGTCCGGCGAAAAACCGTCGCCGTCGTCTTCGATAGTCACCCGCACGCGCTCGGCCGTGTGCTCCGTCGTGACGGTCACCTTCTTGCGCGCATAGTCGACCGCGTTCTCCAGTAGATTGCCCAGGCCGTAGAGAATGCCGGCATTGCGGATGCCGACCGGTTCCGAGGCGCGATCGCCCTGCTCCTTCAGCTCGATTTCTATGCCGAATTCGCGATGTGGCGCCATTACCTCCTCGATCAGCGATGAGAGCGGCAGAAGCCGCATATGTTCCTCGCTTTCGGACGAAAGGGTGGTCAGCCGCCTCAGAATGTCGCGGCAGCGTTCGCTCTGGCTGCGCAGAAGATGGACGTCCTCGCCGAAACGCGGATCGTCGCCGAGCTCCCGTTCCATCTCCTTGGCGACGACGCTGATCGTCGCGAGCGGCGTTCCGAGTTCGTGGGCGGCGGCGGCCGCGAGACCGTCGAGCTGCGACAGGTGCTTCTCGCGCTGGAGCACGAGCTCGGTCGCCGTCAGCGCTTCGGAAAGCTCGCTTGCCTCGAGCGAGACGCGATAGGTGTAGAAGGCTGCGAAAGCCGTCATCGAGACGATCGCGAACCAGATGCCGGCCGTCAGCACGCGCGGCATCAACAGAAGGGTGCCCGGATACCAGGGCAGCGGGAAGGGCGAGAAGGCAAGGGCGGTGACGCCCAGGACGGCGAGGCCGGCCAGCACGATGCTCTGCGGCTTCGGCTGCGAGGCCGACGATATGATGACCGGCACGCAGAGAAGCGGTGCGAAGGGATTGGCAAGGCCGCCGGTGATGAAGAGCAACGCAGTCAGTTGCGCAAGGTCGATGCCGAGCAGGGTGAAGGCGGCCGGCGGCGTCAGCCGCTGCGTCGGCGGAAAGCGGAGCGTGAGAAAGACGTTGAGAAGCGCCAGGCAGGCGATCAATACGGAGCAGGGAACGACCGGCAGCGGGAACTGCAGCCACAGCGCCGTGACGATAACGGCGAGCGATTGTCCACCCACCGCCAGCCAGCGCAGCCGCACGAGCGTCTGCAGCCTCAGACTGCGGTTGCTGTTCAGATCGTTATAGAGTGTCGCAGCTGCCATGCGTTTCCGTTTCGCGATGCGGGTCGCATGCGCGACCGGGCGTCATTTCATCTTACCGGACTTTATGCCGAACCCGGCAAATATGAAACGGCGCCCAACCGCGGTGCGCCGTAGAGCCGCATCCGGCCACGTTGGAGCGGAATGCGAGCGGGAAACGAGTACACTTCATCCCACCCCGCTCTAAGTCCCGCGCGGTTTCGCGCGCGTCGTCGGCATCGCATTGGCGGGGTCCTCCGGCCAGGGATGTTTCGGATAGCGGCCGCGCATCTCGGCTCTCACGTCCTTCCACGAACCCGCCCAGAAGCCGGGCAGGTCCCGTGTCGTCTGGATCGGGCGGTGGCCGGGGGAAATCAGCTCGAGAAGCAGCGGCAGTCGACCGTCGCCGATCGCGGGATGCGTTTTCAGACCGAAGAGCTCCTGAACGCGGATCGACAGGAGCGGTTCGTCGCCGTCGTAATGGATCGGATGACGCTGGCCCGTCGGCGCTTCGAAATGCGTCGGGGCCAGCCGGGCGAGGTCGCGCTGAAGCTCGTATGGAACGAGCGACATGAGGCCTTCGGCGAGATCGCGGCCCTTGATCCCGTCGATGCCGCCGGCGCCTCCCTGGAAAGGAACGAACCATTCGTCGAGACGGGAGATCAGACCCGTATCCGACATGTCCGGCCAGGGCTCGCCGATGGAGCGGTGCAGGAAGCCGATGCGGTCGCGCAGTTGCTCCACGTCCTTCGGGAACGGGACAGCGGCGAGCCCCAACTGCCGGATACCGTCCGCGAGTGCCCGCGCCGCCGCCTCGCCGCTGGGACGAGGCAGGGGTTTCTCCTCGAAGATGATCGCCCCGAGCCGTGTCACCCGGCGGGCACGCACCTGCCGGCTCGCCCGATCGAAGAAGCTCTGCTCCTCGGTGACGATGGCTTCCGGCATGTGCCCCTCGACATCCGACCGGTCTATCTCCGCGGCTGCGAGCACCCGCTGTGCGCCGGCTCTGCCGGTAAGATCGGCAATGACGAGCATTCCGGCCGCAGCAAGCCGTTCGGTCTCGGGTATCTCGGCGCCGCGTCCGTTCGCCATGACGAAGCGGCCGCGCCCGCCGCGCTGCAGCGCGATGCGGTCGGGAAAGGCGTGCATCAGCAGGGCTCCAGGCAAAACGGGCTTCGGACCCGCGTTCTTTGAGGCGCCGAGTTCGGCGGCCATTCGCCGCGCCAGACCGCGGGCAGCTTTCGCCCGGTCGCTGCGCTCGCTCCGGAACCGGCGCAGCCGCTCCTCGATATCGATGCCGTTGCCGCCGAGGCCCTGCTCGGTGAGCATCACCGCGAGGAGGCAGGCCTCCTGCGCCCGCCCTTCCTCGGCGGCTGCAACCGCCATTGCCGCAAGCCGCACCGGCAGCGCCAGATCGCGGATCCTGCGGCCTCTCGGCGTCAGCGCGCCGCGGCTGTCGATGGCGCCGAGCTCGAGGAGCAGGCCTCGCGCCTCGCGCAGGGTCGTCTCCGGCGGCGGGTCGAGGAATCTCAGCGTCGACGGATCGGCCACACCCCAATGGGCAAGATCGAGGAGCAGGCCGGAGAGATCGCTGGCAAGGATCTGCGGCGGCGTGAAAGCGGCGAGCGCCGCCGTCTGGCCGGAATGCCACAGGCGGATCGCGATACCCGGCTCGGTTCTTCCGGCGCGCCCGGCGCGCTGATCGGCCGAGGCTCTGGAAACGCGCACGGTTTCGAGCCGCGTTATGCCCGTCGAGGCCTCGAATACCGGCAGCCGCTGCAAACCGCTGTCGACGACGATCCTGACGCCGTCGATGGTGATCGAGGTTTCGGCGATCGAGGTCGCCAGCACGATCTTGCGCGTGCCTTTCGGTGCCGGTCGGATCGCCGCATCCTGTTCCTTCTGGCTCAGATTGCCGTAGAGCGGCACGATTGCGGTCGCCTCCCCGAAGCGATCCGCGAGACGCGCGGCGGTGCGGGCGATTTCCGCCTGCCCCGGCAGGAAGGCGAGGATGGAACCTTTCTCGGACCGGTGCGCCTCGGCAATCGTCCGGACCATCGCGTCCTCGACGCTTTCACCGGCCGCTCTGTTTTCGTAGCGTATGTCGATCGGGAAGCTCCGGCCCTCGCTTTTCAGGACCGGCGCATCGCCGACGAGTCCGGCGATGCGCTCGACGTCGAGCGTCGCCGACATGACGACGATCCTGAGGTCCTCGCGAAGTGCCGATTGCACGTCCAGCGCCAGCGCCAGTCCGAAATCCGCATCCAGCGAACGCTCGTGGAACTCGTCGAACAGGACAGCCGAAACGCCGGACAATTCGGGATCGTCGAGGATCATCCGGCTGAAGACGCCCTCCGTTACCACCTCGATCCGGGTTTTGCCCGATACGCGGTTGTCGAGCCGCATCCGATAGCCGACGGTTTCGCCGACCTTCTCCCCCAGAAGTTCGGCCATGCGTCCGGCCGCGGCCCGCGCGGCGAGCCGCCGCGGTTCGAGCAGAATGATCTTGCCGTCGCCGCGCCAGGGCTGGTCGAGCAGGAAAAGCGGCACCAGCGTCGTCTTGCCGGCGCCGGGAGGAGCCGACAGCACGACCGATCCCGCCGAAGCGAGCGCGTCGCCAAGGCCGGGCAGGATTTCGCGGATGGGCAGGGCAGGCAGCGCGCGCATCACGCCTGCTCCTCCATTCCGATTTCGATCACGCGGCCGCCGGCGGCTTCCGCGTCGGCACTGTCGTGGGTCACGAGGATGGTCGGCAGCCCGGCCGCCCTCGCCTTGGAAAAGACGAGCTCGCGCGTCTGCTGCCTGAGCGCCGCGTCGAGATTGGAGAAGGGTTCGTCGAGAAGCAGGAATCGTGGCGCTGAAACGAGCACCCTTTGCAGTGCCACGCGCGCCTTCTGGCCGCCGGAGAGCGTGTCCGGGTCGCGGTCGAAGAAGCCGGCAAGGCCCACCTCGTCGAGGGCTGCATCGGCCAGCCGGCGGCGTGCGCCCCGTCCTTTGACATCGGGCGCTATGGCGAAGACGATGTTGCCGCCGACCGATAGATGGGGAAAGAGCAGCGGATCCTGAAACAGGATGCCCGCGTGGCGCCGGTTGGCGGGAACCGCCGTCAGGTCCTTGCCGTCGATCAGGATGCGGCCGCTCACATCGAATGCCGGATCGAGAAAGCCTCCCGCAAAGGCCAGCAGGGTCGACTTGCCGGAGCCGGACGGCCCCATGATCGTCAGCACCTCGCCCGGCGCGATGGTCGCCGATATGGCGAGCAGGGCCCGGCCGCCCAGACCGATCGTCACCTCCGAGAGCGTCAGGCATCCTGTCTTGATCGGGGATTTTGACCCGGCGTTTTCCTGCATTCACGTCCTCATTGCCCGCCGGTTGCGGAATAGCAACTGCGGGCCGAGCGACGCAACGAGAAATGCGAGGAAGGGCAGGAGCCCCTGAACGAGGGCGTAGATGCCGATGACCCGCCGGTCGCCGCCCGACGAGAGTGCGACGGCCTCGGTCGTGATCGTCGTCAGCCGCCCGGACCCGATGAGGAGCGTCGGAAGATAGAGGCTGATCGACACCGCGAAACCGACCGCGAGCGCGGTGAGGCAGGCACGAAAGAGCAATGGCAGCCGGACCGCGAACAGGATTTCCAACGCCGGCTTGCCGAAGCCGGCGGCGATTTTTTCGAAGCGCGGGTCGACCTCGCGCCAGGGGGCCGACAGTGACAGAACCACGTAAGGGAGCACGAAAACGAAATGGACCGCCAGCACGCTCGCGAAGCCCGGCGTGAGCCCCGCCGAGAGCATCAGGACCTGCAGCCCGAAGATGAAGCTGATCTCCGGGACGAGCAAGGGGAGGTACAGCAGCCGGTAGCCGCCTGCATTCTTCCGTGAGCTGGCGATGCCGTTGCGGTAGAGCAGGAGGATCGTAAATACGAGCGCCAGCGATGACGCCGAAAGAGCGAGCGCGACCGTGGTGCCAAGCGGCGCCCAGAGTTGAGGCAATATGCGCATCCAGGTATTGGGCGTGAGACTTCCGGGCAACGCGTCGGGAAATGGCCAGAGGCCCGCAACCGACCAGATCGAAAGCAGGCTGAGCCCCGCGAAAATGGTGACCGTACAGGTGGTCATGGCGAGGGCGCCCGCGGCGCGAACCGCGCCGTCCCGCGCAAAGCGCCGTCCCGAAAAGGTCAGGCGCGCGAGAACGGCTTTCCCGATCCGTTCGAGCGCGATCCAGATGGCCATTGCAGCGACGACGACCCCAAGCTGCAGGAAAGCGCCCGCCGATGCGAGAAATCGCGCGCCGAGGTCGTCATCTCCGGCCCATTGGGTTACTCGCACCGGCAATGTTGGCGGCAGCTTCGGCCCGAGAATCATGGCGACGTCCACGACGGATACCGAATAGACGAGCACCGCGAAGACCGACAGGCGGATCTGGCGGTAGAGGGCCGGCCAAAGGCAGACGGCGAAGCCCGCGACGCGCCCGTAGCCGAGCGCCGCCGCAAGGCGCGAGGCTCTCGTGACGGCAAGCTGCGGCAGGGCGGCAAGCGTCACCAGGAAGAGAAACGGCACCTCCTTGGCGATGAGCCCGGCAATCATCGTCAGCGCGAAAGGGTCGTTGGGAAGAAGCCAGTCCGGCGGCCGCGTGAAGCCCGTCACCTCCGGCGAGATCAGCCGGAGCAGGAAGCCCGACGGGGCGACGAGGAAAGCCAACGCAAAGGCGGCGGCGGCATGCGGAACGGCAAGCAGGGGAGAGACGAGATGCTGGATGCGGGCGAAAGTCGGCGTGCCGGCGAAGCCCGCGACGAATGTGCCGACGACCGCTGTCGCTGCGACCGTCGTCAGCAATCCCGCAGCGAGGCCGGTCAGGACCGAGCGAAGGATGTGCGGCTGGCCGGCGAGTTCGGCGAAATGGGCAAGCGTGACGCGAAAGCCGCCGAGCGCCGGCAGGTAGCCGAAGGCCGGCAGGATCGTGCCTGCAAGCCCGGCAAGGATGGGAAGCCCCAGAATGAGGGCAAGGAGGGCGTTTCCGCCGAGCCTAGTTGGCTGCGCCATAACGACGGATCCATTCGGTTTCGATCCGTATCATCCAGTCCGGGTGCGGTTCGTCGAGCGCGGGACCGAGTTCGCCGGGGCGGAGCGTTGCAATGCCGAGGTCCAGGCGCTCGAAAGCGGACCGGTCGGCTGCCGGAAGTTTTGCAGGAGAAAGCACGGTCGGGTCGCCCCAGATCTTCGGATCCTGCTTGCGAAGCTGCGCCTCGGGCGTGAGGAGGAAATCGGCAAGCAGAAGCGCGCCGGCCTTTGCCGTTGCGTTGTAGGGAATGGCGACGAAATGGGTATTGCCGAGCGTGCCGCCGGAAAAGGCGAAGGAGCGGACCGTCTCCGGCAGCTCGCCATTGGCGATCGCGGAGGAGGCTTCCGCGGGGTTGAAGGCGAAGATGATGTCGAGTTCGCCGTCGGCGAGCTTCTGCTTCATGTCCGCGTAGTTCTGCGGGTAAGCCTTGCCTTTCCGCCACAGGAGCGGCGTCAGCCTGTCGAGATAGGCAAACAAGGGCGCGGCGTCGGTCGCGAAAGTGGTTTCGTCGACGGGTTTCTGCAGCTTGGCCCTGTCGTCTACGAGCTCGATCAGCACCTGCTTCAGGAAGGAAGAGCCGGTGAAGTCCGGCGGCTGCGGGTAGGAGAAGCGCCCGGGATTGGCCGCGGCCCATTCCAGGAGATCCGCCGCGGAATCGGGCAGCTCGCTCGCCTTCATGCGCGCCGAGTCGTAGAAGAACACGAGCTTGGCGCCGCCCCAGGGGCTCTCCAGTCCGTCGGTGGGGATGGTGAAATCGGTCAGCACAGTCGGCATGTTTTCGTGGTCGACATAGCGCCAGTTCGGCAGTTTCGTCGCCCAGCCGGGCGCGTAAAGCAGCCCTTGGCGTTTCATCGCGGCGAAGTTCTCGCCGTTGATCCACACGAGATCGACCGATCCGCCCTCGTCCTTTCCTGCGGATTTTTCCGCGAGCACGGTCGCGGTCGCCTTAGCGGTGTCGTCGAGCTTCACATGGACGACGGTGACGCCGTAGCGCGCCTTCATTTCATCGCCGGCCCATCTGATATAGGCATTGACGTTCTCGGAGCCGCCCCAGGCGTTGAAATAGACCGTCTGGCCGCTCGCCTCCGCGGCGACCGCCTCCCAGTTCCCAGCGTCCGTGGCGGACGCCCTGCCGGCAAGGCCGAGCGCCAGCAGCGCTGCGGCGATGATCTTCCCTGCCCGCCTGATCATGACGCTCCTCTACCCCCGCCACATGCCGTTGCCGCCGAGGGTAAGACAAGGGCGGTCTGCGTCAATGCACGCGGCCGCCTGCTGCCGTCACGTTTCGGTGAAACCTGCTCTGGTCGCCTCTTTCGCGGGAGCGGCAATGGGCTTCCAGAGCTAGGAATTCGCGTCACGCAGGGCCCTTGAAAGGCGGAACTGCGTTAACCATATAGGTCTCATCCCCAGAAGCGCCGAAAGCCCGCAAAGCGGACCCGTATTGGTAGCAGCGTCGGACGTCTTTTCGCGTGCTTTGGAAATGGCCCTTTAAAAACAGTCACTTACGATTTTCTGCTGATTTTTTGAAAATCGTTGTTGACGTGTTGGAGGGCTGGGGTCTATAAGCCCGATCACTGACGAGGGCGGCGGCGCTGCTGGCGACGATGTCCTTCGCTCTAGGGTTTCCAAGATTAGCGGATGCTGATTGTCGGGACTGGGCCTTTGAGGTTTTGGTCTTGTTGGAATGTCGACGGGATTGTTTCTCGTCTGTTTTTTGACAATTGAATATAGAGAAAGAGAAACGTGGGCGGCGGAGCTCGCGGGACCTGAAGAGATTTGGGTTCTGGAAAGAGACTTTGGCGGTCACGTTTTGACAAGAGACTAACACCAGTTTTCTCGGTTCGGGCTTCGGTTCGGGCTGATTGAAGATGGGTGTGAGTTCTCGTCGATTCAAAGTCAACGTGATTTAAGCCAATGATTGAATTCTCAACTTGAGAGTTTGATCCTGGCTCAGAACGAACGCTGGCGGCAGGCTTAACACATGCAAGTCGAGCGCCCCGCAAGGGGAGCGGCAGACGGGTGAGTAACGCGTGGGAA
>Ga0209281_1000890_pt1 | contig 25425 bp, 22 predicted proteins | sample MedtruBG_FD_187514 | JGI IMG/M metagenome (GOLD analysis project Ga0209281, IMG submission 187514) | Root nodule microbial communities of legume samples collected from California, USA - Medicago truncatula BG (SPAdes) (version 2) | ecosystem: Host-associated > Plants > Roots > Nodule | place... | reverse complement strand
TCCGAGGAGAATTAGTTTCATAGCCAACACGTGCCGGGGCAGGGAGCCTCCGGCCATCAACTGGGGAGGAATAACATGAAAACGATGCTGAAGCAGGGGTTGCTGGCCGCAGCGCTGTTGACCTCGATGGCGCCGGTCGCCATGGCGCAGGAATGCGCGGATGCGGAAACGCAAGCCGTCTATATCCAGCACGGTTGAGGTGGGAATGACGGACCGGCAGTGCCCGGCCAGAAAGGAATGATATGTACCTGAGGAAATTCGATCTTTCCGGCCGCGTGGCGGTGGTGACGGGAGCCGGGCAGGGGATCGGCCTTGCCTGCGCCGAAGCGCTTTGCGAAGCGGGCGCGGCGGTCGTGCTGACCGACATCAGCGCGGAGCGCTGCGAAGCCGGCCGGGCCGCGCTTGCAGCCAAAGGATACGTGGTCGAGACCGACCTGATCGACATCGGCGACAGCGCTTCCGTCAATGCGGTGGCGGACCGGCTGGCGGTCAGCGGCAGGGCGGCCGACATCCTCGTCGCAAATGCCGGGATCGCCCATGCCGGCGTTCCGGCCGAAGAGCTCTCGGATGCGGACTGGGAGCGGATGATAGGCATCAATCTCAGCGGCGCTTTCCGGTCGTGCCGGGCCTTCGGCAGGCATATGCTGGCCAAGGGCAGGGGATCGATCGTCACGATCGGTTCCATGTCCGGCACGATCGTCAACCGGCCGCAACAGCAGGTGCACTACAATGCGGCCAAGGCGGGCGTCCATCACCTGACCCGTTCGCTCGCTGCCGAGTGGGCGGCCCGAGGCGTGCGGGTGAACTCCGTCGCGCCGACCTATATCGACACGCCGCTTCTGACTTTCGCCAAGGAGGACAAGCCGATGTACGAGCAATGGCTGGACATGACGCCGATGCATCGCCTCGGCCAGCCGGACGAGATCGCCTCGGTCGTGCTCTTCCTGGCCTCCGACGCCTCCAGCCTCATGACCGGTTCCATCGTCGCCGCGGATGCCGGCTATACCTGCTGGTAAGAGCAATTCCAGGAAAAGTGCGTAGCGGTTTTCCGTCCGGGATTGCGGCAAAGGGCCAGAGCAATTCCAGGAAAAGTGCGTAGCGGTTTTCCGTCCGGGATTGCGGCAAAGGGCCAGAGCGATTCCAAGAAAGGTGCGTAGCGGTTTCCGTCCGGGATTGCGGCCTTTAGGGAGGGCGGGAGCGATCCCGGTTTCATTTATCATCCTGACATGCTATACGTACAACATGATAAATAGGCGCCGGCTGGAGTTTCTGGCGGCGCCCCCTTGCTCCTGGGTAAAATGTAGTCACGCTACATACCCAGTTCAGATGCCTGCCTGATTCTCTCTGGGATTTTCCATCATAGAACGGTTTGCTTGCGCTTTGTTGAAATGAAGCATGGCTTATCGCAAGCAGGACCCGCAAAAAATGTAGTTGAATTACGAAATGGCATTGTCTAGCATCGTCCTTGCGTGAGAGTGGGAGAGCCGGTCGGCGTCCGCCGCACGTGTGGAGGAGAATTCGAGAGGGAGGGGAGCTATGTTCAAAAAGCTCGCAAAATCATCGCTGTTCGCGGCGGCAGCCACTATCGCAGTCTTGCCGATGCTGGGCGCTGTGCCGGCCGTTGCGCAGGACGGCGAAAATATCGACGTCACCATCGGTTGGGTGCCGCCGGACATTACCGGCGTCTTCAAGACGGCCACGAATTTCTTCGAGCTGGCTGCCGAGGACGCCAATAAGAACGGTTTCAACGTCAAGGTTCTGACGAAGTCGCCGACCAGCCCTACGGCCTTCGCCGAGCAGGTCAGCATCATCGAGGACATGATTCAGCGCAAGGTCGATCTCATCGCCGTTTCCCCGGCTGAAGTCGCAACCGTCAAGCCGGCCCTTGCCCGCGCCACGGCAGCCGGCATCCCGGTCGTCGTCGTCAATCTGCTCGAGCCGATCGACGGCGTTGACGTCTCGTCCTACATCGGCTTCGACAACACGCAGGGCGCGGAGGTGAGCGCCTATTCGGTCGTAGATTATTTCGGCGGTCCGGGCGTGCTTGGTACCGGCGACAAGGTCGATGTCGAACCCGGCACCTATCTCGACCTGAAGTTCTGGGAGGATATCGCTTCCAAGCTCTCGGCCGAGGACAAGGCCAAGATCAAGGCGCGCGGTGCCATCATCGAGGGTGTTGCCGGGGGCTTCTACTCGACGGCCCGCCTCGAGGGATTCCGCAAGGTGCTCGAGCAGTTCCCGGGTATCGAGATCGTGGGCGGCACCTGCGCCGGCGACTGGAACCGCGAGAAGGGCACGCGTTGCGCCGAGGATATCCTGCAGGCCAATCAGGGCAATCTCGATTTCATCTGGGCGGCGTCGAACGAGATGGGCCTCGGAGCGATGCTGGTGGCCGGCTCGCAGAACCGGCTCGAAACCACGCAGGACGGCGCGGCTGTCGGTGACACGAAGGTGGCGATCTTCACCAATGACGTCACGCCGGAGTCGGTCGACCGCATAGCCGAGGGCAAGATGATCGCCGAAACGACCCATGGCTTCGCCGATTGGGGTTGGTTCGGCACCAAGTTTGCCGTCGAACTCGCCTGCGGCCTGGAAGTGCCGAAGACCTTCGACATTCGCCCGCGCAGCGTTTACGAGGCGAATGCGCGCAACTTCTATCCGGAACCGAAGCTTGAGCCGATCGACTGGAAGACCATCCGGGCGAACTGCAAGAAAGCCGACTGAGCTTCTCCCAGGGCTGCGGAGCATCTTCTCGAGAGAGGGGTGCTCCGCGCCGCCGCTTGTATGCAGATGCAAACGGCGTGCGGAGGTAGAAAGGGCACGTTCAGTGCCAGTTCCTAGCGGTAGTTGTGGGGCATGGACCAGCACGAAATCCTTCTGAAGCTCGAGAATATCGAGAAGCGCTTTCCCGGTGTCGTGGCGTTGAAGTCGATCTCGCTAGAGGTGCGCGCGGGCGAGGTGCAGGTGCTTCTCGGCGAAAACGGCGCGGGCAAGTCGACGCTGATGAAGATTCTCGCCGGCGAACATGCGCCGACGGGCGGGGAAATCGTGGTGGGTGGCCGCAAGGTTTCGGCGCTGACGCCGACGCTTGCCACCGAACTCGGCATCGGCCTCGTGCATCAGGAACTGAGTCTTGTCCCGGCGCTCAGCGTCGCCGAAAACATCCTGATCGGCCGGATGCCGCGCAATGCGTTCGGCAGGATAAACTGGGGCAAGGCCTACGAGGACGCGCGCCGCGCTCTCGAGGCGCTCGGCGTTTCCATCGATCCGACAGCCGAAGTGCGCACGCTCGAAGTGGCCGAGCAGCAATTGATCGAGATTACCCGCGTCCTGGAGCGCGGCCCGCGCATCCTTCTGCTCGATGAGCCCACCTCGGCACTCTCGGATAATGAGCGCAGCCGGCTCTTCGATGTCATTCGTCGCCTGAAACAGCGCGGCCACGGCATCATCTACATTTCCCATCACCTCTCGGAAATTCCGATGATCGCCGATCGCGTCACGGTGCTGCGCGACGGCCTCGTCGTGGAGACGCTGCCTGCCGACGAGGCGGACGAGGCGACGGTGATCAGGCTGATGGTCGGCCGCAGGCTGGAGGAACAGTTTCCCAAGGAAACGGTGGAACTCGGGGCGCCCGTGCTTGCCGTCGAAAACCTCGCCTCCGGCCGCACGCTCAAGGATCTTTCCTTCACCCTCCGCCGTGGCGAAATCCTCGGCATCTACGGCCTGATGGGCGCGGGACAGGCCGAGATCGCCAACGCCCTGTTCGGCCTGCAGGCGGTCAAGACCGGTTCGATCGAGGTCGGGGGCAAGCGCGCGGATTTCCGGCATTCCTCGGATGCGATCGCGGCGGGGCTCGGTCTGATCTCCCGCGACCGCCGGCAGAGCCTCGTGCCGATGCAGCCGGTCGGTCCCAATCTCAGCCTCTCCTGGCTTTCCGGGAAGTCGCTTCTGTCGCGGCTCGATCTTACGCGCGAGCGCGAGGAGGGCAGCCGCTACATTTCCGATCTGCGCATCCGTCCGGCTTCCACCACGCACAAGCTGTTCTTCTTCAGCGGCGGCAACCAGCAGAAGGTCATTCTGGCGCGGTGGATGTCGAGCGGCGCGCGGATCCTGATTTTCGACGAGCCGACCCGCGGCATCGATGTCGGCGCCAAGGCAGAAGTGTTCGCGGTGATGAGCCGGCTGGTGTCGGAAGGCGCGTCAATTCTGATGATCTCCTCGGAGCTCAACGAACTGATCGGCATGGCGGACCGCGTGCTCGTCATGCGGAGCGGACGCCTCTCGGCGGAGCTGCCGAGGGAAGAGATATCGCAGCAGAACCTGCTGCGATATGCAAGCTAGAGCGGGATGAGGAAAAGTGTGTGCGGTTTTCCGCCCGCATCCCGCTCTAATCTATTGGAATCGATCACGTTCATGTTTTTAGGTCGACCCGACCTAAAAACATCGTGATCTAGGGAGTGGGAATGGATATGCGTGCGGAAAAGAACCCGGACATCCCGGCCGGTGGGGCTGGTGCCCGCAAGACGAAGTTGAAGGCGGTCGTCTTTCAGGCTGGTCCGCTGATCGCCCTGGTCCTGCTCATGGCCTATCTCGCCTTTGCCACATCCAACTTCCTGACGCTCGACAACCTTTCCAACGTGGCGCGGCAGTCCGCATTCGTCGCCATTCTCGCGGTCGGGCAGACATTCGTCATCCTGACGGGCGGCATAGATCTTTCGGTCGCGGCCATCGCGGCGCTTTCCGCCTCGATAACCGCCGTCCTACTCACGCAGCCGCTCGTGCTGTTCGGTATCGATTTCGGCTTCGTGCCGCCGCCGGTGGCGATCCTCATCGGGATTCTCATCGGCATGGCCGCCGGTGCGCTCAACGGCTGGCTCATCTCCAAGTTCAAGATCCCGGACTTCATCGCGACGCTCGGCACGATGACGGCGTTCCGCGGCGCGGCGCTGCTGGTCACCGACGGCCTGCCTGTCCCCTCCTTCAATGCCGGCCGGCAACTTCCCGAAAGCCTGATCTGGGTCGGCGGCGGCCAGCTCTTCGGGGTGCCGGTGAGCGCGCTCATCGCTCTGCTCTGCGCGGCTGCCGGCTGGTACGTGCTCCGCTACACCGCGCTCGGGCGAGCGATCTACGCTGTCGGCGGCAACCGTGCGGCCGCCCATTCGTCCGGCATCAGCATTTCGCGCACCAAGATCATGACCTATGCCATTTCCGGCCTTCTGGCCGCGATCGCGGGCATCATCCTGGTCGGGCGCCTCAACTCCGCCAATGCGCTTATGGCGGATGGCGAGGAGCTGCGTTCCATCGCCTCCGTCGTCATCGGCGGCACCAATCTCTTCGGCGGCGAAGGCGGTGTATGGGGATCGATCATCGGCGCGGCCATCATCGGCGTGCTCGGCAACGGCCTCAACCTGCTCGATGTCAGCCCGTTCTGGCAGCGCATCGCGCAGGGCGTCGTCATCGTGGTCGTCGTGATCTTCGACCAATGGCGCCGTCGCAGCATGACGCGCGTTTGAGATCTATGAAGAGAGCCCGGCGCTGCAATAGAGCGGGATGTGGAAAAGTGTGGGGCGGTATTCGTCGGGGAGTGCGTAGTTCCAAAAGGATAGAGCGCCTTTGGTGTTTAAATGAACACTGAACACGCTCGATCTGGTGGTCACCTATTGCTTTGTCGGTCGCGAAAAGCATGCTTCTGTCGAAGACACCGCCGGCCTTCCAGCAGGGCATTTCCGGCTGGTTGTGACGAAACATGCTGCCACCGAGGTGTTGACCCCATGAACATCAAGCACCTGGACGTCCTGCGGACACTCCTTGCAACCGGTTCGACCATCGCGGCCGCGAAGGCCATGGGTCTCAGCCAGTCGGGAGTGAGCCGCATGCTGCAGCAGCTTGAAAGCGATTTGGCGATCACGCTTTTCGCCCGCGACAAGGGCCGGTTGATTCCGACGCCGGAGGCGACGGTTCTTGGGCGTGATGCGCAAAACGTGCTGCTGGCCATCGAGCGCATGTCCGGCCATGCGGAGGACCTTCGCAACGGCTCCGCCGGGCCGGAGATCGTCCGCATCGGGCTGCCGAGCAGCATGTGGGAAAATTTTGCACCCGCCATGTTGATCGACTATGTCAGGGATTTTCCCGGCGTTCGCATCGAGACATTCTTCGAGACGACGACGGCGATCACCAAACTGGTCGAGGAACGCGTAATCGACCTCGGTTTTTTGCGCATCGAAGGCGAAACGGGGCCGGGCATTGCGATCGACAAGGTTGCGAGCGGTGAAAGCGTCTGCGTCGTTCCGAAGGATCACTCGCTCGCCGAGTTGCCCGAGATCACCGTCAAGCATCTGCGAAACGTGCCGCTGATCCTGATCGGCCGGCAGCGGCCGAACCGCATGGCGCTTGACCAGGCCTTTCAGCGGGCAGGGGTAAAGCAGATGGTAAAGATCGAAACCCACACCAACAGTTCGGCCTGTTCCTATGTCGCGCATGGACTGGGCGTCTCGATCATCAGCAGCTTCTATGCGAATCTCTACCGTCACCTGCCCGTCGTATACCGGCCGTTCGTGCCTCGTGCGACACAGGAATTTGGGTTGGTGCGTGCAGCCGGAGTTCCGCTCTCCATCGCCGCCCAGGCGCTCAGCGACGCCCTCAAGAAGCAGATCCGGCTTTCGCAAGAAGAACAATAAAACCAACATATTGGCTCTTTTGAGCACTCCGTCCCATTGCTCGGCGACCTTCCGAAGCCCGCATAAGGCTATGACGAATATGCATAATATTGCGCGTCATTCCTCACTCCCGCATAGTCTGGGCCGAAGAAACCGATGATGGCTCGATTTCAACCCGACCATCAATCGTGGGGAACCGATGCTACGCTTTATCCTGAGCCGTCTGATGATGGCTATTCCGACGATCGTGCTTGTCGCCGTGGCGGTCTTTGCACTGATCCGCTTCATTCCCGGTGATCCCGCCGCGCTGATGCTGGGGGACATGGCTCAGCCCGATCAGATCGCAGCGATGCGCGTGGAGCTCGGTCTTGACAGGTCCATGCCCCAGCAATTCCTGATCTGGGCCGGCGATGTACTGCGAGGCGATTTCGGCCGCTCGATCGTCAATGACGAGGCGGTGCTGCCGCTGGTCGTTTCGCGCTTTCTGGTGAGTGCGGAGATTGTGGTCGTCGCCGTGCTTCTGGCAAGCCTGATTGCCGTACCGGCAGGCGTGATTGCCGCCTGGCGTCAGAACAGTCTGACGGACCTGGCTCTGGTCGGAACGGCAACGGTTCTCCTGTCCATCCCGACTTTTTGGCTCGGCTTGCTGCTGCTGTTGCTGTTCGGGCTTGAACTCGGCTGGCTGCCTGTTCTGGGCTATGTCTCGATCGGCGACAATCTGACCGCTGGTTTGCTCTATCTCGTCCTGCCCGTCGTGACGCTCGTCATCCATGAAGCGGGAGTGCTGATCCGCATGGCGCGTGCCTCCACGTTGGAAGTGCTGCGTCTCGATTACATTACCCACGCCCGTGCGAAAGGGCTGTCGGAAAGCGCCATGCTCTGGCGCCATGCGTTCAAGAACGCCTTTGGTCCGACCTGGACGATGATCGGCCTCATCCTGGGCAATCTGCTGGGCGGAATTGCCGTCATCGAGACGGTCTTCACCATTCCGGGGCTCGGCCGGCTGATGGTGGACAGCATTTTCGCGCGCGACTACCCCGTTATCCAGGGATGCCTTCTGTTCGTTTCGCTCTCCTATGTGCTGGTCAACCTCGTCGTCGACCTTCTCTACCCTCTCTTCGATCCGCGTGTAGTCGCCGAATGAAAAAGTTGACCCTCAACGGACTGATCGGCGGCATCCTGATCGCCATCCTGCTCGTCACCGCTGCCGTCGGTCTCTTCTGGACACCGTTCGACCCGATGAAACTCTCCTTCACGGCGCGGCTTGCAGCTCCCGGCCCCGCGCATCTGCTCGGCACCGACGAATTCGGCCGCGATGTCTTGAGCCGCCTGATGGTCGGCGCCCGCGCCAGCGTCTGGATCGGCGTGCTCACCGTCGGCTTCGCCACTGTCTGCGGGACGCTCATCGGCCTCATCAGCGGTTATGCGCGCGGCTGGGTGGACGGCGTCATCATGGCTGTCAACAACGCGCTTCTCGCTTTTCCCGGCATCCTGCTGGCGCTAGGGCTGCTCGCCGTCTTCGGCGCCAACCAGTACGGCATCATCTTCGCGCTCGGCATCGCCTATACGCCTTCCATGGCGCGCGTCGTGCGAGGCGCCGTGCTTTCGCTGAGGGAGCGGGAGTTCATCGAGGCCTCGCGGGTAATGGGCAATGGCGAACTTTATACGATGTTGCGCCATATCCTGCCGAACTGCGTGGCGCCGATCACGGTTCTCGCCACCTCCATGTTCGGCTGGGCCATCCTGTCGGAAAGCGCGCTCTCGTTTCTCGGCCTCGGCGTGCCGCCGCCGGCGCCGACCTGGGGCAACATGCTGGCGGCCGGGCGGCCATTCCTCCAGCAGGCCGCATGGCTCGGATTGTTCCCGGGTCTGTGCATCGCGCTGACGCTGCTTGGCATCAATCTTCTGGGCGACGCGCTCCGCGACAGGCTCGACCCGCGCATGAGAGGCCTGAAATGACGATGGACAAGCTTCTCACCGTTTGCGGCCTTTCGCTTGAAGTCGCAAGAACCGGCCAGCAGGTCGTCAAGTCGGTCTCCTTCGACCTGGCGCCGGGCGAGATCTTCGGCATCGTCGGCGAAAGCGGCTCCGGCAAGACGCTGGCGACCCGAGCGCTGATCTCGCTGCTGCCGCCGACCATCAAGGTCGCTGACGGGTCGGTGTCCTACAAGGGCCGCGACGTGCTGAAGATGAAGGAAAATGAGCTTCGCCATCTGCGCGGCGCAGAGATCGGCGTCGTCTTCCAGGAGCCGATGACCTCACTCAACCCGTCGATGACGATCGGCCGGCAGCTGGAGGAAGGACTCATCCTGCACACCAAGGCCTCGGCGCAGGAGCGACGCTCCCTCATACTCGACATGTTGAAGCGGGTCGGCATCCGTGATCCGGAGGGCGCGCTTTCCTCCTATCCGCACGAGTTTTCGGGCGGCATGCGCCAGCGCATCATGCTTGCCTCCGTCATGCTTTTGAAGCCGGCGCTGCTGATCGCCGATGAGCCGACCACGGCACTCGATGCCGTCATCCAGCGCGACGTGATGGAACTGATGGTGGAACTGACGCGGGCGGAAGGTACGGCCATTTTGCTGATCAGCCACGATCTTCCGATGGTGGCGCGCTACACGAGCCGTATCGTCGTGATGGAAAAGGGCGCGATCGTGGAAAAGGGCCGGACCGAGGACCTGCTCAAGGCACCGCAGCATCCTTACACGAAGAAGCTCCTCTCCTCGCTGCCCTTCCGCGGCCGGCCGCGCCAGATCGATCTGACGAGCGTGCCCATGATCTCGGCCCGCGATATCATCGTGGACTATGCAGGCCGAAAGTCGCTGTTCAGGAAGAACAAGCCGAAGCGCGCGCTGCATGGCGTCAGCATCGACATTCACGAGGGCGAGGTCGTGGCACTCGTCGGCGGTTCCGGCTCCGGCAAGACGACGCTCGGCCGCACCATTGCCGGTCTCGTCACGGAAAGCGAGGGCCGCATCCAGTTCCAGGGACGGCCGCGCACTGAAAACTGGACCGATTATCGCCTCAACTGCCAGATGGTGTTCCAGGATCCTTATTCATCGCTCGATCCGCGCATGACCATCGAGGCGCTGGTCGAAGAGGCGCTGAGGCCGGTGCCGGGCCTGGATGGCAAGGCCAAGCGCAAGCGTACCCTGGAAACGCTGGAGGAAGTCGGGCTCGGGGTCGACTATGCCGGCCGTTATCCGCACGAACTCTCCGGAGGCCAACGCCAGCGCGTCGCCATTGCGCGTGCGATCGCGAGACGCCCGCGATTCCTGATCGCGGACGAACCGGTTTCCGCGCTCGACGTGACGGTCAGGGCGCAGGTCCTCGATCTCTTCTCGGATCTGCAGAAACGCTACGGCTTTTCGTGCCTGTTCATCAGTCACGACCTCGGCGTCGTCGAACAGGTGGCCGACCGCGTCGTCGTCATGCAGGACGGCCGGATCATCGAGGAGGGTGACCGCGACACGATTTTCGACAGTCCGAAGGAAGCCTATACGCGCCGGCTTCTCTCGGCCATTCCCGCCCTCGACCAGAACGAAAAGGGCGGCGTGACACTCAAATGGCGTCTGGAGAATTGATGTGAATAGGCTAACCGATTCTGGCCCGGTGAAGGAAAGGCTTGCGCATATCTGCGACGCGCAGCCTTTCGTGACGCGCTTCGTTGTGCGCAACCTCAAGACCGGAGAGACGATCGAACGCGGCGCCGACGAGGAAACGCCTTCTGCCAGCACCCGCAAGACCTCGATCATGATGGCGGCGCTGAAGGCCGTGCACGAGGGGCGGCTGGATCTCGACGAGCCCATCACTTACGAAGCCCGCTTTGCCGAGGAAGTCGCGAGCGGCATGTTCCGGTATCTGACGCCGGGGATCGTGATTTCGTTGCGCGATGCCATAACCGGCATGATGGTGCTGAGCGACAATGTCTGCACCAAGATGGTTTTCGAGCGTCTGACGCTGGAGGAAGTCGACAGCTACTGCAAATCGATCGGCATGCACGGTACGCATCATCGCTTCCTCATTCCGCCGCTGGCCCTACCGCCGGATCATTCGCTGACCTCGGTCACGACCACGACAGCCCGCGATCAGGCCTTCCTGTTGCAGACGATCCTGGACGCGCAGACCTCTCCCGAGGTGATCGCGAAGCTCGGCACATCGCCGGAGTTGTGCGCTTATGCCTTGCAGACGCTGAAGAACCAGATCCTGCGCTATGCCATCCCGTCGCGCCTGCCGTTCGGCACGGTGGTTGCGCACAAGGGCGGCACCGGCAAGCGCGGCCGCATGAATGCCGGCATCGTCTACCGCGACGGCGCCCCCTTCTACATCATCTCCGCCTATACCGACGAAGTGCCGCAGGTCATGCCGGACGGCACACCGGGCTACACGATGGCGCTCGAGACAATCGGCAGGCTCTCGCGTGCCTGCTGGGACGGATTCCACTCATAACGATCAATAAAGAGGGTAGAACAATGAAAAAGCTTCTTCTTGCGGGCGCCGCGCTGCTCGCCATGGCCAATACAGCAGCAGCACGCGACATCACCATCGCGCAGAGTTCCGACCTGCGCAGCAACAATCCGGGCGTCAACCGCGACGGCAATACCGACAGCATCATCCTGCACATCGTCGAAGGCCTCGTCGGCTACAACAATGTCGGCGAAGTGAAGCCGCTCCTCGCCAAGAGCTTCGAGATGTCGGCCGATGGGCTGACCTATACGTTCAAGTTGCGCACCGACGTGAAATTCCACAACGGCAAACCGATGACGGCCGACGACGTGGTGTGGAACTGGACGCGCTACCTCAAGCCCGAGACGAAGTGGACCTGCTTGAAAGATTTCGCAGAAGGCGGGGCCGCGCCTGTAGCCGGCGTCAAGGCCACCGATGCGGCGACCGTCGAGATCACGCTCGCAAAGCCGTCGGCCGTTTTCCTTGGCCTGATGTCGCGTCCCGAATGCGGCTTTACCGGCATGATTTCGCCTGATTCCGTCGCTGCCGACGGCAGCTTCGCCCAGCCGATCGGGACCGGCCCCTTCATGTGGGGGGAGTGGAAGAAAGGCGAGTACATCCATCTCGAGAAATTCGCGGATTATGTATCGCCGGAAAACGAAGGAAAGCCGGACGGCATGGTCGGTTCGAAGCGGCCCCTTGCAGACGGTGTCAAGTTCATGGTCATTCCGGATGCCTCGACGGTGAAGGCAGGTCTGGAATCCGGTGTGCTCGACACGGCGGAAATCTCGCCGGATCTCATTCCCGAATTCCAGGCGAGCGACACGATGCAATTGATCGTCGCGCGCAATAACGGCAAGAATCTCTTCTACATTCAGACCCGCGACAAGGTCCTGAGCAATCCGGGCGTGCGCCGCGCCATGGCGATGGCGCTCGATCTGGATCAGCTCGTTGCTGCCGCCTCCAACGGCACGGGCGAGGCGAACGGCTCGATGGTGTCGCAGGACTCGGTCTATTTCAGCGAAACGCAGAAGAAGCGTCTTCCCTACGACATCGAGGCCGCCAAGAAGGAGCTGGCGGATGCCGGCTACAACGGCGAGCCGATCTCGATCATCGCCAACAAGCGCGGCAATGTGCCGAGCTTCCCGGCCGCCGTCATGGCGCAGGCGATGATGCAGCAGGCCGGCCTCAACGTTCAGATCGAGGTGCTGGACTACGCAACCCAGGTCGACCGACGCCGTTCCGGCAATTACCAGGTCATTTCGCAGTCGGTCGCGCCGCGCCTCGACCCCGCGCTGATGTATTCCTTCTACGTCGGCGACAAGGACGAGAACGCTTCTCTGATGTGGGACGATCCGAAAGCCATCGAACTGATGAACGCAGCCTATGCCGAGGCCGATCAGGTCAAGCGCCAGAAAATCTTCGACGAGTTCCATGAGCTCATGCTGAAGGAAATGCCGGGCATCTTCCTTTACGACATGATCGATGTCTGGGGCGCGACCAAGAAGCTGAAGGGCCAGCCGGTCTGGCAGTCGAACGCCCGCCTTTGGGAAGTGTCGGTCACCGACTGAGCCCCCCTGTTACCTGTGCCGGGCGGCAGAACGCCGACCCGGCCAATCCATCATCCATCGGACCGATCCGGCGAAGCGACCTTTGCGCGTCTGAAAAGACGCGCAGCGCTGCAGGCGCCGGGCGATCTCCTGCGCCCGCCCATCGAAATACGAGGACATGTCATGAACCGAGAGGACGTGATGTCGATTGCCGCGGCGATCGAATCGATGAAACCGGAGTTTACCCGCTTGAGCGACAGCATCTGGGATTTCGCCGAGCTGAAATTCGAGGAGCAGCGCTCGTCCGGGCTGCTTGCCAAGGCTCTCGAAGACAATGATTTTTCCGTTCGGCGCGGCGTGGCAGGCATGGACACGGCCTTTATCGGCGAGTCCGGCAGCGGCAAGCCGGTGATTGCCTTTCTCGGAGAATTCGATGCACTCGCCAGCATGAGCCAGGCCGCCGGGATTGCCGAGGCGAAGCCGCTTGTCGAAGGCGCCAGTGGCCATGGCTGCGGCCATAACCTGCTCGGCGTCGGCTCGCTGATGGCGGCAATCGCACTCGCCCGGCATCTGAAGGCCAACAATCTGCCCGGGACGGTGCGCTACTACGGCTGCCCTGGCGAGGAGGGCGGCTCCGGGAAGACCTTCATGGTGCGTGCCGGCCTGTTCGACGACGTCGACACCGCGCTCACCTGGCATCCGGCACCGTTCAACGGAGTGCGCTCCACCAACAATCTTGCCGTTCTCGAATATTTCTACCGCTTCAAGGGCGTGGCCGCGCACGCCGCGAATGCTGCCCATCTCGGCCGTTCGGCACTCGACGCTGTCGAACTCATGAATGTCGGCGTCAACTTTCTGCGCGAGCACATGCCGCAGGATTGCCGGGTGCACTATGCAATCACCGATGCCGGGGGCAGGGCGGCGAATGTCGTGCAGGCGAACGCCGAAGTGCTCTACCTGATCCGCGCGCCGGAAATGCCGCAGGCGCTGGACCTCGCCACGCGCGTCGAGAAGGTGGCGCGTGGTGCAGCCATGATGACCGAGACGGAGGTGGAGATCGTCTTCGACACGGCCTCGACCAACCTCCTGCCCAACATCACGCTCGAGACCGCCATGCATGAGAACATGGTGGCGCTCGGCCCGATCGCCTTCGACGAGGCCGACATCGCGTTCGCCAGATCCATTCAGGAGACGTTCTCGCAAGAGGCAATCAAAAGCAGCATCCGCCTCTACCAGATGAAGCGCGACGTCTTCTCCAACGCCAATGTCGATGGGTCGTCACCACTGCATCTCGGCCTGCGCGAATTCGAAGGCCATTCACACTTCCGTGCCGGCTCGACCGATGTCGGCGATGTCAGCTGGGTGACGCCGACGGCGCAGTGCTGGGCGCCGGCATGGGCGATCGGCACCAACCCGCATACCTGGCAGGTCGTGGCGCAGGGCAAAAGCCCGATCGCCCACAAGGCCATGGCGCATGCCGCCAAGACGCTCGCCACGACGGGTCTGTCGCTCATGACTTCCCCGGACCTGCTTGCCGCCGCCAGGGCGGAATGGCTGGAGAAGACGGACGGGAAATCCTATGTCTGCCCCATTCCGGCGGATGTCACTCCGGGATCGCATCCGCATGGTCGACCCGTCCGATGATGGCGTTTCGGCTTCGATCCTTCCGTCAGGCGTCGACCGTCCCCGCCACCTCCATCTTCGGATTGCGAAATCCCATCGCGATCCACGCTCCCAGCAGCTTTGCGTAGAACGGCACGGTATGGCTTTTCAGATTGGGGATGCGAACAGGGTTGTGCGGAGCATAGTAGTGCGGAGTATAAAAGAGGAAAACCTCCACGAGAAGGGTTTCATCGGCGATCCGGTCAACAAGGCGAAGTCCGTTCGGGCTTACCGACGAAGGAATCGCCCGGTCCGAAAAACTCTTCCGTGAGATGTTCTGCATCGGCAAATAAGCCTTCCCGGACGTTCTTCTCTTCTTCGAATCGCAAAAATACTCTAGCTCTTCTGCTTTGACGCAATTGCTGGCGGGAATCGCTAGGCGGGTCTCCCGGAATTGCTGCAGAGGCGGCACGGCGTATGAAGCGGAAACTCATTGACGTCGCGAGGCGCGCCGGCGTCGGACATGCGACGGTCGATCGGGTTCTGAACGAGCGCGGCGGGGTACGGCCCGAGACGGCGAAGCGGGTTCTGGACGCGGCACGGGATCTGGGGTTCGATCGCAAGCTTCCCACGCTCTACCGGCAAGGTCTGCGCTTCGAGGTGCTGCTGGGGCGACGGCAGATGCCGCTCTGCGCCAGATTGAGCGACGCCATCGTCCGCTTCGGCCGGCCGTTTAAGGATATCGTCGCGATCGAGCGGACCTTCGTCGACGAGACCCGGCCCGAACTGGTCGCGGAAGCCATTCTCAAAAGCCGCGGCAACGCGCTGGTCGTCTACGGCCAGGATCATGAACTGATCATCGATGCCATAGCCGAGGTCACATCGGCCGGAAAACCCGTCGTCACCATCGTGTCGGACGTCCCCTCGGCGCCGCGCCTAAGCTATGTCGGCATCGACCACTACAAGGCCGGGCGCTGTGCGGCCTTCTTCCTGGCGAAAATGGCGGGGGAGGGCAGCATCGTCCTGCTGTGCAGCAGCCTCTACTATCGGGCAGAGGCGGAGCGGATCAGCGGTTGCCGGGACGGCATGGCGGATCATGCGGACCGGCAGTCGGTCTCGGCGCTCGTCGAACTCGACGAGAACGATCCGTTCGCGGGCGAAGAGTTGTCCAAGGCGCTCGAGGCCGGCAAGGTGACGGGCATATACAATGCCGGCGTGAGCCATGCCGTCCTTGGACGCGCTCTCGCGGCCCATTCCCTCGGTCCGCCCCCTGTTCTCGTCGGCCACGACATCTCGCCGGATGCGGAGCGCATGCTGCAGGAGGGGGTAATGACGTTGGTGATAGACCAGAATCCCGACCTGCAGGTCCGCAAAGCCTTGCTTATCCTTGCATCGCGCTTCGGATTGCCGGGCGGCGTCGCCGAGAGCCCGGTCGTGCCCTTCACCGTGCTCGTCAGGGATAGTCTCTGACGCGAGTGCTCCGTTCTCAGTGGACATGTTGCGACCCGGTCGAGCCGCGGGGTGCCGACCGTCGCGCGCATCATTTGCGTTGAGGGAATTCCCTCAAAATACCTCTGGGCCACACCATGCATGTTGCTATTCTGAAACAACCAGAGGCTGAGGTTTCGAGGAGCGGCTGCGGAGCGTGAGGTGCAGGGAGTGCTGCACCTCTTCTCGCGGGCCCCCTCTGCTGCATGTCTCCCTTGATCGCCGATCAAAGGAGACATGCAGCAGATCAAAGTGCCACAGCAACTTTTGCGCGTCTGATGGGATGCGCGGCGCTGGAGGGAGGACGACGATCGGGAGGAAGCGATCGTCGGCTGGAAAGCGCGGCTTCGGAATCGGGCACACTGTCAGCCACGGAGGAAACGATGACAGAAAAGAACGGGAATGAACGGAATGAAAGCAATGCGGGGCCCGGCGTCGGTCGCCGCCTGTTTCTGAAAACGGCGGGCATAGGCGGCGTGGCGGCAGCCAGCGGATTGGCCGCGCCGGCACTCGCAACGGGCGCAAAGCGGAAAGTCGTTTTCGTTGCGCATGAGGATATCCCATTCTTCGCCCCGGTTCGTGCCGGTTTCAAGGAGTTCGGCACCCTACGCGACTGGGATGCCCAATTCTTCGCCCGCGGCACGCCGGCAAACGTCGCCGAAACCGTGCGGCTGCAGGTCGATGCGTTGAATTCCAAGCCCGATGCCGTCGGCTTTACCCGCATCAACGAAACCGCTTTCGACGAAAACATCATGCGCGCCAAGGACGCCGGCATTCCCGTCGTTCTCTACAACGTGGCGAGCGCCGGCTACGAGAAGCTGGACGTTCCCTTCGTGGGCCAGGATTTCATCCCCGCCGGCCGGGTGAACGGGCTTCAGGCCGCCAAATATGCCCATCAGCTTACCGGTAAGACCGAAGGCAGGATCCTGATCGATAATCCCTCGCCCGGCGTCAGCGCCCTGGAAGAGCGCGCCACGGGCACCGAGCAGGGTATCGACGAATACAACAAGCAAAACGGGACCAACTACACATACGAGACTTTCACCACCGCCAACAGCCAGACCGAGGCGTTGTCGCGCATCGACGCCAAGATGCGCGCAACTCCCGATGTGGTCGGCTTTGCCAGCACTGTCTCAGGCAACTGGTTCGCCGCGATCTGGGCCGAGGACAACGGAATGACCGGAAAATTCGCCAATGGCGGGTTTGACCTCATCCCGGGCGTCCTCGAGGCCATCGCCGCGGAGACGTCCCACTGGGCGATCGGGCAGAACCCCTTTGCCCAGGGCTGGGTCACGGCGTCGCTGCTCGATATGCAGCTCGAGGCCGGGTACAAGCCGTTCGACTACGACACGGGCGCCGAAGTCGTCGACAAATCGAACATCGAAGCGGTGGCCGAGCGCGAGGCGCGCTTCGGCTAAGCGAGCGGTCACGTGCGCCCCGCACGGGGCGGCACATGTCAAAGGGCGAGGGCGATACCGGCGACTTGTTTCGTCGGCATCGCTCGAGCGGGGAGGACACATGCTTCGAGTTCAAAACCTGACCAAACGCTTCGGCCATGTGACGGCCATAAGCAACGTTTCGGCCAATATCCGCAAGGGCCGGGTGACCGCTCTCCTGGGCGATAACGGTGCTGGCAAATCCACCTTGGTCAAGATGATCTGTGGAACCTATAAGCCGACGCAAGGCAGCGTCTGGGTCAATGGCAAACAGGTCCACATGGACAGTGCGCGCGATGCACTGGCCTTGGGGATCACTGCCGTCTATCAGGATCTGGCGCTGGTCGACCAGCGCAACGTGATACACAACATCTCGCTCGGCAATATTCCCACCAAATGGGGCGGGCTGGTCGTAGATCGCAAGAAGATGCGGGAGACCGCGGAAAACGCTCTCAGTTACATGAAGGCGAAGCTTCCTTCTCTCGATATCCCGGTCTCCTCGATGTCTGGCGGGCAGCGTCAGGCCGTGGCGATAGCGAGAGCCTGTGCCTCCGGCGGGCAACTCGTCATCATGGACGAACCGACGGCGGCGCTCGGGATTCGCGAGCAGCGCATGGTGCTCGATGTCGTCCACGACCTGCGGGCGCATGGCACGTCCGTTCTGATCATCAGTCATAATCTGGATCATGTTTTCGAGGTGGCCGACGATCTCCTCATCCTGCGCGGCGGCCGCGTCGTCGCGGAAGTCGAGCGCAATGCCGTCAGTCACGACGAAGTCGTTCGTCTGATTCTGGCGGGCCAACCCCGAGACGCTGACCTTGAAGAGGAGGTAGCCGCATGAGCGAGGCGAATGTGACTATGGCAGCATCCACCCCGCAAGCCGCGCTCGGCAGGAAGCTCGTGGCCGCAGCGGCAAATTCCCGCGAATTGTCCGTCATCCTGGCTGCGCTCGCCATGTTCGTCGCGCTTTCACTTTCGACGGACACGTTCTTTACCGAACTAAATCTGCTGAACCTTCTGAGGCAGATATCCGTCATCGGCATTCTTGCCGTCGGCAGCACCTTCATCTTTATCTCCGGCGAGATTGATTTGTCGGTCGGCGCATTGCTTGGGCTGCTGGCGATGATCTGCGCCGCCTTGGCGATCAAGATGGAGGGCAACATCTACGGTGCCGCGCTCGTCGTGGTGGCTCTGGGCGCGATATTGTCGGGCATCAACGGTGTCATCACGACGAAACTGCGCATTCCCTCCTTCATCACCACGCTCGGCATGCTCAGCATCTACAGCGGCGCGACACTGGTGCTCTCCAAGGGCATGCCGATCTCCGGCCTGCAAAACGACCTTTTCCGCTCCCTCGTCGCCGGCCGGCTCTTCGGGGTCGTTCCAGCGCAGGTGATCTGGATGGTGGCCGCGGGCATATTCGGCACCTACCTCCTGCTGTTTACCCGCTTCGGCTATAACGTCTTTGCCACAGGCGGCAACAAGAACGCGGCCAAGGCCGTCGGCATCAACACCGACCGGGTGAAGATTCTCGCCTTCGTGGTCAGCGGTATCATGGTCGGCGTCACCTCCTTCATTCTCGTCGGCTGGTTCCGTGGCGTGGACCCGCAGACCGGCAACGGCCTGGAACTCAGCGTCATCGCGGCGGTCATCATCGGCGGCACCGGCCTGTTCGGGGGGCAGGGAAGTGTCCTCGGCACGCTGGTGGGCGCGCTGATCATCGGCATGATATCGAACGGCACCGTCCTGCTGGGCGTGGATTCCTATTATGAGCCTGTGGCGCATGGAACGGTCATCCTGCTTGCCGTCATCATCGATATCTGGGTGCGCAGGCAGCGGTGAGGGCGGGCGGGGAGAAGGGAATGTCCAAGAGAATAATCTTTACACAGTCGATCTGGGCGATGGAGCGCCGCGATCCCGATGGTGCGGAACGAAGCGCCGAGGAAAACCTGGATATGATTCCTGCGGCCGGCTTCGACGGTATCAGCGGTCCGTGCGCGGAGGCGGCAGCCGCCGATGCGCTTGCGGGCGCGGCGGCCGCGAGGGGGCTCGCCGCCCAGGCGGAATGGCAGTGCTTTCCCAAGACGGTCGACGATTTGAAGCCGGTTCTCGATTTCGCGGCGAAATGGGGCGGTCATCACATCTGCCTGCAGCCCGACGTCCGGCCACGCCGCTTCGAAGATTGCGTGCCGCTGCTCGAGAGCTGGCTGAGGCTCTCGGAGCAATCGCCGATACCGGTCTGGATCGAGACGCACAGGGACCGGATGACGACCGATCTCTACTTCACGCTCGATCTCCTCGAGGCGTTCCCGACCATGGAACTCGTGGCCGACCTTTCCCACTATCTCGTCGGGCGTGAATTCGCATGGCCCGTCAGCGCGGAAAACCATGGCTACGTCAACAGCATCCTCGACCGGTCCCGGGCGCTGCATGGACGGGTCGCCAGCCGCGAGCAGGTACAGATCGAGATCAGCTTTGCGCACCACAAGCCGCTGGTCGACCAGTTCCTGGACTGGTGGGAAAGGGCGATGCGCAACTATCTCCTTCGCCCGCAGGACGAGGCGCCGTTCGCATTCAATTGCGAGCTGGGCCCGCGGCCATATGCGATCACCGATCGTGACGGTCGCGACACGACGGACCGATGGGCTGAGGCGCTGCAACTGCGAGACCTCGTAAGGGAACGCTGGGCGCGGGTGCAGGGCAGTCTCGCGTCATCTGCGGCTTGAAGAACATAATGGAGGAAACGGATATGAGTGACGCTGTTCAACCCGAAAAGCCGAATACCGGTGGCTGGGCGCCGCCGAAACCCGTCGAGACGCCTCCGGTCTTCGTGTGGCCTCCCAAACCCATGGAGCTGTTCAAATGGCTGTTCGGCAAGGAGGGCTACCTGCTACCCCTCAACATTCCGATCATGCTGATCTCGACCTTCATCTGGTGGTATTTCATTCCCGACCTGGAGCGGATGAAGACATTCGAATTCGGGTGGATCGCGCAGGTTTATGCCGTCAATCTGGTGTCGCTCGTCGTCTGGACCACGATCTGGCATGCCCGTTTCTACGTGCAGCGGGCGCAGGACACCGAGTACAAGTACAACAGGCGCTGGCCGAAGGATACCGAGACGTTCATGTTCGGCAGCCAGTTGCTCGACAATATGTTCTGGACGCTGGTGAGCGGTGTCACCATCTGGACCGCCTATCTGGTGGTTACGCTGTGGGCGATGGCCAACGGCTGGCTACCCTACCTCGATATGGCGGAGCATCCCTTCTATTTCGCGCTGTTCATGTTCCTCATCGCCCTGTTCCGTGAGTTTCATTTCTACTCCGTCCACCGGCTGCTTCACTTCGGACCGCTCTACAAGTGGGTGCACTCGATCCATCACAAGAACTCGAATCCGATCCCGTGGTCGGGCATGGCGATGCATCCGGTCGAACACCTGTTCTATATGTCCGGCGTGCTCATCCACTGGATCATCCCATCCAATCCGCTCCTGGTAGTCTACCATCTGCAGCACCTGGCCTTTATGCCCGCCCCGGATCACAGCGGCTTTGCAAAGCTGGTCGTGAACGGCAAGGCGCAAATGGATGTCGCCACCTACATGCACTACCTCCACCACCGCTATTTCGAGGTGAATTACGGCGGGGATGGTTCCGTGCCGCTCGATCGCCTGTTCGGGACCTGGCACAACGGGTCGGCGGAAGCCCATGAGCGGATGAACAGGCGCTTCAAGGAAAAGAAACTCCAGCGCTGAAGTTCAAACCCACCCGTGTCCGGCCGGCCACGCCGGCCGGCGGGCTTCGGGGAGCATGGCATGAGACCTAGGAGAGGGCCGGTGCATCAGGAAAATATGGTTATCGTCGGATGCGGTCACGCTGGCGCGCGAGCGGCGCAGGCCTTGCGGACGAACGGTTGGCACGGCGGGATCACGTTGGTGGATGGCGAGGGCCGCACGCCATACGAACGCCCTCCGCTGTCGAAGGCGGTGCTGAAAGGAGAGAGCGAGGCAGAGGATGCCCCGCTCTTCCCCGCGGACTTTCTCGCGAAGAACGACATCCACGTTCTGAAGGGGGTCGCGGCCGCGGCGATCGATCGGCCGACGAGGCAACTGCGATTGTCGGATGGCGGCTCCATCGCCTATCACCGTCTCCTGCTGGCGACCGGAGCGGAGCCGCGCAACCTGATCGTGCCGGGTGCCGACCTGCCCGGTAGCCACACGCTGCGGAGCGCGGACGACGCCGCCCGGATCTTTCCTTACCTGCGGCCCGGGGCGGAGATCGTCATTGTCGGAGGCGGGCTAATCGGCCTGGAAGCGGCTGCGAGCGCCACCGTCCGAGGATGCAAGGTTACCGTGGTCGAAGCAGGGCCCAGGCCGATGATGCGGGCGGTGCCGGCAGAGCTGTCCCACGAAGTCCGCCTGTTCCATGAAAGCAAGGACGTGCGCTTCGTTCTTGGACGCCAGGTGAGCGAGTTGGAAGGCGATGGTCGCGTCCGTTGCGTTCGTCTCGACGACGGCACGGTCCTGCCATGCACAGCCGTGGTGATCTCGGTGGGCGTCTCCCCCCGGACGGCGCTTGCGGAGGCCGCGGGACTGGAAATCGACAACGGCATCGCTGTGGACCGTTTCCTGCGGACCTCTGACCCCTTCATCTATGCCGCGGGAGACGCCTGCGCCTTCGAGCAGGTCTCCGGCCCGCGCATGCGCCTGGAGTGCTGGAAGAATGCGGAGGATCAGGGAACGCTTGCCGGCCGGAACATGCTTGGCAGCGACGAAGCATACGTGCCGTTGCCATGGATGTGGTCCGATCAGTTCGACCGGACGATGCAGATTGCCGGCCAGGCCGGAGGCAGCGCGGAAGACGTGCGGCGGCGTTGCCCGGACAGTACGCTGCTGATCTATCACCTCGACAAGGACCAGATGATCCTCGGCATCAGCGGCTTCGGCTCCATTCGCGAGGTTTCGCGGGGGGTCCGGATGGGTCAACTCCTCATGGAAAGGGGAATCCGGCCTGGAAGAAAGGCGCTGGCGGATCCAGAATTCGACCTGCGGTCACTCGCCAAGGCGGCCGTGGCCTGAAGAGCGCCGCTCCGAAGGAAAGGGGCAGAACGTTGTGGACGTGCATAGTGAAAAGTGGAGTTGGGAATGTTGGACGATAGGAACTGGGTCAAGGCATGCGACGCGAAGAAGGTCGGCCGAGAGGATGTTGCACGGTGGGACCACAGCGGCCGCAGTTTTGCGATATTCCGGACCGCTGACGATCAATATTACGCAACCGATGACATCTGCACTCACGAATATGCTCATATTTCGGATGGTTTCGTAGAGGGGACGACCGTCGAATGCCCAAGGCACGCCGGCTGCTTCGATTTCCGCACCGGCGAGGCGCTTAATCCGCCGGTTTGCGTCAACCTGCGCACCTTTCCCGTGAAAGTCGTGGATGGCGCGGTATACATAGACATCGACGAGCGATGATGCTGGCAGGCTCGTTTGGCCTGCGGCGGTAACGGCGACCCACAGCACGAGGAGATCAGATAGTGGCAAAGGCGCTTGTACTTGAAAAGAAGGGGCAGTTGTCGCTGCGCGACATCCCGGTCCGGCGGGATCTGTCGCCGACCGACGTGCTGATCGGAATCCGCACCGTCGGCGTTTGCGGCTCCGATGTCCACTATTATACCCATGGAAAGATCGGGCCCTTTGTCGTCAACGAGCCGATGATATTGGGCCACGAGGCCGCGGGCGTCGTTCTGGAGGTCGGCTCGCAAGTCCGGCATCTGAAGAAGGGTGACCGTGTCTGCATGGAACCCGGCATTCCGGACCTCTCCTCCCGGTCGTCCAAGCTGGGCATCTACAATGTCGATCCGTCCGTACGGTTCTGGGCCACGCCGCCGGTCCATGGATGCCTGACGCCCGAGGTCGTTCATCCGGCGGCCTTCACCTATCGTCTGCCCGACCACGTGTCCTTCGCGGAAGGGGCGATGGTCGAGCCGTTCGCCATCGGCGTACAGGCCGCCCTTCGCGCGGGCATCAGGCCAGGCGATGTCGGCGCCGTCATGGGGGCCGGCCCGATCGGCATGATGACGGCACTGGCCGCGCTCGCGGGGGGATGCTCCAAGGTCTACGTGGCCGACCTCGCGCAGCCGAAGCTGGATGTCATCGGGGCCTATGAGGGTATCGAGACAATCAATGTCCGCCAGCAGGCGGTATCCGAGGCTCTCGCGGGGGCGACGGGCGGCTGGGGGGCGGATGTCGTCTTCGAGTGCTCCGGAGCCGCACCCGCAATCCTTGCTCTTCCGAGTCTTGCGCGCCCGGGCGGAACCGTCGTGCTCGTCGGCATGCCCGTCGAACCCGTCCCCTTCGATATCGTCGGTATGCAGGCCAAGGAACTGCGGATCGAGACCGTGTTCCGCTATGCCAATGTCTACGACCGCGCTATCGAACTGATCGCCTCCGGCAAGGTCGATTTGAAACCGCTGATCTCGGCGACCATTCCGTTCGACGAGAGTATCGCGGCCTTCGACCGCGCCGTCGAGGCGCGCCCCACGGACGTGAAGATACAGATCGAGATGCCGGCTTAAGGGCCGGCGGCTCGGCTCTCCGAACGCCTGCAACGTGCCGGCCGGTACCAATCGCAAACCGACAAGCGTCTGGATTCAACATGGAATTCTCCGGAAAATCAGTCATCGTCACCGGCGGCGGCAAGGGCATCGGACGGGCGACGGTGGCGCTTCTGGCCGCGCGCGGCGCTCAGGTCGTGGCGCTCAGCCGCACGCAGTCCGATCTGGACGAACTCTCCAGTCAGACCGGCTGCCACGGCATCGTGGCCGACCTTGCCGATGCGGCGGCGGCGCGTGCCGCCATGGTGGAAGCGGGAACCTGTGACATCCTCGTCAATTGCGCGGGGACGAACGTGCTGGAAAGCCTCATCGACATGACGGATGACGGTTACGACGTCGTCATGAACACAAACCTGCGTGCCGCACTCATCTGCGCGCAGGAATTCGCCCGAGCCCGCATGGCGGCCGGTGGCGGAGGAGCGATCGTGAACGTCACCAGCATCGCGGGCCACCGCGGGTTTCAGAACCACGTCTGCTACGCGGCGTCCAAGGCCGGTCTCGAAGGCGCGACGCGCGTGATGGCAAAGGAACTTGGCCCATACGGGATCCGCGTCGTGGCCATAGCGCCCACGATCACGATGACTGAGCTTGCGGCCGCGGCCTGGGCGGATCCGCAAAAGAGCGAGCCGATGATGGTCCGTCATCCCGCCGGGCGTTTCGCGACGGTCGACGATGTCGCAAGGAGCATCGCCATGCTCCTCTCCTCGGATGCCGAAATGGTATCGGGAGCCGTCCTGCCGGTCGACGGCGGGTTCCTTGCCGTGTGAGGGATCGAGCCGAGCGAGATTTCGCCGAGCAACTTCGACGTCTGACGCCTTTCCTCCGGGCTTTCCTGCCGGTTCCAGTTTATGCCCATACATGACATTGTGCGAATCTGGAGCAAACTCTGAAGACCGGGATGATGCCTGAAAGAATCGTGATCGTGGGGGGCGGGCAGGCCGGCGGCAGGGTCGCCCAGATACTGGCCGGTTCTCCCGCCAATCTCGATATTGCGCTGATCGGGCTTGAGCCGCATCCGCCGTACAACCGCCCCCCGCTTTCCAAGGGCGTGCTTTTGGGAAAGTCCGAACTGAAGGATTGCGTGATCTGGCCGCAGGGCGACGCGACGGCGGGCAGGGTGCGGTTCTATCCTGGTCGCAGGGCGGAATCGCTCGATATTCATGCGAGACATGTGATCACGGATGATGGGGCGAGGCTCGATTACGACAAGCTCGTCCTAGCAACCGGATCACGCGTGCGCCGCCTATCGGTTCCAGGTGCGGAATGCGACGGCGTCTTCACCTTGCGCACCTTCGATGATGCCGTCGCGATCGCACGGCGATTTCACAGGAGCAAGCGTCTTCTCGTCGTAGGCGGCGGCTTCGTCGGGCTCGAGATCGCCGCGGCAGCCCGTTCGCGCGGGCTCGAAACGGTCGTCGTCGAAGCGACCAACAGGTTGCTTTCGCGAATAGTCCCTCAGGAGATCGGCGCGGCCCTGGCGCGCTACCACGAGGCTGCCGGCGTCTCGTTCCGCGTGGGCTCGATGGTCGAGAAGCTTGTGGCCAACCGCTCCGGAAAACTGAAATCGGCAGTTTTGTCCAACGGCGAAACAGTTCCATGCGACCTGGCGGTGATCGGTGTCGGCGTCACGGCGAATAC
>Ga0209281_1000885_pt1 | contig 25653 bp, 40 predicted proteins | sample MedtruBG_FD_187514 | JGI IMG/M metagenome (GOLD analysis project Ga0209281, IMG submission 187514) | Root nodule microbial communities of legume samples collected from California, USA - Medicago truncatula BG (SPAdes) (version 2) | ecosystem: Host-associated > Plants > Roots > Nodule | place... | reverse complement strand
CTGTTCCAAACTGCATTTGGAGCTCCATTAACCGTTATTTCTATTTCTGCGAAAGTTGCATTTTTTCTAGTTAATCCAACTTCTTCTGCTTTTAAGTCCACATAGTCAGAATATCCACTTTGAACAGCCGTTTTCGCAAATACTTTTTTTGTGGATTCATCCAAGTTTAATAATGCCTGTGATAGCTGCATACATACTGGCATACATGCATTATATAGCAAACTACCTTTTCCAGTAGCAGTAGCTGTATATCCTAAAAACATTTCATTATATATATCTTCTGCAATTTTGTGATAAGCCATCCTAACACCTCCTATTCTATTGGAACGTAAATACTATCTTGATAGTTTCCGTAAATACTTTCCATTGTATAATTTATTTTGTATGAACTTTTTTCTAATGCTGTTGAAAAATTATTAATTCCAGTAATGTATATTCCATCAACTATAGCCTCAACTAGCATTTGATATGCAAAGGCATCACCATAAGCTTTACCTTTTCCGAGAAGTTTGTGGAATTGACTTCCAAAGTTTGGACCATAGATAAAATATCCTTCATTATTGGCAGTATCTAATTTAGGTGTGTGAATTTTTCGCCATGATTGTGCTATTACAGCATCTAGACCTTCAACAATGATTGCATTTTTATTTGCATCATAAAGTAACTCTCCTGTTTTTAAATCAATAGCATAATCTTTTAGCAATGTAATTTCATTAGTCTCAGTTTTCTTTACTGTATTGTTATAAAAATCTTCTGGAAACAAACCCATTATTCAATCACCTCCAGTACAACATATTTTTGGTAGATTTTTCCAATTTAGTCATAATCAATCCCGTAGCAAGCAACATGAGTATCTAGTTTAAGTTTTGAATAATGATGTATTAAAAGTACTTCATGGCTATGCAAATCTACAACAGTAGTACTTGCATGTACTTGCTCGTCCCAAGCTAATAAGTGAGGATTTATATATAAATTATTCCTATATAAATAAAGCCCCTCAATTTCGATAATTAAGGGGTCTTCTGAAACAACTTTGCCAATTCCAAAAGGGTCATCTATTTGATTCTTTTTACTATGTTTTTCTATTTCATCCCAAAATATATCTCCAGGTGTTTTCGCCATATATAGATACCTCCTATCCTAAAACTTTTTTAGATTTTAAAATACTATAGGCTTTCAAAACCTTGCTTGAATAATATTTCTTTTCATTAGGCTTGCCTGCTTTGGGATGTTCAGTACAATAATCATATAAAGCATCACCTAATTCTTTTATACCACAACTAGATAAATCTAAACCTTTTTCAGCCGCTGCTTTTTCTAAAGTATTTTGACCTGAATTATACGCACTTAATATAACATGTGTTTGACTACCGAGTATCTTTTTCTTAAAATTATATTCTTCCAAACCTTTTTCTATATTACTTGCTGCATCAGATGAACCATTTTCAACTTGCATTAGTCCATAATAAGTACTTCCGTCGTAAGGATTCCCACTTGATTCTACTGCAATTATTGCAGCAGTTAAATATGGATCAATTCCAAATGCGTTAGATTTATTTGTTATTATATTTTTATAGTCATACTTTTTCATATTGGCTATAAAAGTAGTACAATTTCCATCAACAACACTTAAATTATCTTTATATTCACTAGGAATACTATCATCTTTTATATTTGCACTAACTGTATCTTTTATAACTCTTCTAACCGCATAAATATCTGTTCTTATAACTTCTACAGTTTTAACTACATCACCAGTTCTTGGTGCATGAAGCATTTTATTGCCACCAATATACACTGATTCATGCGCTGGAGCTGGATGACTTCCATCACCTTTCCAAAATAATATATCTCCTGGATTCCATTGTCCTTTATCATCCTTATCGACCGAGTTACCTTGGTTGCATTGGTCATATGTAGTCCATCCTATAGTTATTCCTAATTCATCTTTGAATTGATTATAACAATATTCTACCAATCCACTACAGTCAAATGCATCGGGTCCATGCTTACTCCATTCATATGGCTTGCCTTCTTGTTCTCTTAATAAAGCATAAATCTTTTTCCATAAATCATTTCCATCAGTTCCAGTAGAATCTTCATCTTCTTCCTCTGAATCATTCCACTCAACTTCATCCATAACTCTGCTTGGTGTTAATGTAAGCTTGCTTACAAATAAACTATCACTTTTCCATTCGTGAGTTACTTCCTTTATATACTTAAAACAATCTTCATAGTTTTTTAAGAAGGGAACAACTAAATGAACTCCAAAACCAACTTTATAATTTATGTCACCTATACATTCAACTTCTATGGTTTCTTTTGGCTTGCAGTTCTCATTTAATATTCTTCTAGCTTTTAGTAATGGATCTTCTTTTGCAGATTTAATAATTATATCTTGAATAATTCCATATTTTTTTATAATGCTATTGGTAGCCGTCATTGTATTATTAACTGTTTCAGCTTCTTCACCACTATCAGTTATAAGATTATTTAATTTTAATAGTTCATTTATCCTTTTTTCGCCTAAAGCCTGTGCTTGAGCGATACTCATATGTTCAATACTGCTAATGTTCACCACCTCCACTATCATCTTCGCTGGACTCACCCGTTTCAATATCTACAGGATTACCTTTACTATCAAATAACTGTATTCTGGTTATCATGCTGGACATATCATTCTTATAACTTAACGAAATCATAGTTCCATCAGGATTAGTTAAGGTTGGACTCGTACATGGCTTTATTACTTGCTTACTTGAATACTTATCACATTGCATTAAATTCACATTTCCTTCTACATCCATAAACATATAATAAAATGTACCAAATTGTGTATGAAGTTCAGTAGCTATCATCATGCAGGCGTCATATGCACTTTTATTTTTAATTAGATGATTTATATTGACTTTAGCGCCTTCGCTATTGGGTCCACCTAAAATACTATTTTTGCTATATGGGATTTCTAAGTCATTAAAAATTTTGCAAACTGCATCATAAGCAGATATATCACTAAAATTATAAACAATCTTGCTTTTAGTTACATGCCAAATGTAGTCATAGCAAGTAATATCCAATTGCTCTTCATCGGCCTTTAATTCAGATGTATTTACTTTACCTCTAAATATGCAGATACCATTGTTATATAACTCTATTTTTGTTCCTGAAGCTACATAAGGCGAAGGGAATGAAGTACTATAAATACTATAGGCTAATGTTATGTTAACTTGTTGCGCTGGCTTATCTAAAGAGCAAGTATATTTTACAGAAATCAATAAATCACTTATGTCTACCATAATTCCATTATCATTGTAAATAAACACATTAACCATACTATCACCTACCTTATCTTGTAGCCTGTCCCAGCTGTTATTACCGGACTACTTAAATTATTTAAAGACATTATTGTTTTGTAGTATTCAGAACTACCATATATCTTTTTAGCCATATCAAGAATTGTTTCACCCTCACTCGGGTAATAAATATTAGATGAATAATTTGTTGTTCCATTCTCACCAGTAGTTAAATCAATCTTTTTATACTCTTGGAACTGCAATTCATAATACACATTTCCAACAGCATCTTTTCGACCAAATGTAAAATCTTTGATTTGGCAATTATAATAATTACCCCATGTTTTAAACATAAAAACCAATGGAGTTTCATTGTCCATCCATGTTGACAAAGTTTTAGAATAATACTCGTAAGGGTCTTTTAAATCTGTCTTCCTAACAAAAGGGTAGTTACTATCCAAGTTAGGGAAAAAGCTTGCTATGCTCCAATTTGCCAACTTTCTGTTCATCTTTATTGGTACTTCACCATAGTTCATTAATTTTATGGTAACAGTATCTGAAGACTCCTTGAACATCAAGTCGCTAGGTGATACTGGTATTAAAATAACTCTGCTGTCAATAGAAGTACTTTCGTCAGTATTAATCATTGTTTGCATGTTATTATAATTGCTCAGTGTCGTTATTCTTATCAAAGATGAAAACTGTCCCATTGTCATACTTTCTGCCATGGTATCACCTACTTTCTGTTTGCTGCTGCTTCTTTAATTGATTTCATAATTTCATCAAAATTATTAGCCTGTATACTATGAATTGTTATATTGTATTTAGCTAAATCATCACTGCTTATAACATCTTTCAATGATTGTTTTTGGTCACTACTTAAATTAGAATTTTTATCTATTGCAGTACTGGCATTTGCATCAGTTAGCATTACACCATTTTCATAACTAGTTCCAGATTGAATACCATTTGTAAAAACATTTCCTAGCCATTCTGTAGCATTATGTACTTTATCCATAGAGTCAGAAAATCCAAAAGTATTAGCGACTTGATTATCTATACCATGTCCCCACGATTTAAATGCACCCCAATAATCTCCACTAGCTAAATTAATATCAGTTTCAACACTAGACGTTGTTTTAATAACTTCGTTTTTAACTACTTTTTCAGTCAAGGCTGGTAATGCATTGATTAATTTATCCAGTTGACCACTAGAAACAAACTTATCAATCATTTTAGCTAAAGATTCACCTATTTTAACTATTACGCTGGCAATTTTATCTAGAGTTTCTGGAGTTAAAGCCTTTGTAAAGGCATTTGAAATTGAAGTAAATACATTACCAAAAGAATTGCCTATTGTTTGTATGCTAGTTACTGTGCTTGGGTCTTCTAATTTTGTTTTTAAATCATCAACCATTTTAGCAACAGCCGAGAATACTCCACATTCTTTTGCAGTACCAGTTTTAACATCTATCCCCATTATTTCAGCCTTTAAAGTTTCCCATATTCCTGTCATTCTCTCTATTTTACCTTTAACAGATTGTGCATATGTTTCTGCGTAATTGTTCATTGGTGACTGCTCTATATAGGAGGTAAGTAAATTGAAATACTTTTGCGAATTTCCCGCAGTACCCTCTTTATTTAAAGAACCCTTTAGGGATTTGTATTCACTTGGATTAGATTTCTTTAAGCTATCGTAATATGACTTAAGATTCTTATTATTAATCCCATACATTTGCATCATCATAACTCTGCCTTCAATAGCTTCTTTTACAGCTAGTCCAATATGATCTGTTTGAACTTCTGGTCTTGTTCCAGCTACGTCTACAAGTTTTTCTAATTGTTTTTGGCTTGAGGTTATTCCCAATTGACCTAATTTTGCCGAAATTTCTACGGTATCACTTTCACTAGCATATGTTTTTTGAGCTACATAGGTTGCATTTTGATATGCTGAAAGTCCTTTTTCTTTACTACCATAAAATAAGTCAAGCTTCATTCTACCAGTTTCAAATGTCATAGATTCTTCTATTGCACTTTTAATTCCTTCTAGAGAAAATAAACCATCAGAAACTTTATTTAATACATTAAATCCTTGCTCCATCCAATCATTCAAGGTTTTCATAACTGTAATACCTGCAGTAATACAAGCGCCAATAAGACCTAATTTACCTATTATTCCACCAACTCCACCTTGTAGAAAGCTTTGTGCAAAATCCTTTAGTCCATCACCATTACCTTTAGGACTAGAATCACCGTTCCATATCTTACCGGAGTCCTGTTGTGCTTTAGAATAGGCCTGTTGTATTGTCATACCTAGCTTGGTATACTTTTGTGAAAGTCCTTCAACTGTTTTTTCTTGATTTTGTCTAACCATATCATTTGCCTTATTAATGGCATTTGCAACAGTATCGCCTTGTTGGACAAACCTTGCCGCGATTTTGTCTACTTGCTGATAAGTTTTTGTGCCTTCAGTCGCTATTCTTTGAGTGCTGCTTGTAACATTATTGGTAAACTGTTTAAGCCTGTTTTCTGCTCCTAATACTTTATTAGCAAATCTTTCTAAAGGACTAGAAAAAGCATCTTCTATAGACAATCTTCCACCTAATATATTTTCTGCCACTTACCTCCCTCCTTTACTCACTTTTTAATAATGGATTAGCCATTCGTCCTGTAAATTTAGCTAATGCAATATCATTCTCAGTATCTTGTTTTTTCATCACTAGCATGCTAGCAATCATAAATGATTTTTCTATCTCAGATAAATTACATAATTCTTTTAATTCATGTCCATGCTGAAGATAATGAGCAATCATATAAAGTTCAATATCAATATGCTCACCATCTTCGGACATAATTAGTTTTTTAGATCTTCAATCTCTTTTCTGAAAATTTCACCTGGTTTTAATTTACTCATTCCATTCATATCAAGTAAAATTTCTCCTATAGCAATCAATTCATTTTCTTTTGGGAATAATCTTTCTACTATTCTTTGGGAATTAGTTGTACATTCATATGCTTCTAATAAGTTAGGATTTCTTAAATATTCAATACTCATAAATATGAAATATTGAGTTCCTAACATATAATCCTTATCCATTTTTGACCTAATATCTGTTATATCACCCTTAGATAAACTATGTGCTTCTAATTCTCCACCAAGTTTTTCACAATGTATTAAACATGTTTGTTCCTGTGCCTGTTCCTTTACAAGTTCTTTCTTTGCTATAATATCTTCAATTTTTAATAATGCCATTTATATCATCCTTTCAAATTAAAATAAGCCAGCAATTATTTACTGGCCCAGTCTTCACCATCATCTATTGTATTAGTAAAATCAGCATTTTCAACCATAAATCCTGATTCAAAACTATCTTCACCAAAATCATTTTCACTTGCTAACTTCATAAGGGTTGTTTTTCCCTTAATCCAAGCATCTGTAATAGCAATACTTTCTTCTTCTTTCCCATCTGGAGTATAATTTGTGCCTTCAAAATCGAAGATGAAATTTGAAAGGCTCTTTGCCGCTGCAAGAATTGCTGGCTTAAATCTACTGTAAGTTTTATGAAACTTAAACGATATTGTACATTTATAACTCATTGTTATTTCAGCATCCGTAGCACTATTCATAAGTGGTAAATTTTTAACATTTGGTTCAATAGTTACTTCACATTCTTTCAATTCGGCCAACTCAATACCATTAATTTTTATATATCCCTTGTTGGTTCTAACGACTTTATTGGGATTTGCACCTGACATTTAACATCACTCTCCTTCCTATGTTTCATAGTTAAGACTAATATTAATATCTTCAATTGTGTCCATGCATATTAACTTAACCTTTATAAATACGTTACTTCCTAATTTAGCCTTTAGAATGTCCTCATTTTTCATATTCTCAGTGTCAGTACCTTTAGATTCTAAATATGCCTTAGTAGCTTCAACATCTAATTCAGCAAAAGATACTTCATCATTAGATAAATATCCATCTGTAGACAATGTTCTTAAATAAGAATTTAAATTATTAATTAAAGTCTTTCTGTTTTTATAAGAGTTTCCATACTTTCCAATATAACTTGCTTCAAATATTTCTTTCATATCTGATTTAGTTAAATCAATTACTTCAACAATTCTAATTTTACTTATTGCTTCAGATTGGTTTGCAGGTATAGTTTGAATTGAGTTTACACCTCTAGAATAAACAATGTTTTTACCATTGTTATAAAGGAACAATTCACCTTTGGATACACTATCATTATTATCCGTCTTAACATCACAAGATGTAACATTTTTAGCCGTATGATTTGTAATAGATTCATTTGCGCCTAATGTGCATAGTTGTGCTGCAACTTGAACTGCATATACATTAGGGTCAATGGCACCTAAATTACTAGCAGTAAAATTAACAACTCCCTCGTTATCACTTGTACGGTTATAAAGAACACCTTTTAGTTGATAATCCTCATCCCTTCTTTGTGCTTTAATAAAATCTGCTACTTTTGTCTTATCAGTTTCTAGCGTTACTTGTGGTACCGATAGCCAACCATTTTCATTCACTTTGTTAAGTAAAGACAATGTTGCATCTAAAGACCCTGTTATTCCCTCGGTATCATGCCCAACTGCAACTATTAAGCTTTTAACTCCATAGTCTGCAAAAGCTGTACTTATTAATGCTTTATTGGTAGCATCATAAGCTTCAATTACTTTTTTTAGTTTTGAATATCTGTATAGACCAGGTGAAACAGTTGCATCATCTAATACCAAAAAAAGCACTCCATGCGCTGCTCTTGTGCTTACTGTTGTAGCCAAAGCTTGTACAGTAAATTTGATACCATGCATAGTATTACTTGTTGTCATTTATATTTCTCCCTTCTAATCTAAATTTGGGTATAAAAAAAGACCAGTTTAAAACCAGTCTTGCTTATTCCCCATTAATATTTAATTTTAATATTCCCATTAATGCATCATAGATTGTATCTGGTGTCACATCTGGGTTAGTTCTTTCATCAAAAAAGTTTAATGTCATAGTCATACTAACCGGATCAGCATCACTATTTGTATCTTTTTCACCTATTGGTAAAGCTATTGAATTAACGTAAATATTATCATCAAATAATTCAGTTAATTCATCAAGCATTCTTAAAGAGTTTTCCTGTTTTTTAACTGGTTCAATATATTCAATATAAATATTTAAAAGCTTATTTCTCCAATTAAATTTATTTTTACTTTTAAGTGGTGATACTTTAACATGAAATGTTGGAACTTTTATTTCTGTTTCATTATCATCAATCAATATATTATTAGTTGGAAATTTATCTTTTAATGTTTTAGTAACACTATATAATAGTGCAACATTTTCAATCACTTAGTTTCACCTATCTTTCTCCTTAACCTGTCTGGAAGTTCAGCACGTGCTATAGTAATCGAATCTTTTAACATATGACTACCTGGAACAAATGCAACCTTTAATCTTTTACCTATAGCAGGAACATACCTCCCTACTTGTTGTTTATGACCATTTTCTATGGCTGCTGCATATTCTAAAGGATTTGTAATATCAGCATAAGTTATATTTCCTTCAACTTGAACTTTACTATGTGTCCATGCTCTTCTTAAATTTCCACTTTTAACTGGTGTACGACTTTGAACTTCTCCTGTACATTCTGTTGCAGCTTCATCAATAGTTTCAACAACTGCTCTTTGTAATCTCCGTTGCTCTTCTATTGCCTTATTAATAAGATCTTGGAATCCAAATGTACTACTACTCATTACTAGTGATCTCTATAATAGTGATTCCTTTCTTTTCTAGTAGCATTACATCTGAATAATCATCCCATTCAATTATTTTTTGGATGTCATAATATTGATCTCTGTATTTAACAACAGCATCTTCAGTAACCTCAGCCATAATATCCATAAAGATTCTTTTAGTAGTTTTTATATCATATCCATAGTCTTTCTTTGCTTGCTCAGAACTATAAGGCTGAACATCTACCATTATAGGCTCACTAGTTTCCGATAGCTTAAATCCTGTTCTAGTTATCCCATGTTCATCTGCGTGATCTCCATAAATATAAATTTGAATTTCTTTATCATAAAACCAACCCATATTAATACATCCTCACATATGGCTCACCCAACATCATTTTTATGGTGCTATCAATTATCACAACATCATCTTTATATGTTCTACTACGTGGCCCTTGAGTTTCACTTTTAATATTTTTATCTATTAATAAATATTTTTTTATATTTTCTATTATCAATTTAATAGCTAAAGGATATTTCATTCTAATTTCATCATCTTTGAAATCTTTATTTTTATATTCTTTTATTGATTGAATTGCCATTTGTTCGTATTCTTCATCTGTAATAGTAGCCAACAAAATCCCCCCTTAAAACAAAAGAAGGCTAATGCCTCCTTAACTAAATGAAATTGTTCCTATTCCTAATTCTTCTCCATGTGGTAGTGTTGGCAATGCTGTTGCAACTGCCTTGGTAAATTTTCCTACTGGATCAACGCTCTTATATGTTCCTACAAAAATTTTATTATCTAGCATTGAAGCTTCATCCATTGTTCCATCACCAATAAGCTCTACTTCTTCAGCAGTTAATCCATAAATTGTTTCGCCTAAAGTTTCATCCCCAAACATAGCAATTTTATTTTCTGGGAAGTATCTAATAGTTTCATATCCTTTTCCTTTTTCCTTCTTGTACTTAGCTTCATAAACTACAAATGATGGTAAATCCATTTGTATAAGTAATGCGTTTAGTGCCTCTAAAGTAACGATCTTATCTGAATTAACTCCATTAATTGCTTTTTTAATTGAATCACAAGCGCAAATTGTTCTTATAATCTTTCTAGATCTAAGTGCTCTAGTTGGTCTAGAACCACTAGTATCCTCTATTGCATCTGCTAAAGTTGTTAAATCAACAAGTGGAGTATCAGTCGCAGGTGTTTTCCATGTGAATGGTTTTTGATTGTCACTTGGAATCTTATAATCAACTGTTACTTTTATACCATTTTCATTAATAGCAATTTTACCAGTAGAAAGTGTTTCCATTCTCATGGCTTCTATTCTAACTTTTACACCTTCGGTCATTTTATCAGCATCTTTATAAAGATTTTTCAAAGCATCATTAAGTTCACTGTTACTCCTTGGGTTTTGAATTTTTATTAGTTCTTTTTCTGTAATCTTTATTTGTCTCTTAATAAGTGCTAAGCTTGCAATACCTTTTTCAATCGCTTCTCTACTTGCTATTTGTGTTTCAGTGTCAAAAGCATGAACTTCTGCTGTTACTGGAAGCCCTCCAGTTCCCAAAATCATGTCAAACTCAATATCTTGAATCTTTCTTTCTGGGAATAAACTTTCTCCAAGCATTGGAGCGACCTTTCTTTCCTTGTAATAATTTATTAATTCATCTGTGCTAAAAACTTCTTCTAATCTTGGCATTATTAATTCCTCCCTTGTTATCTAAATTTAATATTTGGTAGTGCTGTTTTTATTGCTGTTATTGCTTTATCTGCAAATCCATCTAAAACTCTATCTGCTCTTAAGTAACCTTCAACAATAAAGGAACCTGGTTCATCTCCATTAGTTACATCAACTGTCTTATAGAGAATCCCTACAGGTGTAGTTGATAAAGTTTCAGTACCAGTAGCACCAGTTTGCTTTACAACATTACCATCCTTATCAATTAAACTTCCTGATACAACATATTTCTTCCCATTCTCATCAGCAGTGATATTAGTGGCTAAAACAGTTCCACTAAAAGAAACTAGATTTGCATTACTATACAATATCTCCATGTCGTTTGTATAACTTGTTCTTGAAAAATTCATTGTCTATTCCTCCTTATTTACTTGCCCAAGGGTCACTTTCGGCAGTATTTGATTTATTATTTTGTTGTGCGATTGATGCACCAATTGATATTTTAGAACCATCAGGATTACTTCCACCTGGAATATAAGAATTAAATTTCATTTTTTCACTTACAGCCGATTCAATTCCTTTAGACCAGTCTTCAACAAGTCCATCTAGATTAGCTTTAGTCAAATCTAAATCATCACCTAAATATCTATCTATAGATTTAATTTTGATTCCTTTTTCATTAGCATATTTCATAGCTTCAGCTAATAAATCTTTTTTTGCATTAGCAGCTTTTTCATCAGCTAATTGTTTTTCTAACTCCAATAATTTCTTTTGGGTTGGATCCGTAACTAAATCCGGATACTTTTCTTGTATAAAAGGTTCAAGTTCCTTTTCTAAGTTATTCTTCTTCCATGTATCTAAAGCATTCTTATGATATTTGTCATTTTCAGTCTCAACATAATCTTTAAAATCCTTGTCTGTTTTTATTTTTTCTTTAAACGCATCCAAAGTTAATCCACTTGCTTTAAATGTTTCTTCAATGTCTGTTCCAGCAAGTAGAGAATTGATATCCTCATCATCCTTGGCATTTTTAATTTTTTCTGCTAAATCTTTTTTTAACATTTATATACCTCCATCCCCTAGACCATCAGACGTGACCTAGAACATTAATTTTTATTGTTTTAGTGTATTTATACCCCTTGTACACAAATCGCCCACAAGACGTAATTTGATAGTTTAGAGTCATTTCAGACAAAATAAAAAGCCTTATTTCTAAGACTTACATTCTACATTACATATTCTTCTTTCTAAATCCATCATTCTACTTTCAAAAAAAGTAATTTTGTCAATCATTAATAGATTTAAGTTAGCCCTGTCTCTCAAATCTTCATATTCCTTTAAAGGAATTGTTACCATTGTTTCTTCCATTCAAATCTTCTAATTTTAATTTTTCTTTTTCAAAAAATTGGGGGTTAGTTACAAATCTTTCAAATATAATATTTAAATAATCTAATTTATTATTATATCCATTTAGGAAATCTTCATCTTTTGATAGTTTAATTAACTCTTGTTTTAATCCTTTTACAGTGGCAATATTGCATTTTTGAAAGTAATATTTTTTTTCTAATTTGGCTACAATTACTTTCTCGTATCCATTCAACTCCCTTTCTAAATTTTTTTGAGTTGAAACTTCAAAGTCTCCATCAATTTCAATATCAGTTGGAACTAATTCAACTGTCGCTGTTGGGAATTCTCCTGCAACCATATTCACTTGTATTTTGCTAACGTTAGGCAATATTCCTTATCATCAATTAAAATTTTATCAGGCTTAAAATATTTTGTTATTACTGTAAGTTTCATATAACCACTCCTTAACTACAATTAGTTTTATTAATTCTTTTTAAAACCTCTTCTGTCAAATCTTCTATGGACATAGAATTTGCTTCTTGATTTTCAATTGCAATTTTCATATCTTTATGCATCTTAGTTACTTGTTCATCTAATTCTTTATAAACCTTAGTATTCTCTCTTACTGCTTTTAATCTTTTAATATCTACAGCAATAGAAACAATACACAATATTAAAACTGACACACCAATTATTACTTCAAACATATAATCACTCCTTAATTTTAGGCATAATAAAAGCACCTACTTCCCAGTAAATGCTCTAATTATCTTATTTCTTAATTAAAAGCTTTCATTTTTTTATTTTCTAATACTTTTACAAGCTCAGCATTTAGAATCTTATGTGAATTGCTTAATTCTAATTGAAAATTGACAAACATATCATGTAATTCATATATATCGCAATCTTCATTATTCATTTCTATAAATGACTCTATCGCATATAATTCTTTCTTTACTTTAAGCAAATAATCATTTTTTTCAAACAAAATATAATAATTTTTTAATTGTGTATCTATCTTTCTAATATTTTTTAAATTCTTATTGTTTTTACCAATAAATAAGGAAATTATTTTATTCTTATCAACTTTAGTTTTAAAATATTCATCTTCTATTTCAAGACAATCCTCATATATTTCTTCATAATATTTGCTAATTTTTTCCCATATCTTTAATTTTTGTTCCATTATTTGTTTTCTTTTTTCGTGCCAAGAATTTACTAGCAATGTTATAACTCCTCCTAAAATTGTCCCAAACAATGTAGGCAATATTGGTAATACATATGTAGAAAAAAAAACTACTATCTATAAACTTAAAACTTATTTCCATAATATCCTCCATTTTGTTATATTATCATTAATTATACCAAAATGTTAAATATTATGCCATTTTTAGCAATAAAAAACACCTACCTATTTAAATTAAGTAAGTGCTTCTATACTATTTTTTCACCTTTCTTATAAGCTTCCTTTGCTTCTTTTAATGTCATTTTATTAGAACCCCGCAGGCTGTTTTCATTTTCTTTAAATCCACTGTTTTGATAATCACAATTATCACAAATATCAAATTCATCTACTTCATGACCACATACTGGACATTTCATAATTATTCCTCCTTATATTGTTTTATTTGATCTAACCAATAGTCATATCCTTCTTTAGGTTTATAAAGTGTTGATATATATCCGTCAGCTCTACCTATAGCAAAATCATTTGTAATCTTGTTATATTTAAATACAAAATCATTTTTACTAGCAAATCCTTCAATATCTTTACCTATTGGTTCAGCCAATAATTTTCTAGCTGTTTCTAGATATTCTTTTTCAGATGTATCGCCATACTCTTTTAAATGCTTTTCTATATGCTTGTTAAATTTCTTTTCACTAGAAAATTCAGATTGCAACCATTTGTTATTACTAATTATAGCATCATTTCTATTTTTCTTCCACTCTTGATAGCTTTGCCAATTAATATTTTCTTTAGTCTCATTATCAAGTCTCATTTTTGGCTTCCAATCTTTATTAGGTAAGCTGACATAAACACACCTATCAAATGGATGTTGTGGTATCTGTACAGGCTTTTTATCTAGTTCATAAACCTTACTATCATATTGAGCACATTTAGCGCATACATGACCATCAAGTGTAGCCATATACATAACATATTTAATATCATGTTCATGTTGCCAAACATCATTGACACCTTCCTGTACTCTGCATATGTTATCCTGTACAAGTCTTCTAGTTTCATGTGCATTAGTATCATATCTATCTATAATTTTCTTTTCAATTTGATTGACATTAGTTTCACCTTTAAGAAATTTTTGAATCTCTTTTTGCAATACATTGCACATATCATTTTTATTATCATACAACCTATCAGACCATAGCTTATCTTCTACTTTAATGTTTATTATTTTTTTTAAAGCTTCATCTTTAAGTTGCGTAATCTTAAAGTCAGTTCCCAAACTATACACATAGTTATTTATATTATATTTTTCTTTACCAACGCTAGTTAAGATCTCTTTTGTTAAGTTAGTTTCAAAATCTAATTCTGACTTAATATTAGTGACAATCAAATCGCTTAATTCTGTATACAACTTTTTCTTATCTACTGCATTTATTTTTAATATACTATCAACTATATTGTAAGATAATAATATTTTAGCTATTTTATTTAATAATCCATCTCTATTATTTATCTGCCCTCTATAGGCTTCTATTAGTTTTTCTTCATTCTGATCATACAGCTCTTTAGCAAATTCCAAAGTTTTATCATTAAAGAATTGTTGTTCCTGAGTAAGTTTTTTCTTAGCCATCATTACCAACTACCTTATCTAAACTTGTTTTTGGCCATGCATCTTGCTGTTCTTTTTTAACCTTTTCTGCTTCAGCTACTTTATTATTTACAAAACTAAACCTTCCTCTCATTGTATCTTTAGACATAAACCCATCAGGAAGCTTTGAAACAATATCAGCAGTCGCAGTATCATCACTCGGAATATTAGGAGTGTAAAGAGCTTTAATATCCTTATAATCATATTTTTTATCTTTCTTAATATTTAAGTATATACACAGGAATCTATTACGATTTTTCACTATATTGTAATGGGCCTTTATCTCTAAAGTACACTTATTCCTTAATGCAATTAACCTAGATTCTAATGCAACACCACTAAGATTACTTTGAAGCTTTTCGTTGTGATTAATATGACAACCCATTTGATACATTGTATCTACATATCTATCCAAAGTATTTTGAATAAAGCTATCATTAATATTTTTAATCAACCATTCAATTTTACTATCCTTAGTCTTTGCATTTAATACCCCTAACTTTTTCATGTTAGGAATATTTGTTTCATCAATTTGACATCCCATAAAAACTAAATATGCACTTCTAAAATCACTTATTTCATTGCCTATATCACTTAAATTAGTTTCAAATGCATCCTGTAGACCTTTAAGATCTTTAAATAAACTATCATCATACTTTTCTTCTGTTAATTCTCCACCACTTACTGGAACTTCTCCAAATATATTTTCAGTTGGCTCCATAATTTCCTTAAAATGACCATCAAAGTGATAAATATAATTATCTGTATAAACATCAATATAAGTGGTTGTACAATCAAAATCATTTTTAAAGGCATGGATAAAAAATAAAACCTTACCTGAAGCTTTATCGCAATAAGCATATCCCTCAGTAGGTTTTATAATTTTACTGCAAAAATCAGCATTACCATCTATATAATATAGTTCATAAACTTGAGTAAATATTAAAAGATATTTCATTAAATCGCTATCATGTAATTCATTCCAATGAGCTGTATTATAATCAATATCGTTTATTATACCGTTATTAGCAGTTCTAGATTCATATGTTATATCATTTCCAACTGTATAACTTACTTCTTCTTTAATAAATTTTTTAATAAAATTAGCATTGATCTTTAAATTAGACCTTTCAGTGACAAATAAGTATTTTCTTATTGCATCAGTATCACCTTTATAATATCTATACATCTTTTCATAGATATTCTGGAATACTCTATAACTTCCATATGCTTTTTTAACTAAATTTAAATGTTCTGGATTATTAAGATCTAATCCTAATTCCTTTTTAAATAATCTTTTTATTATATCGCTTAACTTCAATTCTATCACCTCCTACAGTCCAAATGATCTTCTATCTAGTATTTGAATTGTACTAACTACTTCGATTTTATCAATTGCCATAATGAATTCCGACATTACGTCAGCTGCATCATCATGCACAGTAAATTTTTGACCTGCAAATTCCATGACTTGATTTGTAAATTCTTCATCTTCTTTAGCAAAAACAATTTCACCTTTATTTACATATGGAATTGAAGTTGAAATTTTATCATCCTTATTTTTCTTTTGTTGTTCATTTATTATTGTTATATTTCTATATTTTAAAATAGGATGCTCATTTATCAATTTTTCTAGTGTAAAGGCATCAGCACCATTAAAAGTATTTTTTTCAATACTAACATGAGTTGCTTCAGGATATTCTAGTAATAGTTTAATCATATGACCAACATACTTATCAAATTCTGTTCTTGCATTAATCTTTGCTAATTCGGCTTTTCTAGCATACTTATTTCCATTAGTAGCAGTTGAACCAACTAAGAAAGCACTATAGTCATTCTTTTTACCACCACTAGCTGCTGGATCTGCAAATATCATAGTTTTTATAAAATCATGAGTTTCAATTTCTGCTCTAGTTTCAGTACGTATGTATTTAAACCATTTTTCCCCTATAGAATCAACATCACCTTGAACTTCTTGCTTAAATGAGTTTGGGTTTTCATAATAATCCATTGCTAACTCTAAGCAAGTCCAAAATTCACTCCACAGTATAGGAAACTGCATATCTCCTTCATTCTTATAATAAAATTCTTTTGCATCTTCTAATCTTGAATCATTTTTAAAATTGAAAAGTATGTCCTTAAAATCTTTCCATAAGCCAGTATTAAATAAATGGTCAACACCATTTACTTTTTTTCCTTCTTCATCTATAAAATCATCAACCAAGACACCTTTTTCTTTTTTGAATATCCATGTTGCAGATTTCATTAATCTAGAATAGAAACATTCTTTGTGCTGCTGAGTTCCCCATGCCATAAGAACGGTACCTTTTTTTATAACCTTACCATTCCTTTTTACTGGCCTTTGTTTTGCAAACTTAACATCATCAGAATATCTTTTCCACTTCTTTTCCCTAGCATCTTCTGTTCTACAGTCATCCTCACTTTGATAATCATCAAGAATAATTAAATCTGGTCTAACATTCTTATATTTTCTACCTCTCATTGGAGAAGTTGAAGAAATAGCTTCAACAAAAGTATGATTTAAAAACTCTAATTGAGTAGAGTTACAAATAAAATCTCTACTTTTATCATCAAGTATTTTATTAAAGGCACTTTCAATGTACTCATTTTCAATCATATTATCTTTAATATCTTTAATGAACTTTTCAGCAGTACTTCCTATATCAGAACAAATAAGCACATAAGTTTTATGCTTATATGCTACTGCCCAACAAGTAGGTCCCAAAGTACCAAATGCACTTTTACCTATACCTCTAGGAAGAACTCTGCCAAGTTGTTCTGGACCATTACCTATAATAGAATCCTGTATATCTTTCCAAAGCTCTTCATGAACTTCAGCAATTGGAGCAGCTGCATTATCTTCTTTTGGTAGGTAAATATCCTGCATAAAATACATACAAAAAAACTCCAAGGATATTTGACCAAGTTGCCATGCTAATCCATGGAACCCAAACAAATTCTTAGAGTTTTCAAGTATTATTTTTTCAGTTAATTCCTCAGCTTTATCCTCTGAAATACCTATATCAGTATAAGATTTTTTAAGATAGTGATAAAGCAGCCATTTATTTCTTGCTTCATCACTAGGGAAATTCAAATGGTATTAACATGCTTTATCACCTCCATTTTAATTAATCTAGATCAGTTGTAATATAAAACTCATTCTGTTTCCAATGAGAAATTGATAATTCAATCTTTACGACTTCAAAACTAATATTTTTAATGTCACTAGTAATCTCATCAACACTTCTATGTTCTAAATAGTATACATTTGATAGTTTTTCCAAATAAGTAGTTAACAAATTTGCTTTAACTAATTCAGCTTCTAAAGTTTTTAACTTTTTCTCATTAGTTTGTAATGCCTTAGTTAATTCCTTCATCACTATATCATATTGTTCTTTCTTAAGAGCGTTAATCATTTTATACACCTCCTTCCATAAAATACAATATTCTACAGAAAGAGTTATAATCCTTTAAATTTTATTTTTGCCTCTAAAAATCAAAAATCTTATCTAGTATTAAACAAATAATAGCACCTATTACAAAGCCAATGCCCCATTGTAAAAATGCATTCATAAGTTTCTGCCTTTAATTACATTTTGCATTCTTTCAACGATTCCACTCATTACTTCATCAATGTTATTAACATTAATAGATTCAATATTTAGTGTTGTATTATTGATTATAGGTTTTCTTGCAATAATCAAAGCTGAAAATAAATTATTACTTTGTCCATATTGTATTTCAACTTCTAATCCTTCATCTTGAAAGTTATTTGTATTTTGAACTACATTATCGTAAAAACTAGCTGCTTCATTTAATCCGCTAGCTACATGCGCAATTTTTTCTATTCTACTCATACTTACTCACCTTTTCCCTCCTTTAGGCATAATAAAAGAACCCTATTTATAGAGTTCCTATTTAATCTTATTCATTTAAAATTCTATATTTAACTGGCTTAGTATTTAATCCAATCGTTTCTAAATAGCCTGATATTTTCTTGTATGAATTCATAACATCAGATGTTTTCATTCCCATTATTCTCGCTACATCTGCTATTGAATGCTGCTTTCCGTCTAAGCCTGAAAGCAATCTATATATTTTTTCATCTCTTATTGAAATTTCATTTGGTAAGTGTAAATTAACTATATTATCATTCATATCTAAGGCTACATCATCATTACATTTAAAACTTTTCCTGGTGAGATCTCTTTTTAGACTCAGTACTTCATCAGTTAAGTTATTCATCTGATTGAACATAATCTTAATTAATTCATTTGAACTTATATCCTTACCACTTAGTTTAGCCTTATTTAAAGTAGGTATCAATCTAATAATTGAATTTATACCATCACCATCATTATGCTTCTTGAAAGTAGTTTTTATTAAATTACTTATTGATTCTCTATCTTGTACAATCTCATCATATATTCTTGCACTTCTATATTCTCCAGTATTGAATGTACTAATATCAAATATTCGTTCAGTTCCTGCCTCTTGAATTAGTGCAACCGGTAAATCAAAAGCCTGTCTTATTCCGAGTTCAAATAGCACGTTTGGATTTCTTGTACTTAAATCACATACAGCCATTGGTGCTTCAATAATTTTCTTTATTATATCAATTTGTATATTTTGACTTCCACCACCTTCATCTGCTCTATACGATTCAAATCCTGCATCTTCTATAGCGGGTTTAATTAAATCTCTATATATTTTTAAAAAATGACCTTTCTCATGAGATGAATGATCTCCTATAGGCATAATTACAAAACATTGTTGCCTTTCTTTTGGATCTATATCCTTTGGAATGATTTCCTTATTTGTTTTATCATCATTTTCAATAATTTTTGGCATTTTATCCCCTCATATGTAATATAATTACACAAAAGTTTGTATATTCCTTCTAAAAATTACAAATAAATATAACAGACTAGAATAAAGTATATATTGTGATATGGGTATTTACGTCACTTTGATAAATTAATTTTCTATTGGGTTATAAACTTATATTTAACATTTAAACGCTATATCTAATATATTAAAACTAAATGAGGTGTTTATAATGTCAAATAACGAAAGTGAAATATTTTATATTATCGGTTCTGTGATGACTATACTAGTAAATATTCCAGAGATTATAAAACGCATAAAAATTAAATTACAATATAATAAATTTATAAAACACTATAAAATACTATGATTTTAATATAAGAAAAGCACTTACCATAAAAAATAAGTGCTTTTTGTTTATTTCAAATTTTCATTAAACTCTTTAGCATACCTATAATAAGTTGGCTTAGTTATACTATCGCCATCTCGACTTTTTTAAAATATTATAGAAATTGTGGAACTGGGTGACGTGGTTTTTGAACTTTTCCAATTTAGAAGGTACCCCCACCCTTGTATACACCTAATTATGTGCTATAATAAATCCATAAGTAAGCCTAAATACTCGGGAAATAGTACACTAATATTTATACATAAAACAATGTGTATTTAGTATATTATTCACTATTTATGCATCTATTTTTATACATTTCGTTAATTTCAAAATGCAATTCTATGCAAATACCTTCCAACGCAAGTAATATAATCATTCTTTAATATTTATACATCTTCAATTTATTTCGGGAAACATGGATTTAACGAAGTAAATATTCATTAGCTTAATTTCATTCAACTATGTGTTTGGGAAATAATATACTACTTAACAACCCTAATATTCTTTATCTCTTCTATCTCATTCTTTAATACATTAGTATCTGGATTCTCTTTGCCATTAGGAGTATCATTACTATCTTCTTTATAGGCACTAGGGGAGCCTAAGTCTCTGTCTATTAGATACTTATTGGCATTGTACTTCACTCTTGGATCAGTACTATTATTGGCAAGGTCTATCATATTATCTATACAAGTGCATAAATTCTGTGTAATTTTATCCTGTCCTATTTTTTTAAACTGCTGTCTCCGTTGGTCAACCTCAGCCATAACTTCTTTTTCTTTTAACCATGCATAGATAGTTTGTCTAGACACATTCAATTTATTTGCTATCTCAGTGATTTTGGTATCTGAGAGATACATTTCAATCATTTTATCTTTACTTATATCAATAACACTCATATAAAAATACACCTCCTAACTACTTTACACTTATTTTACACTTTTCAGCCTCACTGTTAAGTTATATTTGTTTTCTCGAGCAACTTTCATCTTAAACTTTAAAGCTCTGTACAAGCTAATAAAGTGCATTAAAATAGACACCTATATTTCTATAAGTGCCTTCAACTATAGTGAGAAGAATAATGAAAATTTACGAGAGAATTACCAAATAATACAATAAGGGATATATGTTATTTGGTTTTTATACACTCAATATACTATTCGTTATTAAATCTTATTTTCTGACATAAAAATATACATTTAATAAGTAAGTGCCTCTCTTTATATTTTCTATGATACCATTATAAATTTACATGTTCAAAAAGGGTACGCTGAGTGGGTGTTATATATATAATTATATCTCGCCCAGTGACCGTACCCCCTCTATTAATTTCTTAGTATCTTGGTATAACTCATTGCTCTTATCTACCCTATACTTCTTTATCTTGTAATAATACTTGTTTTCTATAGTGCTTATTATTACTGCTACTTCTCCACTTGCTAACTGTAACTCTGTTAGACTTATCTCACCTTTAATATATTTATTCTGGAGTTTCGCGAAAGCATTTATATAAGCTTTATTTTTCCAAAAAGATTTATATTCCTCAATGGATACCTGGATCATTTCGCCTTCATCTTTATCTAATCTGAAATAATAATAACCATCCTTTGATAAGATTCTTTTATCTTGTAGTGTATTATCCCACTTAGCAACAGTCTTTTTATTAATATTAGCCTTAGTTGCTATTTCTTCTATTGTATTTGGTTCTTCCTTGGTTCTTATATTAAAATAGTCTATAAAGTTATTAGTTTTATTTACATTATAGGTTTTACTTATTATCTGCTTGGGTTTACTTATCTCCAGCTCATACATTGTTTTATTGCCTTCAATGTATTTGTTCAACAATATATAACCTTTTTCTAATAGTCTATTATCTAATGTATAGCGCCTTTCTATTTGCTTTAATGCATTAAGATTTACTTCTAAGATACTTTTAAGTTCATTCCTAGATACTTTCATACTCAATACTTCGTATTTTTATATCATCTATTTTCATTATTCTCACCTCTTTCTTTTATTGGGATTCCTCTATGTACTTTCTTAAATCTTCTATAGATCAGACAACATAAAAATAGCACCTACATTTGTAAGTGCTTAATTGCATTCTATTTCTATATTTACTAATTCTATTTCTTTACTTCCTCCTGGTAATTTAGGAATTTCTTCATCTCCATATCGTATTCTTATTAATCCAGCTCTATAAACATCGTCTGAATAATTGCCATCTTTATATAAAAGTATTGCATTTTCTTTTTCTAAGCAATTTGGAATTGCATCTTCAACTTTATATTTTTTCCCTCTATATTTAAATATACATTTTATTATTGCCTTAATTTTATTCATTTTTATCACCCTAGTTATTTAGTATATTATAACTACGTGAAAGTGTTACATTTTCTTTTCATTATTTTTAAATCATTCTGTTATACCTTGGAATGGATAATAGTATGTATCTATTGTTTCACATTGTTTAATATCTTTGCATGATCTACATTCGATTGGAGACTTAGCACATTCAACTATGCCTTTATTAAATTTCATATTTAACTTTATTTTCTTTCTTTTGCTCATGGTCTAAATCTCCTTTCATTTAATATTTGGTAAGTTATTACTTTATGACCTGATAGAGTGCAACAACTTAGATCTCTCTCACTAATATAATAGACCAGTAGCAACTATATACTCGTGCCGCGGAGGGAACCACCTCACTTTCATATATATTTGTTGTTTCTACTGACTTATAAGCATGCATAATAAAAGAACTCTATGAATAGAGTTCTTAAAAATTACGTTGTGACATCTGCATATATCTTTACTATATAGATACTTCTACGTTCTACTTTTAATATTTTAACCAAGTTATGATCCCATATGTACTCAATAGCTTCATTAAAACTCTCAGCACTCAATTTTACATCATTGGTAGATAACATTACTATTGATTGTTTACCAGAATGTATTACTGATGTTTCCTTTATTTTTTCTAATATTATATTTACGTCATTACTCATATTCCTCACCTCGTGCAAACAATTATATACAACATTACAAATAAACTAGTATATTAATATTGTGAATTATTTCTAAGCTCCTCCAAAATGCATTTTTCTACTAGCTATTGAAAATACCCCATATAGTCTACATATCCCCCAAGTATAAACTTAAGACTTCAACTTTACAGGGTATTTATATAAGTATTAGTATTAGGGGTGCTACCAACCGCATATTTAGGGTATATGTTACTTGGCTTTTTATGCACTCAATATACTATTCGTACTTGAATCTCATTTTCTGACATAAAAATATAAATTCAAGAGAATTATGAGAAACTTTCCTCATATTTAATGTTTCAACAATATCATCTTACTACGTTTAAAGCTTACAAAACAGTTACGTTACAGTTTTAATACTGTTTAAAAACTGTCATTTATGGGTAAATTAAATCGCTGAGCCTTTCTATTATCTTATTTCTTAACTTAGTACAATAATCTTTATCAAATCCTAATGTTAATCCTATTTCAATCCATGTCTTTTTATCTTTACTGAAATATCTCAATTCAACTAATTTAAATTCATCACTGGTTAATTGTTCTAATGCTCCATCAATCTTAGTTTTTAAATTTAGGTTGTATTTTCTCTTATATTTAAGTGCTTGAATTTTATCTGCAGTCTTTTCTTCTCTCTTAATAACTTCATTTTCTACAACACTTGAGAAGGCATTAGTTGGACTTGATCTTTCTTCATAACTTATTGCATTAACTGTTATGTCATTTTCTAGATTATCTATGTCTATATCTATGTTCTTAATCTTGGTATCTAAACTCTTATAATTGTATAGAGTGTATTCTGTTTTCTTAAAGTTATTGTCTTCCATTTGTACCTCCATTTATATACTCCATTAAATAAACCTCCAAATCTTAGTTAACATTTAAAATATCTTTAGCAACCAATTCAGCTAAATCAACTTCTCCTTCTTTTAAAAAGTTCCTTACTGCATAATAAAGCTTTCTAAATATCTCAAGTCCTGTATCTTCTGGATTGCAGAAAATAGTATCATTTAAATATTTATCTTGTATAGATGAAAGTTTTCCTTCAAATGCTTTTGGAGAATATGAACTTCTATAATCATTAGTCCTTATATGGTTCATCCCATTAAATTCCTCAATAATAAGAAACATCTTAATACCTTTTGATTTAGCTCTCATAAGTTCTCTTTCAAGTCTTATATCATCTCTACTATCTGTTTTTTCTGCTAAGTTTCCTGCTAATTCATCAATTGAATTTTTCCTTTCAACTCCAACCTTAAAATATAAATCTCTTGGTATTCCCATCTCTGGCCTAGCTGTTATTATTGCAGTATAATCACCTTCATCAATTTTCTGTCTTTTATATGAAATTTTCTTTTTATCAAAGTAAGCTAATACATGGTCATTAACTTGCTCTCTTGTATCAAAGAGAATCTTAAAATTCTCCTTTAATAGCTTATTTATTTCTGTATCTGTAAATCTTAATTTAAATCCTCCCATATCTGTTTACCTTCTTATGCTAATTTCTTTACACATTTATAATAAAATGCCGTCCGTTGACCATTCCAAGCTACATTTATTGTTTCACCACTGTTGTAAACTCTTACTACTTTGCCTGTGCTTTTGATTCCTTGATATTCAATTTCTACAAGATCATCAATTTCAAATTCTGTGATATTTGTATCCACTTTTGTAACTTTATTAGCCAAAACTGTGCTTTCTTTAGCCATTTCTGTAATAAAAAGCTCACTTTCGTGATATTTAGGCTTTTGTTCATATTCAATAACCCAGCCTTTAGGATTTATAACAATTGTTTTTTCTTCCATTGGAATTATTATGTTTGAATCTCCTTTTCGCTTTATATATTGCACGGGATCCATAATGGCTAATTTCCTAAGTTGAATATCATTTAATTCTCTATCTACATTAGCAATCAAAATTTCATCCCCAGGCATTAAACCAACATATGGAGTTAAATCAAATTCATTTATTCCTTGGCTATTGAAATGCATTGTCTTATCTTCAAATCCAACTAACAATGCTCCTGAGACTCTTTTTACTATCCTACTGCAACTTTCCTTATAACGATTGATTATCTCCATGAAGTTATCTTCTTTTATCATTGGTTTTTCAACTATTATTTTTTCTTTAGGTTTGATACGTTCTTGGATTAGAAGGTCAAATAAGTTTACTTGACCTTCTAAAATGTTTATGTTTTTCAACTATCTCACCTTCTATCACTATTTTTTATTTAAATACCACATTCCGAATTAAGTTTTTTGCACACTTTACTTTACATAATAATTGTTCAGTAACTATAATTTTATAGTACTTTTTTACTCGTTTCTGCATAAAAAGTCGGGTAGGTCGGAAATCTTTCAATTTCTTTCCCCCCTAAGAACCGTACTTGTGACTTTCACCACATACGGCTCAAGCCATCATTTCTCCTCACAGTTATATTTAAAGCTTCTAAATTGTTGTTTC
>Ga0209281_1000882_pt1 | contig 25710 bp, 10 predicted proteins | sample MedtruBG_FD_187514 | JGI IMG/M metagenome (GOLD analysis project Ga0209281, IMG submission 187514) | Root nodule microbial communities of legume samples collected from California, USA - Medicago truncatula BG (SPAdes) (version 2) | ecosystem: Host-associated > Plants > Roots > Nodule | place... | reverse complement strand
TCCGCACCGGCCGCAGCATGGAGCCGTCCGCCCGCGCGGTGGAAATCTTCGCCCTGCTCTCGCCCGCCCTTGATTCGATCTCGACCGCCGTCAGTCGTGCCGCCGATTTCGATCCGGCGACCAGCACGTCGGTGTTCCGCATTGGATTATCCGACGACGTCGAATTCGCCCTGCTGCCCATGCTGCTCAAGCGCCTGCGCGCCGAAGCACCAGGCATCGTCCTCGTGGTGCGGCGGGTCAACTACATCTTGATGCCTGGCCTGCTGGCCTCCGGCGAGATTTCCATCGGCGTCAGCTACACCACCGACCTGCCAGCCAACGCCAAGCGCAAGGTCCTGCGCCGCAGCGCACCGAAGCTGCTGCGCGCCGACACCGTGCCGGGGCCGCTTAGCCTGGACGACTACTGCGCCCGACCGCACGCACTGGTGTCGTTCGCTGGCGACCTCAGTGGTTTCGTGGATGAAGAACTGGAAAAACTCGGACGCAAACGGCACGTGGTGCTGGCGGTGCCACAGTTCAACGGACTCGGCACGCTGCTGGCGGGCACCGATATCGTCGCGACCGTGCCGGATTACACGGCTGAGGCACTGACGGCAGCCGGCGGTCTGCGGGCTGAAGATCCACCGCTGCCGACGCGTACATTTGAACTGCACATGGCCTGGCGTGGGTCGCAGGATAACGACCCGGGAGAGCGGTGGTTGAGGTCGCGGATTCAGATGTTTTTTGGCGACCCTGAGAGTCTTTAGGAGTCGCCGGACAGGCTGTTTATCTGATCATTTCTGCCTTTTCATAGACTATGGAGATCCATCCACTTCCAGTGGATTGCCACACTCGGGGGCATATCTGAGGGCATGCTTTGAATAGTTTGAGAAGGATGCCCCCAGCCTAACGCTCAACAATCCCCTTCTTGAAAAATCACTCGCTGCTCGCCGTCGAACGCTTTGCAATTGACCTAGAGAGATTCAATCCAACTTTTCGATATTGGCGCGCAACATGCCGAGTTCAAGCGTGATCTGTCGCGCCCCAAGCATGCGCGATGGGTTGGTGAAGCACTTTGCCACGGGTTCCTTATCGGCAACGCGATAAACGCGCCACAACTCGTAGCGGTCCCGTTCACGTAATGCCTTTTCAAACTCTCTGCGGGGCCATTCAAACCTGCCATCCACACCTGTAGTTGATTTCACTTCAATCCACCGCGGCTGCCCGTTGATGTCAATGGAGCGGATGTCATGGTCGGCGCCCGGCTCGTCTTGCGATGTCCATACGACGTACTGTTCAGGATTCGCGTAGCCCATATCTCGCACTTTCTGAAGCTCCATGCGATAGACCAGTTCCTCGCCACGTTGCCCCACGCGACTAGCCCGTTCATTCTCCGCAGCCGTGGGTGGTAGCCAGACATTCGTGGTTCCACCGCCACCGCCCCCCCCTCCTCCTCCGCGTGGTTCTATTTCTACTCCTTGGGTCGGCGCAACCGTTAGTAAGACATCTTCGAGATTTGGTAAAGCGAAAGTAGGCGCCGCAGGTGGAAGCGTTGACGGCTCGTTAATAATGCGCGGCGTAGCTGTATCAACGGGCTGGACCGCGTCGCTGCTAGTGGAGCCAGAGGTGTTGAGATTGTCGAAAACCTGACGCAATGCAAGCTCCTCAAAATCCTCATCACTTTCGTCATCGTCATCGTCATCGTCTTCGAGCTGGTTGGCATGCTCATCATCCGCGATCGATCGGAAGCTATTGGAAAGCCCCATCTGCTCTAGATACTCTCTTAACTCCTCAAGCGTTCCACAAAGAAGAAGCGGAAGAAATGCGTTGGCGATGCTGCGCATCGTTGCCACGCTGGTAGCGCCAGCGATTTCTGCAAGCGCTTCAGCAAGCAATAGTTGAAATCTGCTTTTGGTCTTTGGCGGAATGACACAGACCTGCCCAGCACTGACCGCCACCTGAGCAGGAACGACAACGCTCGTCCCAGCCACGCTGTAGCGACGTTCCATACTCGAAAAAAAAGCAATGTCACGAATACTGAGGAGGTCCCTTTTGATCATGGAAAGTGACGCTGGCTGGAAACCTGAATGACCATGCCGATTTCGATAGGCAACTTCAAACAGTGCGCGCGCAAAAAGCGGTCTATGCAGAATGGCGATGACGCGCTCGGCCTGTTTAGGCTTAAACCAAAGTGGTGGTCGACACGACGAACCGAGTACAGCCTCACTTGTACCAGCGATTGCTGACAGTGGACGAATGCCGAGACCTGCAAAAAATGAGCGAGCGTGTTCGGTTCTGTCAACGACTCCGGTGGCACTGTCGGCATTTCGAAGTGCTTGTTCGAGTGCTGGAAAATCTGGTTCGAGGAGTTTTCCAGAACGCAACTCACCAAGAGTGAAGAGTCGCGCTCGATCGTCGATCAAGCAGCGAACATCCTCAAGCCCCGAGGGTAAGCCAAAGCTCCTACGTAGGCGGTAGGCCTCTAGTAGGATGGCCCGTCTATCCGATGTTAAGTGTGTGTCAGTTGCCCATGCCGCTCCCACATTTAGGAAGAAGCGCGACCAGTGCGTATCATTAGGCTGACTCGCAGCGCCAAGCGCAAAATATGCATCTCCGATTGCGTCGGAATGTTTGTAGAGAGGGAACACCTCGCCTAGCGGGGTTGCCGTCCTGGAACCAACTAGGATTTCAGAGGGCGGGTAGAAGCCGTCGTGAACCCAACAAATCCGCATATTAAGAAATTCAGATTTGTTGCGCCGCTCGCGCTTAATGGCCTCCACAAGTGCCGGATATATCAAATCAGGCCGATTAGGAGCCCGTCCCTCTTGCATACGGCGATTGAGAATATCGACCAAAATCTCCGAACCAGGTGCGACTGAGAGTTTCAGCTTACGATACAGCAGATCATGACTCCCCCCGACAATTCGGTGGTCGTCATCGATGCATAACCGATTGGCCCTCGTCTCGAGGTGAAGCATGCAAGGAGCCGTAGGCTGCCCTGATCGCGACATCAGACAGGGGATCACCTGCAGTTCATCTACGACCGCAGGAACGAGCAAATTGAAATTTTCGGTAAGCAGCTTTTCAAATCGTTCAGCTATCTCAGGACGCTCGACAACCAATCGAGCGTAACGCACGAGATCCGAGCCATTTAGCGAATTACGAATCCGCAAGCGCGCGATCAATCCTGACGCCTTTAGCATCTCCTTCGACGGGGCATCTATCGCCGCATCGAGCTGCGTTGCCAGGGGCTTTTTGAGATGCACCATGGTAGACGGCGCTACCCACTGGCCACGCTGATTCTTGACAACAGGATTGTTGCGTAATGCTGATAGAGCGAGACGGCTGATCGGTTTCTCGCTGGTCAGTAACTTCCGGTAGAGCGTTTCTCGCTCCCGGTCATCGCCCACTGCGGAGGCGGTGCGGCCAGCGGCATCAATCAGCCATTGTTCTTCGTCGAATGTACGGCAGTGACTTGAAATTGATTTGTATTGAATGAGTTCTGGATGGAGCCGGTTGGCCTGAGGTTCCGGGCAGTCAATCCAAAGATCTGGGTTTACAATAATGAGCCGAACAGCGGGTAAGAGCTCACCAACAGCATTCAAAGTCGAAGCGGTATTACCCAAGTCGGCTTTATTCAGCTTATTCAATCGTCGCGTGTAAGCCGACAACGCCAAAGCTTGGCGTTTCTGCACGTCTATGGCGGTCATAGTTCCAAGGTAATTCGCGAAGTGGCAATTCGCGTCGTTGCCAATTTTGGTCTCAAGTCCCTTTAAATCATCACCTGCACATCGCAGCCGTACTAACGAAGAAATTGTGAATCGCTTGGCACCGCATTCCGCCGCCAAACTGGACAACACCTCGTCGCCCGAAAGCTTAGGGACCAGATAGCGATTAGCACTGAGAAAACCGTGCAGCTCCGGCTCCGTAGGAAGCACGATCTCGGCCGCACGGGCGAAGTGAGGATTGGATGCATCCCCCGTAGGCCAGCAAGCGTCCTTTGCAAGCCGCTGAGCTATTTCATTTGAAAAGCGCGTCGAGCTGGGATTGCCGTTGCTAACGAGCGCCTTGAATGCGTCCGCACCATATCTGTCGAACCAATCAGTTTTGAGAAGATCAATCGTCAGCTCGACGGCTTGATCGATAAGCCAGTCATTCCAGACGTGGTCGTTTATCCCGCTTCGATCCGTGTTGAGTTCGAATGGAGCACTAATGCTGACGGCACAGCCAGTGACGGACGAGGGGGCTTTCAATGGATAATAGAAGTGACCGAACTGCCGGAGATCGATTCGCCGGCGAATGATTGGGACCGACACCGCTATACACAACTTTCCGCCAGGCTGTTTATAATATGCCGGAAAAGGTCGTCCTGAAAACCTTTCAGGAATTTCGATCGTCCGCAAAAACTCCTCCTCCTGGAACTGTATTCGCTTGCCATCCTGATCGACGAGCGCTCCTGTCCTCTTCGTCATAGTGACGCGCGCAGCAGAGGAGCGCTCGCGTTTTGCGTCCTGTTTCCAATAAAGCACACGGCCTGTGCGGACCGATCGAATAATGACCTCACGCAGTCCGCTTTTCTTTCCAGTAAGTGCTAGTTTGACTAGCGTGTCCGGCATGCCCGCTGCCATCAAATCGAGGGCATGCGCCTCTCTGTCGACGGTAAACGCCTCAAGCAGCTCTGTCGATTTAAGCCTATAAGGCACGTGAACGCGAACACCCTTCTGCCGGGACGACGCCGGGTCTCGTTCGCGACCTGTTTCCTGTGTTTGAAGATCAAGTAATGCGACCTGCCCGCCTGATCGTACGTGTATTTGATCGCCAAAACGAAACAACGAGCGTAATCCGAAATTCTTGGAACCTATACCATTTGCTTTCGGCGCCACGACCTCCTCTTGCCCGCTGCCCAGCACATTGCCCGTACCGACAATCACAGAGAGCCGCTCCCACCCTTTGCGCTCTATATTTCGTCCGGTACCGACTACCTCAAGCGAATGGCCTCCGAAGTTGAGCGTCAGTGAAGCTCCGCCGCCGTCAAATTCGTTTTGGACAAGCTCGCGCAGTACGTCACTTGCATCATGTCCTGCAACAAACTGCTCAATGAAACTTGAGCCAATCCTGGTTCGCCGGCTCCCGCTGAAGTCAGGTGGTACGTATTCGGCTTCTTCTGCTGAGGGTTGAAGGATGCGTGCCTTTCCTTGGTTACGTGCAGGTCGGTTAGCCGTCTTGGCATCAGTCGTGATTTCCGACGCCTCTGACTCATCGACTGCCAATAAATCCTTCAAACGTAGCACCTCGCGTTAGGTTGATCGCAGTATTGGAGTTCACAACTCTTCGCTGGCGTGTCGTGGTTTGCCGACACAGCGAGTCAGTGAGATCGGTCAGTGGGTGCCGGCCTGATTTACGCAAGGTGAGTTGGGCGTACGGTTACGCCGTGCCGCCGCTCACTATACGAGCCCGCGCGGAAGATCAAACGACCTGGCTCAACTCCTTCAACCAAGGTCCATACGCCTGGTGAAGTATGGGCATCAAATCTGGTCGCATCAGTACGTCGCACCCTTCTATGCCGTACGAGTCCTGCATCGAAGCCTGATCACTATGAACCCGCCACGTCCGTTGAACCACAGCTAGATTTCCGGCCAAATCCACCCACTTCATTGAGCCTGCGTAACCGCAGTGCCGCAGATCAGCCAGCATTTGAAGACTTGCCGGAGGAACCAATAACGATATTCGACCCAGCCAGTCCTTGATCGAGCTTAGGTTTACTAACCATGGACCACGGTCGGCCATAATCTCATCTGGAGTGCCCGCACTACTCAACCACTGCTCGATATCGCCTTGGTTGAAGGGTAACGCTTTGGGTGGGACACGCTCACTGGGATGCACTGCGACAACGCCTCCTAAGCGGGTGATCATTTGCTGCTGCCCCGATCCTGTCCGCATGCTCTGAGGATGTTCGACCTCATAGAAACCAAGCCGAATCCACCCACTGTACTCAGGATCATCGTCGGCTACCGTGACGATCGGATTAACACCATTTCTTGCGCTGGCTTCCCATTTGGGGCGCGGTGTCCTACTAGCGACAGCTATCAAGTGCGCAGAAACATCTGGAAGGATGTAGTCAAGCATCTCTTCGACAAAGTCCGATTCGTAACCTTCCGGAAGCCCTTCAGGACGAGGGAGGCTAATGAGCACTGAGTCTAGAATGGATAAGTAGATTTCCATTGGCCATTGCATGACTTGAGCCGGCGGATGGGGGCTTCCGTCGCGGCCAAAACTGAGCTCTCCTCGCTCGCGAACGAGACTGGATTGAGGCCCCTCGCGCCAGTCTATATCCTCTAGACGCTGCTCGATGATGTAGGGCAGGTCTGGCCAAAATTGCCTTAGAATCCCCACCACCTCCTGCTGGCCAAGCGAACTAATCAACTGCAGCTGTTGGGCGACGATCGGCGTTGATGACATCGTCGGTTCTGCTCGGGCTGCAATCATCACGTCGATACTGGCGAGAAGTAGACGGGCCATGTACGCCACGGCCCATGAGTCAGACTCGGCGCACAGCGTAAGCTCAGGTGCGATAGCCCTGATCAGGCTCGCCAGATTCACTGGAGACTCAAGTAACATGCGAAGCACCAACTGCAGCGAGGACACCGGTGTATCGACCAACATCCAGTGGCGCAACGGACGGGCGAACAAATCGCTTCGTTCGCGTAACAGACGGGCTGTAGCACTTAGGATGAGCGCTTTACGTTGCAGCATTGGGTTTGCGAGGCGGTTCAGAAGGAGTCCAATGAGTGCCTCTTCCGCTGACCAGTCACAGTGCCCTACTTCGATGCTCTCAAAAGCGAAATAACGTCCAGGTAGGGGCAAGCGTAGCTCCATGACCTTGAAGGCTTCGGTCCACGCCTGAGACGCTACGCCGGGGGCCTCCCATTCGGCAAGTTGCTCGACCAGATGCTGTGTTACCCCATTCACATTGCCAGATCGAAGTTTACGGGCAGTCTCATCTGCCAATACCTGACGTGCTTGAACACGGTCAAGCTCCAAGGCTCTGGTAACCGAGGCCGCGTGCATGCGGTCTCCAACGTTGTGCCATCCTCCGCCTCCTTTCGCGCTACAGTAGGCGAGCACATAGGTCGTGGCAGCCAGCTGTGCGTGACCGGCGTTGTCAAGCGCCTCTGCCAGGCTTTGAATGACTCGATAACGATCCCAGAACCAATACCCGGTGTCGTGCACATAAAAATGGATCAGGCGCTGGGCTGCTATTTCCTCACCTGCATCGACCAATTCGCTGATGATATAAGCCAAGGGTAAGGTGACTATCCCGTCGACCTCGGTCGCTGAGATCTTCGCTTCGCCCAGCCTGCGAAGCGTGGACAGCACGTCCACAAAACTGCGCGCTTGTGAGAAGGCGGGACGAAGCTCCTCCCCTGTGGTGTCATCTTTATCGGGTCTGCCTTCACTACGCACTATCGGCGTGGGATGGCGGTATTCATGCAGGGCAGCTGGGGGCGTGATTGCATGCTCTGATGCAAATTCGAGAAGCCGCTCTACGGCATCGACTCGATTGCGCGCCGAATCATCAAGCACTTCAGCACACAGCTGCGTGAAACGCTCCTGCACATAGGAAAGGTTACCCGGAAGAAGCCGTTCAAGAGGCCTTAGCCTCTCCTGCACAAGCTTACCTCCTCCACCGTCGTACTCCAGTTCGAAGAGGACTGAACTCCAAACACCATCAAGCACCAGCGGATCAGCTGTCTCGGCAAGGCTATTCAATGCGCCTGTCAAAGCAGCAACGGTAACCCAGGATTCGCCCCCGCGGGCTCTTGCAAACGTTGCTGACAAAAGGCGTAAACCACGTACCGCGTCAACAGACATGAGGGCACTGAACCACTTATTCGGTGCGTGCCGTGTCTCTCTGGCGTCCGTATGGTTCCTGACTGCTCGGACGAGCGGCTCTAACCCAATCAAGCCGTCAAGCGCCGCCGAGTGTGAATCACCGCTCAAGGCGCTCACACTGTTGATCAGATCAAACAGCGCGGTGTCTTTGTGAAATCCATAACCAAGGAGGTATTCGCAAGATCGCTGCCAACAATTGGCCGCAACATCAAGTTGTTCGGCAGCCACTAACGCCTGCGCCATCCACATGGAGAAGTTGGCATGGTTGCTATAGTAGGTGCCACCTTCCCTCTCCTCTTCTACGAGTACACGATTAAGCGCGTCGACTATCAGTGGCGACACGCAATCGTGTTTAGCGTAAGGAATCAGAATTGAGAAAAACGCTGACGCAGAAATAGGTCCGCCATCTTCTCTGTCCATCCGAGTAGCAGTTCCCAGACGCGCCTCGGACATGGACGAAATGGCGCATGTCCACTCTTCCGGCGTTCTTGGGAGGTTGAGTGCTCTGGCCAGGCTTTCTGCAATGACCGAGTGGATTTGGTAGAGGTCACATGCCCGTGGTTTTCCTACAAACGGGCGGACGTCCTGAACCAGCTCAGCGAAGACGGCGCAAGGGTCGTAAGGTCTGTTTTCTCTAACCGCTGCCTCGCCCTCTGCGCTTGCTATCACAAATCGTAGCCAGCAACGGTACCAGCCCTCTCCTTCTGCGCGTTGCCGCTCCGCATTCAGGGTCTGGGAATTACCACTGAAGGCATGTAAACGCATGGATGCGACCCAGTCACGAACTGGCTGGACGTTCTGAAGATAACCTTCGTTCAAAGCGATATCGAGGGTATCTGGTTCAACCAAAAACCGCAGGCCGCCTTCAACTGAGGCGCCTCGCTCCATACACCAGATCGCCTGCTCTACCCCTGCGGCGTAGCGTAACGCCTTATTGGCATAATTAGCCGCCGCGTCCAGGTTTTTCGTGCGCCATTCAGCGTCTGCCAGCCCTAACCACATGGCACAAGCCCGTTCTTCGCTTAAGCCGAAAAGCTCTTCAGGCTGGGTCCGTAGCCTACCTGCCAGGCGCTCGACGAAAGAGCGCGGCAACTCATCAGAGAGCACGCTCGAAAGCTGACGTACGAAGAGGAATTTGATCTCGTCCTCGAAATACACATTTTCCAAGACCTCACGGACAACCCCAAACGTTTTCCCTAAGCGCAGTTGTCCACGTAGCGCCGCCAAGTAAACCTGCTCTTCCTCATACAAATGAGCTTCAGGATCGAAATGTTCGGAGTGAGCGCTGTACTGATCGTCAAACCACAACTCAAGGTATTCCTGCCAAGGTGCTACTGCGCCTTGTGCCTCAACGGCCTCACACGCGAGCAATCCCTGAGCCACGTCCAGGGTTGGTGCTCCGTCAAAGAGCAACCGCTGTGCGAGAGCATGGGGACCGTGTAACGCTTGGTAGGAAATCCAGTACGAACGCCATTGATTGGTCCCCTCGTCGAAGCACATATCCAGCGAACGGAAGATTTCAGTGCACCTGAGCATCACGGGCCAATTTCCGCTACTTGCCGCAATGTCCGTGGCAAGCGCAACACAGTCATCAATGGACGTTCTAGAGTGTCCGTGGGCGAGACTGTCGCGCGCAAAAGTGGTTGAGACCCATTCCAGGATCTCATCATTGCGCCCAACTCGGCGTAAAGAGGGAAGCAGGTAGCGGTACGAACGTGCGTCCTGAAAGAAATCCTTTGATTCTAACCAGGCGATAACAGAATTGAGGACATTGGAAACGCTTTTTCCCTTGGCTTGCAGCTCATCAAGAATGAACCTTCTAAAGCTCTCATGAAAGATCCGAACGCCGCCTTGAGCTGTAACTCGCGAAAGAATGGGGGATAACGCCGCCAGCGCTTCGGGAACGTAGTCTTCCATGAAGCTCCCGACAATCTCCTGTAATTCAGCCTCTGTCACAGCGAAGTCGAGGACGCCAAGAAGATCTGCCACTGGCTTGGCGTTGCCGCTCGCGGTCTGGTGAAGATGTCGGTAGTAGCGTGTAATGTCACCTTTCAATGCCGGGGCCAAAGATAGCCATTCGTAAGGGGATTGAATCAGCCCGCTTTGCAGCCCGTCAACGAGTCCCACCGACAGATAACGGGTGTAGAGTGGATTTCCTTCAGACTTCGTCGCAAGCAAGGTGAGCAATTCATCGCGCTCATCTTGGTGGTGAATGGCTACGGCCTCAAACGCATCCAAGACACCATGTTTTTCGCACAACGAAAAAATTTCCTCATAATGCCACGCCTGGATTTCGTGCTCATGCAGTGAGTCCTTGAAACCGACTCGAAGAGGATCTAGGTGGTCGCCAGGCTGGGAGCCAATCACAAGAGAAACGCCTTCTGGCAAAGCAAGCGTGGCGAGACGCTCTACGATATCCGTTTGGTTGTCGCTGAGGCTTTGAGAGGTGGAGCGCACGCGCGCGATATGGTCCAGACCATCAACAATAATGACGACTTGGGAACCATGTTCAACGACCTGCTGCAGCCTTGTCTCAAGGACGTCGGCTCCTGCGGCAAAAGACTGAAGGGCAACTGCATCTCCCCTCGCGCTTAAACAATCGTTGATTTCGGCTAGTAGATTCGCAAACAGGATGTTGGTGGTTACCCGCTTCTCTGCTAAGCCATCCCCCGGCTCAAGGAAGCAGTAATGCCGCGCGACGACAGCGCCATGACCTCGCAAAAAATCGGCGAGCTGAGTCAGCTCCCAAGACTTACCTGATCCTGGACCCGCAAGAACCAGATGGACTCCGCCTTGTAGCACCCTTTCAGCCAAATGGTCGCGGACTTGGGGGCGCGGCTGGAGCACAGAATTGTCTATGGGAAACTGCTGGACCACACGGCCGAAATCGGTGCGGAGCATCAATCGATCCGCTATGTCACTCGGGGTCAGTTTCTCCCCTTTGATGCGTGCATGGGTAGCGGTGAAAATGGCTAGCGCTGCGACATCTTCGGGCCGTCTCTCGGCGTTGGGGTATCGCCCTATCCCCACATTCTTTATCAACAAACCGAGCAGCAATTGCTCCAACGGCCCCGGGCTATCAAGATCAAGCGTTGCCGAAGGCAGTGCAAGCTCGATGACAAAGCGCTCGCAAAAGTGAATAACTTGTTCTCGGGTCAGCGGTTCGGGAGCCTGCTCGGAAGGCAGGAGTACCGAAAGTTTGGGACTTTCGGCATTTGGCCATAACCGAGCCGCGTCGATGCGATATCGCCGAGTAGCGAAGCCTGCAAACGTGCCAAGGTCATCTGCTACTTCAAACAGAGTGAACAAGTCGTCGGTATCAATGGGGGCCCGCCAAGTCGCACAGAGTCTGTACTCGTCAGCTGCATCAATGCCTGCATTGATGAACGTTTGAACCAGGCGGTCAAATCGAAGAGACGATCCGCGACCTACGAAATCTTGAAGACTCAGTGCGAGGTCGGGGTTCACGCTGGATTTTAGCTGGCGCCGGATTCTGGTTCCATTAGCCGTTACCTCAAGATCGTCGAAGCGATCGTCCTCGACAGTTTTACGATCCACGATCACCGCCTCATGCTGGTAAACGAGTGCTCGAACCAGTAAGTAGGCGGTAACTAAATCTTGGTAGGCATAGCCTCGGTGAGCGGCGCTCAAGGAGCCCCTGTGTGTCGTATTCAAAATCCCAGCTCCTTCTGAAGCCCGGCATTCAGGGCTCTCCATTAGCTGCTACGCATATTAATCGAATGATGGCGTTCTGACTGTTCTTTGTAAAATTGCAGTCAACAGCAAGGCCGCTGGAGCTGATCGCTCATTTGCAATCGAGCGGTTAGGTGGTCCTGATGGCAACGCGCCGCTGCGATCATGAGTTTGGTCCAGTCGGCTCGCAACCACGTGCACGAGCCGTATGTCATGTCAAATATGTACTGAGGCGTCTGCCGTCGCAATGGGCGAGTGAGATTGCAGCGTTGCTACGGCACAAATGGCATCAAGCTTAATCGTGCAAGGCGGGTTGACCGGACTATTGCCTTCCCATCCCATCTCTCTCTGGAGTAATTTCATGGCGGAACATTAACGTGCTGCCAGAGCCAAAGTGACGATCATCGACCCTTTACGTATCCCTCTAATCTCAGGCCCGATATCCCTAAGTTACATTTTGTTGCCAAGCCCGTAGCCAAATACTAGCCAAAAGCCATCCAACACCTACACTCACAGATTTAGCCGTGGGATAGGAAGCATGTCGACGATTGAACAAGAATCGGTAGTGATGGATGACTTTGAGTCTTGGCTAAATGGTCGCCCGAAGTGGCTGCAGACTGCTGCACGCATGATGATCGATGCGAAGCGCCAGCTGAGCGAAGGGGAAATTAAGGAGCTTTCTCGGCTCTGCCAGCTTGAGGCCAACGGCCAACCTGACCCAGGATTTCTGAGCATAGTACCTGGCACATTGTCCCAGGCCGCTACCAGACCTCCGGTTAGGATCGATGAAATTCTCGACGTACATGGCCTGAACGCCATTAAGGCCGGAGCCAATCTTCCATTCGGCAGCTCGAACCTCGCCGTCATCTACGGTCAGAACGGCACCGGTAAGAGCGGGTTTTCACGGCTGCTGAAGCAGATTTGCGGATCTCGCTCCAAGGACGAGATTCGTAGCAACGTATTCGATCCTAACCCTACTGAATGCCGTGCTCACTTCAAAGTCTCAGTGAACGGGACCTGTGTCGATGTCCATTGGGACATCCCAAGCGGCCCTCATAAAGCATTGAGGCAGGCCCAAGTCTTCGACAGTAAAGCCGCTCAGCAGTACATGGGACGGACCGAAGCTTGCTACGAGCCAAGCCGCATGAAATTTGTGTCGGCGCTCATCACCACCGCAGACGCAGTAAACGCGGATCTAACCAGGGAGAAGGAGCGACTGAAGGGAGCCCTCCCTGCGGTGCCTGGCTCCCTCTCTTCCACTGCCGAAGCGAAATGGTTGCAGACACTCAAAAGCACGACTACAGCGTCGAGCATAGACAAAGAGTGCCTTTACACCGAGGAGCTTGATCGTGAGCGAATCGAGAAAGAAGCACTCCTCGCCGAGAAGGATATTTCTGGGCGACTTCAGGCCATAGGTAAAGAAAAAACTGCACTGAAAAGCATCGAGACGACGATGTCGACCCTCCAGCTGGGATCGAATGATGCAGCTGTGCTTGAGCTAGTCGACTTGAATGACAAAGCTGTGAAAGCACGGAAAGTCAGTGAAGAGGCTGCGACAGCTATTTTCGGGAAAGCAGAGCTTGAGGGTGTCGGCGCAGCAACCTGGCAGCAGATGTGGGAGCACGCTCGCGCGTATTCCACCGGCGCGGCTTATCCTGAGTCGGCTTTCCCAAATGTGTCACCTGAGTCACGATGCGTGCTTTGCCACCAAGCCCTTGACGATGCGGCAAAGGCACGGCTGGCCGGATTTGAAAAGTTTGTCACCGACGGCCTAGAGACAGCCGCAAAGAAAGCTGAAACAGCTCTAACCGATCGTAAGCGTCGTATCCCCGCCCTTCCTTCTCAAGCGGATTGGCTCGTCCATATGTCCACTCTGGGCTTCGAGCAGGCGGAAGCCGAATCTTGTCTCAGCTCGCTGAAGACACGGTTGGAGAGGCTTGCACAAGGTACTCCCCTCGTCGGCCAGCAACCTTTTGATTGGTCGAACATCAACGATGCGGTGAAGAAGAAATCCGCCATCTTGGCTGCTGAAGAAGCAAGTCTGGTCGCACTGCAGAAAGATGAGCACCGTCAAGTCATGCATCAGCGAGTGCTGACGCTTCAGGCGAGACAATGGCTTTCGCAGAACAAGTCTTCGATCGTCGCCGAGAAGGCCCGACTCAACGCAGTGGCATCCCTAGACAAAGCATCACGCTCGGCAGCGACGAATTCCCTGACAACTAAAAAGAATGAGCTTGCCAAGACCGAGCTGGATGCAGGCTATCAGACTCGGTTTGTGAATGAGCTAAAGTTCTTGGGTGGTCATCGCATTCCGGTATCACCGCAAAGCAAATCCGGGGGCAAGGGAAAAATCACCTTCGGCTTGAATCTAGTGGGCGCTCATGGCACTCATGGACCAGAGTTCATCCTGAGCGAGGGCGAGACACGAATAGCTGCACTCGCTGCGTTCCTGGCTGATACAACGGGTTCCAATCAGCTGGCCCCTTTCATTTTCGACGACCCGATCTCATCACTCGACCAAGATTTCGAAGAGAAAGTCGTGGAGCGACTGGTACAGCTATCGCATACAAGACAGGTCATCATTTTTACCCACCGACTTTCGCTGGTTTCCCTGGTGGATTCCGTCACAGACAAATTGTCCAAGATTCCCGGCATGCCTGCTGTAAAGCCATTGCTCACCTCGCTTCGTAGGATGGACAAAACCGCGGGCATCGTGGCTACTCAAAGTGCCCGCGACGCAAAACCAGCTAACGCACTGAAGGGTTTGATCGACCACACGATCAAGCACCTGAAAAAGCACCAGGAAAACGCCGAAGTCGATAGCTATGAGGTACTCGCCAAGAGTGCTTGCAGCGATTTCAGAATCATCGTGGAGAAAACAATCGAGTTCATTCTGCTGGCAGATGTCGTCGGGCGCTTCCGCCGCGCGATCAACACCCAGGGCAAGCTACATAAGGTTGCCAAGGTAACCACTGATGACTGCTCATTCATTGATGATCTAATGACCCGCTACTCCGTATTCGAGCATGCTCAATCAGAAGAACTGCCGAGCAGCGCACTTGAGCTGGCGGTATTTGAGGCTGATGTTGCGGCTTTGCAAAACTGGATAGTTGAGTTTTCGGCGCGTAAGTAAACGCGCTCATAATCTGACCAGAACCGGGCGTGCGACCTGAATCTGGTCAGGCTCAGGCATGACCAGATAATCAGGCGTACTAGCAAGGTTAGACGACAACAATTCCAAACATCATACCGATCCTGATCAAGCTGCCAGCGGTGCTTCCGGCCACTACGGAGCGGACATACATTGAAGACCAGCTTGTGACACCTCGGTACTATCAGAAATCGCCATTCGCAAGCCCCCCACACTCGGTGCAAATGGGGGGAGGGGTAAAAATGGGGTCATAATTAATTTTTGAGCTGAAACTACCGCCCTAGAGCCCAGTCAAATATTCTTCGGCAGTTCTGACAGTTTTGCACTAAAGCTGACAGTCGCGCACTGAACAGAGCCCAAAATCTCTCGCAACCACGGTTTCAATACCAACAGCAGCCGCTAGCCCTCTCCCATCTGTAAAGGGGGAAGGCTGGGAATCTTGCCGTCCAGCCACTGCTGAACATTATTGACTTTTTCATCCATGCGCTCGGCATCTTCACAGTCACCATGCTCAACAAAGAAATAAGGGCCCCAATTTTCCGGTGCAAGATCGCTATAGAAGATATGGCGTGTATCGCTTCCAAGCATGTTGTACATATATTGGAAGTTGCCTGGCTTGGCACCACCAAACTGAAGATACGCCAGCAGCTCATCCATAAAAAGTGCAACCTGACTGTGAAAGCCTACATGACTTTTGGCCTTGTACAACGCTGGAATATATCGTTTCCCTTCACTTCGACGATAACGGGTATGAATGAAATACTTTTCGTTGACGCATGCACACGTTAAGTGGTCGAACGGCCTATCTATAGTGTCCGCGTAGTCCTCTTCATCAGCGTCGCATGCCTCCTCAGCGTGATGTTCCTTGACTATTTTACAAAGCGCGTCTTCGTCCGCATCACTTTCGAAGGCAAAGACACCCTTGAATATAGGTGGGTATCCACTATCAAGACTTGAAAGTTCGGTTATCAGTGACAGACTGCTCCTGAACGCGGTTGTGGTGAGATTGGTCTTCACTTCTATAACTGCCCGTACGGCAGATGGCGGGACGACTACGAGGTCCGCCTCTCGGAAAAGCGGCGCGTACTCCAATCTGTCATAGATAAGGATATCAATTTGCCTATCACTTCCATAAATGAACCCCGTCGCAACGTGGTAGCGTTCTGGCAGGTGTTTTTCAAGCACTCTTTTCAGGATGTTCTCTCTGTAGGTTCCAACCGTTGGCGCATGAGAAACGAGCAATCTGATCCGCGCGCTTAAGGAAGCCAACTCGCTGGCCATAGATCCAGCGAAAGTTCTCAGTTTTTCTCTTTCACGTGCTGATTGACCCAGCCCCAGAAAAATTTTCTTACTCTCGGATTTGCCGGACTCGGAAGCGACGAACCACTGGCTAGCAACATAAGCCTTGAGAGCAAGTTCAATTTGTGTGGGTTTCACCTGTGCCAGCTGTTTATCCTCGGCCAGTTGCCTGACAAGATCTGACACTTCCAGCTTTCCTGCGGAAATCAAGGAGCTGGCGGAGTCCAATATAAAACGACAGAACTCAACGTATTTTGGATTTTCCTCCCGAAGCCGGAAAGATGAAGGATGCAGGGAAATCTCCGTATCGTTGCTCACAGTTCTTGCTTGGGAGTCGTTTTGATTAAAAAGACTAATGCCGCTCTTGGTCTTTTCCCGAAAATAATAGGTTTTTAGCTTCAGCCAGCCATCGTTTGGAATGAAGCAAAGGTCCATCGATTCTAAGGTCATCATGATTCTCGGCTATGTATCAAGTGCAGATAATGTCACCACACCAACGCGGTCAGTGACACTGGCAGATGGCTACGAAGCTGCGTCAGAAAAGCGCCAATTCGGTCGGCACATTTGAAGGTTCGTTAGCCGGTACAGGGCTGTTCCAGTTTCTGGCTTGCTTCGATCACTCCAGAATGTCGACTTGTAGACTGTCTTTGTACCCCATCCAGCTGTATCGTTTCATCGTTAGCGCTCAAACATAGCGAACTCTAGTTCCTAACCCAACATATGAATCAGCCGCGTGACCATGGGTCGCGAATGATCGAATATCTGCCCGGCACGTGACACTGCCCACCGGCATCATCGGAAAATGCTTCGAGCTAGCGCCGCTCTATTACGAGCCGATGGAGCGGATCGGTCTTGGTGGTTCACTCTGCCCCCACAGATTCTTAAGGGACGCTTCGGCTAGAGCGGCGAATTCGCCCTCCATGGGAAAAATCCAGAACGACAACATCAATCAGTGCACGCCGTGCCGGGGGGATGAGTTCGATTAACATATCGCACATTTCCCCTGCCGAAGTGGGTGCATTCAAACCGGCCGGAGGCGGCGTCAGTTGTTTATTCGAACTTGATGGAAACGGACCAAACCACAGCACGCAATAAATACCCCGCTGAGCAGAGCGCCAGTCGATCAGATACTGGGCATCTAGTTGCCGGGTCGCAGCCTGCCACACGTTGTCGTGCCACTGCCCCTTCACTTCCATCGGCATTCGCCACGTACCGCATTCAAATGCCAGGTCTACACGCTTGCTGTTGGGCATGTCTACTTCGCTGACTGGAAAGATTTCATATGCGCTCAATCCTGCCCCAAGCATGACCGCGAGGCGATCACGACAGCGATTCTCGTCATAAGGCAGGAAAGTGTCGCTCCAGAAGTCACGTATCTGGTCTAGCTCGTCACCAGCGATAATCTTTTGCGCGACAGCAAGCTCTTCAACTATCAAAGCCTTGAGATCGTCAGCATTAGAGGGCGGGCCATCGCTCAGTAACTCGGCAAGCTGATGCGGCAAAACAGGCCTGACGTTTTCTTCTGCGCGCTTTTGCTGCTGCTCGGTTGCCAAATGCCGAATCAAATCGCTATAGCTATCGGGAGGCTCGGCGATCAGATGCATCATCGCTTCACTCGCTTGATCGCTCGTATCGACTGCAAGGTGTTCAATCAACAAGCATAGGAACTGCGATGCCTGATAGGCGCTGAACTCACTGTGCTCACATTCGTCCGGCTGCGTCTGAGGCCAGACACGACGAAACTGCGAAAGCACCCACTTTGCCTGAGGGGCACTGAGATCTGAGCGAACCCGATTTTGCTCGGGCTGGAAGCGCTGACGCAAATACCAGAGGACATACGGATAGGCGTCGCCCATGCCCTCTAGTTGCTCCACGACCAAATCGAAGCGTACCAATAGGTCCACCGCCAGCCAGGTGAACAAGCGGTCTTCATCATCGAATACCATCGCAACTCGCGCCTGGGCAACAGCCGCAGCGACAGAGGTGTCTTTGGAAGAGATGAGAATATCAATCAATTGATCTTCAATTTTCGGATGGGCCGTGGGAAATACTACGAGCCACTCCGCTGCGAGAGCACGGCCAGTGGAGTAGCATTTTTCGTCAGATGCCAACCAGTCGATCCCTGGAATATGCGCATTGCCGGCAGCCAATGCAGGCTCAATCCAGCACCGAGCAAATGCCATGCGCTCGGCATCCGTTGCAATCGCGATACGCTCGAGCTCCTCACGTAGAGCGTATCGGGCTCTATCTGCAGTCAGGCGCACTTTTGCGGGATGTTTGCACAGCAACAGTCCAACGATCAGTAAATCTTTGGGCAGATCGGTAAAACCGTGTCCTCCCCGTAGCCGGGCCAACAGCCCGGCGACTATCGGAGCGCTGACTTCAAAAAGTTCATCATCGACAAGGTATAACGCAACCGCCTGCGGGGATGGCAGGTCTGAACGATGTAGAGTCGCCTCGAAACCCGCCATCATGTCGTTGGCCAACGACTCACCGAATCGTGCTACCAATCGCTCCTTGGCCTCGATCTGTGCCGGCACTGGGTATAAGGCCCCCAGATATTGCATGGCAGGTTCCAAGATGACTGCCAACTCACCCGCCCGCAAATGCAATCCCTCGGACCTGTATCGACGCCGAAGCGACCATAGCTGCAACTTGAATTTGAGATTGAGAATTCGCCGACGCTTTCCCTCAGCACGATTTCGCGGAGGTTTGGTTAAACGCGACGCGAATCGTTTCTGCCGCGCGGCAAATGCCTCAAGCCACTGCTCTCCCCGCGGAAGGTCCCGACTGGCCGCCCACAGCGCCGAGGTAAGCGTCGTGGAACCTATTGATCCCACCATCATCAGATTGACCCAATCGTCGTGCGTCGCGGGGTCATCGCTATCGCACTCGCCAAGGCGCCGAATGAAGAAAACCAAGTCGTCAGGATTACGACGAAGACCAACCAAATGTTGCTCCAGGTCTAGTTCCGCATCAAAGATGGCCTTATTGCGTTGCTTCTCATACAGGACATAGTGCTGGACCGCCCGACGCAGAGGCGTGTTGGAATCCAACAGGTTTTGCAATGACAACACTGCTCCGAACTCGGGTTGCGGACGCGAGAGCCCAAGCAGCCATTCCCATAACATGCTGGGTTTTTTGCAGGTAACAACCTGCTCATCTATCGCCCGAGTAATAAGTCTGGCAAGCAGCCCATTCAATTCCGAAGCGCTTTGCCAGTCGCACGAATCGACCTGACTAGCCGCGCCGCTCAGCCGTGTAAGCACCCCCCCCAGTTTCGACGGTGCAAGCCCTGAAATCAGACGTGAGTAGTCATGCAACCTGTGAATCTTCGGCCCGCCGCCTCTGGCAACGACGGGTACAGGTATACCCAGTTCGGCGAGCACCGTAGCCGTTACTAGTTCGTCACTTACCTCAACATCAAGCACATCAACCAAATTACGAGCAAGCTCGATCGAATCTTCCTGCCGCTGTGCGAGTAAACGCGTGATGATGCTATCCCACTGGGCGGCATCGTATAGAGGCCCAAGTGTGCCAGCTGCAGAGCGACGCTCGCTGAAACCGCGGCCCGCGTCCATCATTATGGCAGCCAAAGTTGGCTCAAGAGTGAGAGCAAGCTCGGTGCCATTGAGGCTATCGAGAAGTAACGAAGAGAGATGCTTGTTACCGTTTTTTGAAAGAATCACTTCCTCAATGTCATCGCGTAAAGACGCGATCATAAGGCCTTTGGCAGTATGACTATCCCAATCATGAACACGGAAATAAGGGTCGGTCTTCGACAGTTCCTTAAGCGATTCGAACAGGTGACGAGCCTGATCTAACCCTAAATGGGTGGTCTCCCCATATCGCAGCACCCCGAGGGGATCGAAGGCAATGACTGCGCTGCTTAGGATCGGCCTGTGATAGGCAATCCACGCATGCAGACCACGGAAGCTGGCTGGGACTTTTCCATCCCCTTGGAATTGCGCCAACAACCGACGTTGTTTACGGCTGTTATCCGCTTGTCGAGCCAGCCAACGCGCGGCTAAGAACTCGGCAATGACCCTATGAACCGGCCTGACCCGGTCGATATCGATATTCTGGAACAATTTGGAACTGACAATCGCCCGAGCATGTGTACCCACTCCAGGAAGTACACTCAGCTCAACAAGAGTAATATCATTTTGGTGATCGAATGCAGTCCTGCCGAGATGGATGGCTTGCGCCCCGGCAACCAGCATTCCAGCCATTATCGCGCCAGCACAACCGAGTGCCTGCTCATCCGTGAAGTCGCGCAGAGGGTTCACACCACGTTCTGGGTCGTGCTCTGGCCAAATAAGCTTACAGACACGCTCAAACAATGCAGAACGAGTAGCCGGCAATTCGGAATCGCGTAAAGCAACCTGCCCCATAAGGTCCAGCGTCAGCGGGTTGTGGTAAAGCTGCGGGACACCTTGCTCGTTCAAATGATTGAGCACCCGCCCCGCATCGACAGCCTTATAGCGTTGGGCTAGAAAAGCGCTTGCTTGCACTCGATCGAAGGGTTGAAGGTGAAAAATCACGGGCTCGGTCACATAGATCTTTTTAAGCCCCGTCAAATTACGTGACTGCCATTCACGTGCCCGGCATGAAAGGATGACATCCGGCGAATCCAAAGCATCCAATCGCGCCATAATAACGTCGATCGCGTCCCCTTCCTGACGCGCCATGACCTCATCCAGTCCATCAATAAGCAGCGGCTTACCGCATTCAATCAGTTTTCCAGGGTCTGGATGATGCATGAAATGGCTAGCCATCGTGACTTTCACCTTCAACAGCCGCCCGAGCTCACTCATCAGCTCGCTTTTGCCCATGCCCGGTTCACCCAGCACAACTTTGGGAGTTGGGAATTCAAGCAGAGAGGCGTCGTCAATGACCCGTTCACGATAGTGACTGTCGGTATAGGTAAGGCACCGTGAAAAATAGTGAGGGACAATCATGACCGCAACATGCTCCATGCCTACAGTTTGAAAAAACAATCAACCTGTTGATTTATATAAAACCTATCACTCAACCGAGCGTGATGCGAAGTCTGGCGTCTTTCGTGCGGTCAACATCCTACGTTAGGCATTGAACCGCCTCCTTCACGATGTTTTTTGGTCGTACGAGGAAGTTGGCACACTGAGCGCATCGCAGGCTCCAAAAATCCCAACGATGTGAGACTGAATAGTAACTTGTGAGGATCGCGGTCTCCAGCCAATGAGCGAGCTCCTGCCCCATTCGAACTGTTCATCCAGTATACAGAGGCACATTGAATACCAGCCAAGGCCACCCAAAGCCCATGTCAGAAATGGCCATTCGCGATCACTCGGACCCAGTGCGAGTGGGGGGCCGCACTGGGGGCATAATTCGATTTTTTCAGGCTATAAATACCGATTTAGAGCCTAGTCATAATGTTTTTCGGCGACCCTGAGAGTCTCTAAACGTCGTCGGGCTGGCTGTTCATTTGATCATTTCTGCCTTCTCATAGAACATGGAGATCCATTCACTTCCAGAGGATTGCTACATTGAGGGCATATCTGAGGGCATGCTTTGGATGGTTTGAAAAGGATGCACCCAGTCTCACGCCACAACAAGACCTCCCCCCTCGACGTAGTTAAGCGCCACCTGAATCGCACTCCAGCGCACCCGGAAAGCAGTCAACGCTCTGGTCGCTTTGGCACAGCAACACCAAATCGCGCGAAGATATTCTGGGGCAGCTAACCGGTAATTTGTCTGTCGACCTCAAGCCCCTTAGAAAGCAGCATGTCTGAACTCCAAAGGGAAAAAAGATACGGTTCGTCTGGTACCGAAAAGAAGCGTCCGTCGACGTGATTAAGCCCCCAACTCCTCGTGTCTCTCCATGGGGTCAACCGCACCCTGCCCTTCAATTTCCCTTGCCAAAAACGGCGCGCGCCGCCGCAAATAGTCCAATTTGATGTCGCCATCGAAAAATGCTGTTGCGTACTCTTCACGGACCTTCGGGCAATCATGGTCGTTCAGTTTCAGGCGTGTAATGGTAGCGAGCACCCGCGCCTCAATCGCGGGATCAAGACCCTCACCGGGAATAACCTGGTAGCTGACCAGTTCAAGACGAAACCACCCATCCTCGACCTCAAAAGGGTCTAGGACATCCTGATAGTTGTTCTTGCGGGTTCTCCGTCACCATTGGCATTCTGCTAACTGCAATGAAGCTGCTCCTGTAATAAGACAGCAGACCGCAGCGCCCCTATTGGGGCTGCTGTGGCACCATTTATCTAGCATGTGCTCGAATTCGCCTGCTGGACAAAGAGACGAGCGGTGCGCGTCAAAGCAAGATCGGCGCGAGTATCTTCAGTTGCTGGAGGACAAACCACAGAAAACATGCCCCACCGGCTGAAAACAGGCCGAGTAGGACGAGTCGGCTCAAAGGGCGCATGGAGTTCTGCCACTGGGCGACAATTCGAGTGAACGTCAGCGCCGATGAGTCGGTGCGAAAAAGATAGACCAAGCCTTCGGTATAGGCTGATACGGTCAGGTTTCGGTGGGTCGGCAGCGCTGTGATGAAGGTCAAAGGCGTGTCGAACCAGCGGATCGCCAAATCCCCCTCCTTTCCAACCTTGGCTGTCTTCACCGTGCTCTCATCGATGATCGACAAATCCAGGCTACGCAGAGGCATATTCAATGGGGATAGGCGGTAACTTGGTGAGAACCTGTGCAACTCCTCTGGCCGCCCCTCGTCTCGCCAAATAATGGTAGACGTCAGTTGGGCATATTCATCAAGGGCGTGTTCGATCCGAGCTGCTGCGAAATCGTAGAAACCGCCGTAAGCGGGAACGTTCCCGTACTGAACGATTCCGAGAGCAACCTGGTAGGTATCAGCACTTCCCTGGGCCCTCCCCGCCTTAAGGTCATAAGTTTTGATGCCCCACCATCTTCGCAATTCATCTTCGACTAGCGCGAGCAGCCAGCGTCGACCTTCAATTCCCAGGTACTCCTGTTTCCCTGCAAGAGTTCGCTTAAGCAGAACGGGGCACCTCCACTCGAACCAGAGCACAGCGAGCACATAGAAACCACCGCTGACCAGCAACCAGCCGAAGGGCCCGACAGCAACCTCGGCCCCTTTCAGTAATGGCGCGGCTTGTAGAAAACCAGCTACCAAGCCTGCGACCGCTGCGAGCTTGATGCCGGTGGACGATTTGATGCCAGACCAGAACGACCAGCTCATCATCTGCCTGAAGCGGTGATACGCCATTTCTTGACGCGTGTTGCGTCGCTCCCCAAGTGGAGGCCTGTACATTTCATCACTTGGGAACTCGTCGAAAAGCCAAGAGAGCCAGCTAAATTCGATCCGCCGCTCTAGACGCTTGCGGCGACGGTATTTTTTTTGCGCGTCCAGTATCAGTCGACGGTTACGTTCATTCAGTGCGAACGGCTTAGCCTCTGGATCGTCACACTCGGGTACCGCTACGGGTTCTGCAGCTGAATTCTCGATGGACAATGTGATGCCTCTAGTCTTCCCGTCAGACCCGGAGTTTACTGTCTCTCGAAGCTTGGTGCACAACGAGGCTTTCATCGGAATAGCCATGGCTTACTTTGGTAAGAACTCAAATGGATCTCCTGTACCCAGAACCGCGCTCACTATAATCACCCCGTCCCCACTTCAAGGCTTGCCGTGCATGTTTAACTGGTTCCGACGAAAGAAAACCCCCGCTGTGATACCCCTATATATGCCGGGTATAGATTACAAGGATCTGCCGGGCAGTTTGGGGCCTTCGGTAGATGATATTCGCTACGAAGCCCTTGAGTTCGAGAAAATGGTCAAGGGCTACATCGAGCGAAAAACCGGCAAATGGCCCAAGCGCCAAAGCCTTGCGTCATTGATCAAGAACGAGCTGCCCAAATTCGACATGTACCCAGAAATACCTGAACTCTGGCCTGAGTTTTTAGACCGAGCGGAAAAGCTCAACACCATGCGGAACAAAATCGTTCACTCCGACCTCTCCAACCTTTCGGACTTGCCTGAGTTGCCCGAGCTTTACGAGCGCTTTCGTAACGTAAACACGATGCTCCGACCGTTCGGATTGGTGAGCAGCGCATCGCGGGACAGATTCTCGGGCATACACTGGAAAGGCACTCATCTTCACTTCAAGATAGATGAGACCCTCTACATCCTCGATGCGCAGGACATCGGCAACCTACTCAGTGAGCTTCATCTATCTAGCCGTGGCAAAGTACATTTTCAGAAAGGAAAGCTTGTGGGAAGCAAGATGCAGGACTATCGCTACGAGCGTTACACCTACTACATCGAAGACAGCGATCCGTTCGAACTAACTGAAGAGGAATCCATGGCGCTACAAGATCTGCTGACTTGCTTTCTCAGCAACCATGAACTGAGGTATCGAGTTTGATCGAGAACCATGGAGGTCAATCGGGGAAGCGTCGCCCAAGCTGCTGTCAATTGGCTTCACATGCTCAGACGCTGGTGCGTGGCCAAGGGGAGCTATCAACAGCATGCCAGTTCATGGCTGGTATCGAACCTGGCCTACCATCTGACAACGGCAGGCTGACGATCAGGGTTCCAGCCTCGCGTTCTGGCTGTACCAACCGGCAGGCTGCGACCACCTAATCCTGGGAGCCGTTGCACAGCGATAACCGATCAACCTCTGCTCACCCGACGACACATACCAGGAAAACCCCGTCCACAACCAAATGCGGATCGAAGCGTGGGTTACTCACCATGTTGGAGCATCTCAAAAGCAACGATGAAATCGTGACCGCAACGCCGCAAAGTGAGGCTCCAAGCGTCATTCACCAGCTGAGGAAAAGTAGGCGGCCTTTCGCTCCGGCGTGACGTTCGGCAACAGCTCTTCGACGGGCGAGAATTTGGCACTGAAAACCCCGTTGACCATCACGAGCTCGGACGGCCTGTTGGCGCTGATACGATTTTGACCCAGGTTACTGATTTTATCTGACCCATGTGCAGCCTCTGGAATCCCACGCAAGGTCATGATTGCTGAGTATTCGAATGGGTCAATGACTTCCGGCGGCTTGGGTCAAAATCGCATCAGCGCCAACATCGAGAGCACCAAGACGATGATCGATCGGGTTGAAGCGCAGTTCGACATCAAGCCGCAACGCCTCATCGGCGATACAGAGTACGGTACAGCGCCGATGTTGGCCTGGATGGTGGAGGAAAAGGACATCGAACCTCACGTGCCGATGCGGGACAAAACCGAGGCCAAACAATCCAACCTAATATGGAGATCCACTGAGAGCCATCCGAATCCAACTGGATCTCTGTCAGAAAATCGCCAGTCGCGATCGCTCGCACACCCGGTTCAAGTGGGGGCAACATTGGGGGCATATTTGAAATTTTTCTGCCTGAAAATACCGTCCTAGAGGCCAGTCAAAATGTTTTTTGGCGATCCGGATAGTCTGTAGCCGGACCTACTTGCCACCCGTCACATCCAGAAAAGTCCCGGTGACAAACGAAGCCTCCGCGCTGGCCAGCCACAAAATGGCCCGCGCCACCTCTTCCGGCTGACCGCCCCGCCCCATCGGGATCGACTCCTTCACGCGATCCACTCGCCCCGGTTCGCCGCCGCTGGCGTGCATGTCGGTATAGATGTGCCCCGGGCGAATGCAGTTGACCCGAATTCCCTCGCGCGCGACTTCCTTGGCAAAGCCGATGGTGAAAGTTTCCAGCGCACCTT